>Ga0209229_10000503_pt1 | contig 15820 bp, 12 predicted proteins | sample SanBayMetagenome_FD_187466 | JGI IMG/M metagenome (GOLD analysis project Ga0209229, IMG submission 187466) | Freshwater and sediment microbial communities from dead zone in Sandusky Bay, Ohio, USA (SPAdes) (version 2) | ecosystem: Environmental > Aquatic > Freshwater > Lentic > Sediment... | reverse complement strand
TTTTCAGCTTTGGATTCTTCAGGCTCCATGCTGGCGCGGACAATGTCAATGTCAACGTACAAGCCACTGTCAACGCGCTCTTCAAATACTTCCTGCGTAATGTCTTGGACTTCCGTTACGCGGCCTGCAGTGTAAAAGTTAACAGCTGCAAATGGCAAATACACGTTGTCAATAGGCACAAACTCAGCGCAAGGACGGCGCTTTTGCTCGTCGTACCAGATCTTCATGTATTGGCTACCACCAAGCGGCAACTGCGTCAGCAACTGCTCTTCCTCGTCGCGGTATTCCTCGATCTGCTCAGTGAGCTGCCAGTTCATGTAGTCGCGTTTACGCTCGGCTCTTTCTACCTTCTCATCCGTAGTCTCGCCAATGATCTTGGTTTTGACCGGACCGTCTGGTGGGAATAGTTCCTTAATGGCTCGAGCTGAGAAGTCAACGCATGCCTCAGCCATAACTGGGTGGACAACTTTGCTGGCGCCGGTAAACTGGGCACCGCCCGGTGCATCGTGGCCTAAGCCTGTACGACGCAAGCCTTCTTCATATTGCTTATCACGTTCTTCACGAGCTTCTTTATCTTTCTCAATCAGCTCAATGTACTTGTGAGCCAATTTGCTGAGATCGTAGCTGGAAAGTACATCAGCTAAGTTTTCATAGAAGTCAGGCTCGCCTTCTGGACCCTTAGAGTCGTCTTCCATTCTTACAATGGCAGAGCCATCGGGCAATTCTTCTACTTCCGGAGTCTCATCTTCTAACTCGTCAAACAAAGTGAGAGCAGAAGGCCCAGCGGCTTCGGCTTCTTCGTCTGTCATAGGCTCAATAAAGCGATCGAAGTCCGGTGGTATTGGCATCTGTGTGGCCATAAATTATTTTCTCCGCATCATAAGTGCATACCGCATTTGGTCTGTAGTCGGATTTTGTTGGACTATACCACCATTTGCCTTCTTGATGAAGGCTTTATCCTGAGTTTGTGTACGAGATGCGCGTTCAGCTTCTTCTTGTACGAGATCTTCCAGCTCTGCCTGTGACTTGGCACGTTGCCCCAACCTTGCCCCAATCGTGTTATTGTGGGTATCCATATCAAAGTCTGCAGGCATCTTACCCGTAAACATGGATTTGACGGCTTGAAGCGGAGAAGTAACGTACTCGTGAGCTTTGCCTATGAACTCTGCAGGTCCGGCGCCATACTTACGTGAAAGCGTACCTGCTGCCAACATATGCCTTGCTGCGTCGCGCTGATCATCCTGCCCCCTTTGGCCGGGGTACATCTCAAAAGCCACAGTCTCCGAGTAAGTCGGGACACTAAATAGCCAAGGGGTCTTAACTTCAGGCTTCTTGACAGACCCGCCTTTTTGATAGCCTTGAACTGGCCCGCCATTTGCAAAGCCTAAAGGCAATATACCACCATACCCATATTCACGAACAAGGGCGCTTAGTCTACGTCGTTGCTCAGTCGTGAGATCGTCAAGACCGCCAATCTCATCATTTAATATCCACTCTGCCAACTCATCACTTGTATGATTGTTAGGCTCAAAATCTTCATCACGAATTGCATTACGAATAATAGCATTAAACTCATCATACAACTCACGATCAGCATCCGTAATTTCAGCAGGCACTACATTACGACCTTCATCAGCATTGCCACGGCGCAAAGCGTCATCCTGCATACCTTGCAAAATATGGTTTAGGTTCAATGCTGTACGCTGCGCAGCACGATCACGCTCTATGGCAGGCAAGCCACGCAAAACTTCATGATCAAAGGCGCCATCATTCAATGCTTGAACAGTGTCACGTAGGTCAGGGATGTTCATGCCTGCTTCATTTGAAAGACGTATTGCAAAGTCTGCTGGGCTAAACTCAATGTAGTTTGCGCGTTCACGAAGTGCTAGTGCGTACTCACGGCGCTCAGTGTCCGTTAAAGAGATCCAAGGGCTGTTTGCAGTTTGATCTACTGGATTGCTTAATCCATTTGCCATCATACGCAAATCGTCAGGGTTTAATTCTGGATCGTTTACCGCATTTTCAAGCTGAAATATAGCGTCATTGCGCTGATTATCAAGATCTGCGCCACGAACTCTAAAGTTTGCAAGCTGCGTATCAACCGCGTTAATCACATTCTGAATTGCTGATGCTGCAGCAACGCCTTGAAACCCGCTTCGATTAAGATCAGGAATTTGAGCTGCAAGATCATTTCTAAAACCTTGCAAATAATTTCCAAACCTGTTAAGACTACCGGGCGTATCGCCTATTGCATTTAAGTTGTTTTCGCTATAAAGTCTTCCTAGATTTGCTGCAAAAAGCTGCGTAGTAGCTGCATTATGCTCATCTGCCAGAAATCTAGCCTGAGTACCTATTTCATGGTTAATTTGCATTAGTGCAGCACTTGCCTGATCTTGAGTAGCAGGTCTATAGTTAACAGGCTGTTGCGCTTGAGCAGGTTCTTCAGCAAAACGTTCAAGATGAATTCGATCAGCCAATGCGCGCAATGCAGGCCCCACAGCAACGTGGTCAGTATCTGTTCTTACTTGCCGCAATGCTCGAGCATAGCCTTCTGGGTTAAGTCGTGGGTTTACACGTTCCGCTATGCGATACGCAATCGTATCTACCCTGTTGCCAACACCGGGGTTTGCGTTTCGAGAAACCTCATCAACAATACCATCTACTAAACGGGCAAAGTCAAAGGGCTGCGCAGGCGCTGCAGGTGCTTCTTCAGGCTCCCAATCACGCATGTATACACTTTCAATTTGATCTGCCAAGTTGCGCATTGCAATATCTACAGTGCCTAGTGGCGACTCATGCGCAGCTATTCTTAGTGCTGTAATAAATGCATCTGTACTAATTTGCGGGTCAACACCTTGCTGTTCAATAATTGATCTAACAGCAGATCTCATCTCATTAGCTGCTTCTGTGCCAAAGTCATTTTCAAGTTGCATAAACGCGTCATGCGTCATACGCAAATATTGTGGTCGACCATTTTGACCTACAGGCGCAGCAGGCAATAAGCGATTATCGCTTCTCCAACGTGCAAACTCTTCAATTAAGTTGTCAACAGCAACAGGGCTTCTTTCGTCTTCAAAACGTTCTGCAAAGTCCTGTAACCAATCTACTTGCTCAGGCGTTAAACGATCGCGGTACGCAGTAAGCAATTCTGGCGTATCTAAATCAGGCATTGGGTCGCCTTGCGCTGCAATAGCACGTGTGCGCGGTTGCGCAGCTTCAGCAGCTTGACGATTGCGCGCGTAATCAGTGTACCCGTTTAAGTCGTCCATTAGATCCGCAATACCTTCAGCAATGATGTTGGCAACTATACGTGGACTATTGGCATACTCTGATTCCAAGTCATACAAGCGCTGATGGGTAAGCTCTAATGCGCGAATAGGACCTTGCGCGGCTTGTTGAGTGTTAAAGTAATCTCGAGTATCTTCAAAGAAAGCTACTGCAGTAGAAGTTTGATGATCTTCGCCTCCTTCTTCAAGATCACGTCTTACTGACTCAAGTACATTATCAATTGAAGATGACACGGCGCCTGCAACATACGCATCTAAGCTTTCACTAGGGCGTTGCGACATAATTGCAGGCACTTGCGCTACAGGCTCATTGGCTTTTAATTCTTCAATATAATTGCGCAAGTCAGTGCGTGTAATAAACCTTGGCAAATTTGATACGTCGTATTTCTTAAACTCAGACACAGGCATATTAATGATATCAGCCAGCGCGCTATTTGACATGCGCTTGCTATCATAAATATCTAAGTTATCGTTTAAGTTATGGCTAACTCCGCGAATCGAGTCTTCACGGCTGTTAAGATAAGACTTAATGCCTTCAACATACGCAGGCTTAACTTCTTTATTCCTACGGCCTGATGCAAAGTTAATGTCGTATTTACCAGATGCGCTAGGGTTAAAGTCAAAAATGGCAACAGGCTCACCCGTAACAGTATCCCTAAAGCTAACCATTTGTGAGCCTTGCGCGACAGCGTTAATGTATGACCCCCTTGGGCTGGTTGCGTCAGGGTTGCGCTGGCCTGTGACAATGTCATAAATAGGAATGTATTGACGGTCGCCTGTGCCGGGGTGCCAAGGGTTTGGTTTGCCTCGCACATTACCGCCTTCACCAATACAAACATCCAAAGCCAAAGTGTCTTCACTAACCAGCTTAGCAACTTCGTCAGGCGTGAAGCGATTGGTGATCTCCAACGCGCCAACGTTGCCAAAAATCTTGTCATTAGGAATATGCGTATCTGCTGACAACTTAAACTGCGTGTCAGCATCCATCTTAAACTGCTTTTCTTTAGCTTGCGCAAGCTTTTCAGCAGCAATCCTACCTTCAGCAGTATCGCGTATGTACTTCTCAACAGTCATCTTTGGTACCTTGTTTAAAGGTATTTTGCCTGACATAACGTCGTTGTAAAAGCTTTTTGCAAGATCTTCAAATCCAAGATTGCGTAATTGAACTGGATTTGCTATGTACGCGCGCTCAGTATCAGGCGTTCGCATTAACGCGGGATAGAACTGTCGCTCGCTATATTCAATCTCTTCTTTTAATTTTTTGGCAGTAGGTGCGCTAATTGCTTTATCAGTTGCACTCTCATACGCAGAGCCTAAACGCAAGTTGTCAACCACCTTTTGCTGCTTTATATACGCGGCATTTGCTTTATCAGACTCACGCGACGCTTGAGCAAACGGCTCGTATCTTCCAAGATTCATTCCTTCAGGCACAACGCCTGTATTAGGGTCAACCACACCGTAACCTAGTTGCTTAGCAATAGTTTCTTGCTCGCGCTTACGAGTTGCGGCATCGCCTGAACGTTGCATTAAGTCAACCAATTGCTGGTCTGCTGCAGCCAATGCCTCGTCAGTTTGCGTCTTGGCCGGCATACCTGCTTCAGTGCGCTTAGCCCTAATCTTGGCGCCTGACATATCTGCATTGTCAAATATTTCTGATGGCGGGTAAAAGGTCAAGCCTTGACTTGCCAGCTTGGCTGCAGGCTCATTAGGTGTGCCAACCTTTTCAATAATGTAATTAGTAAATTGAGAGTTAAGCCAATTAGACGCAGCTTCATGTCTTGCAGGCAACTCTTCTGCAGAAGGTAAGTTAAGCGCAGCTCTGTATTGTATGCCATTAGGCGTATTTAAAAATGCGTCATACATTTCTAGTGAGTGCGCAGCAGAGGCTTCTCTATCACCGAATCTGGCTTTATACGCCGCCAATGCTGCGCCTTCTGATGGGGCGTCCGGATACATCTCATTAGCTTTTGTCTTAAGAAAAGACTCAAACGCCCTACGTGCAGATGCAGCTTCAGGCTTACGCAAGATGTTGTTTTGTATTTCATCCAACGCTTGCACAGGCGTAATTGTTGTGCTGTCAATAACATTGCTAACAATCTCTTGCGCAGGCGCGTAAGTTGCGGCGTCTGCCTTTGCAGTTGCAGGCAATGTAGCAGATGTAACCCTTGACCCTTCAGGTCGCATGGCATATAACTTAGGGCTTGTTGGCTGCATGGAAGCAGGGAGCCCAGGGACGGGCGGCAGACCTTGCATCTCCCTTTGCGCCATGATGTCACCAACGCTTTCAGCCACGCCTTGGAGCTTGGCGCCATACGTAGGCTGACCTGTGATTGGGTCTAACTTCTGCAGACCGGATTGCGCGTTCACAAAGTCTGTAGGGATATCTTTAATCTGCCGGCCCACCCTTGTGGCCTCAGCGCCTATAACACGGACGTCATTAGGGGTAATTGGCGGTCTAACTGGCTGGTTCATAGCCAAAGGCCAAACGGCTGGCATCTTGGACGCGTCCATCGCCTTGGTGACGCCGGTCTCAAACTCTTTGCCTAACTGCGTGGTCGGCTCTTGGTAGAACCGCCCCGTAGTAACAGGCACATAGTTCTTTTGCATCCGCATAATGCCTTGCGGATCGCCAAGTATGTCGTACATAGCCTCAGCACCGGCGGTCTGTATGTTTTGCGCCACGTCAGCCCAAGCGCCTGCAACAGGGATCGCGGGGTTAAGAGCGCGGACAGACTCCTGCATTGACTTCATCATCATCAACGGATTGAACTGCGTCGCTAATGTTGTAAAGTTGTTGGCTGCAGCGCTTAAAGGGTCAGGCTTTGTTTGCGCAGGTGGGACTGGGCGGCCATACCCTGGGATCTGCGCAGATGTAGGCGGCGGCGCCATTGGCTTGTTTTGCTTGGCCAAAGCCAATCGCATTTTGTCTAAGTCACCACTACCGCCGTCTTCACCAAATGGTACTTCATACATGATTATTTGTCCTTAGACTTAGGTTTTGCTGCTTTTGGTTTTGGCGCACGCTTGGGTTTAAGCGCATCAGGTACACGCTCATAAAAATTGTCAAACCCATACCCGCCGTATTCAGAACCTTGATCAAACACATCAGAGAAAGCATCTTCAAGCCATTTCTTTCCGGCATTAAGTAAAACCTCATCATGGAATCCATAATCAGGCATCTTAATGTTATTCATTGTCCTGCGTACGTAGTCATCATACGCTAAACCCATTGCGTGGTTTGCAATTTCCCAGCGCTCATCGTCGTCAAAAGATTTTTGCGTGCCAAATAATTCTGTGGCTGCTTTCTTTATGTAATCATCAACAGGGTCAAGTTCTTCCAACGCGGTCATGCGGTATGCCTCTTTGGGGCGACCGTCGTCCATAACTTGATCCAATTGCTCTTGCCTACTACCTATGTGCAATGGCAGGTTTGCCAGCTCAATATCGCTGATATGCTTTCTAAGCTCTTCAATTGGAATGCCGGAATGCTTTGACAACTCTTTTAAATTGAAGTTATCGCGCAAAGTTGCAAGACCTGAGATTTGCGTGACATCAGGCTTTTCATTACCCATATAGTTTGCATGCAATGGGTCGCCATATTGCGCATATGCCCAAGGTTTACCCATAGCAATTTCATCTGGATCATTTGACTCATACGCGCCATGGCGTGCCAGTTCTTTAGCCAAGTCGCCTGACGTGGCTTCCATTTTGTCTGTTAAGAATGATGACACGGCGCCAACGATTGCGCTCTTATCAAACGCAGGCGCAGCTTTTGCAACCTCAGTCAATGGCGCAACAACTTTAGGTACGACATCTGTAATGCTAGGCATTGGGATGACTTGTTGCAATGCTGCTTGGCCTGCGCGTTGGAGCACATCGCGTCTTGACATTGGCGCATTCAACGCCTTGTCTGCCAAGGACTGAAGCGGACTTGCACTTGGCGCTGATGTAGGAGCTGCTGGTGCAGGTTGCGGAGGAACTGCTTGTTCGATTTGCTGAGGCGTTGGCTTTGGCGCCGATGGGGGAACAACAGCAGGCAAGTCAGCCGGCAAAGGCGTTAAGCCTAAGATTGATCGACGTTGTAAGTTGACTGGGGGCGCGGTTGGTGGTGCTACCGGCTTCTTTGGGCGGCTAAATAAGCCAACCTGCATCATGTTGGGGTCTTGCCCCAAGTACCTTGCGCCGTCGTCAAAGACAGGAGGCTCTTCATCTTGTTTAGCAAGCATCTGTGCTCGCATACGGGCCAGTTCTTCGTCATACTGCATATGGGTTCACCCTCCTTGGACGATCTTCTTCGTAGTCGTCATCCGGATTGTATACCGGGTCGATCGAAATTAACCCTAAGTCTCGCAAAACTCTTAACGCCTGAGATGTGGAGTCCACCAAGTCATCGTGCCGGACTTCGGGGAACGAGCATAGCTGGGCAATCAAAGGCTCGGCCCAATCACGTGCCATGCCCGGGTTGACCGTGGACTCGGGAATGTAGACTCGGCCCTTGGCAATGATGGGCGATACGATGTTGAGGCGCATCATCTTGTCCGCGTTCCCGGGATTGTAGCTTCTCACAGGCAGGCCGGCGCGCTGCAGATCTTGGATCAGGGAGATGCCAGCTGACTTGTCCTCGATCAGGATCAGGTCCACTTTCTTCCCGTGACCGAACTCATTCTCATCGCCGTAGATGGCGCTTGACTCCTCGATCACCTTAGGTCTCAGATCAGGGTACTGCATGTACTCCTCCCAGCAGTCGATGAGCATGACAGACATAGGCTTATCGGGACTTGGTCTAAAGATGCCCCACACGGTGCAGGCCGTTGGGTCATTCTTGGTTTTGTCACTGGTCGCGCAGTCATAAGACTGGACCACATACTCAAATCGGGGCAGGGGCTTCTCGCTATCCCACAACTTGAACCATGCACGCTTCACGATACCAGCCTCTTCAGGATCCAAGATCTCGGCGTGAATCTCTTGTCTGCCGAGCTTCGTGCCTTCGTACTGCAAGATCTGCGCTTGGAACGATGGGGCGAGGTTGTGGAGGTTATCGTATGTGCTGGCCTTGGTACATATCACATCCTCCCCGTCTCTGTTCACCAGATCCACGATCAATGGCTTGGGCTTAGGCGTTGTGGTGCATAGCATCAGGGGCTTCTGACCTAAGCGCATACCGAACTGAATCATGTCCCACGACTCGTCAAGGTAGTCCCATGCAGCCAGCTCGTCGAACCAGCCACCGTGGAACTGCGGACCTCGGAATCGTGAGGGCTCGGATGCAGGGATGCCCTTAATCAGCGTGCCGTTGATGAGGTATATCTCATGCAGCGACCGAGTGTAGTGATCGATCAGCTGCTCGGGGATCACCGTGATCAGACCTGAGTCGCCCTCAAAGCAAACGTCGCGGACATCAGATGATGTGGGCGCGGAGACAAGCCATCGAGTCTTGGGGTGAGTCCATGCTTCCCACCACAGCCACTCGGCAGCTGCGCGAGTCTTGCCTGCGCCTCGGCCTGCGAGTAAGAGCCAAACACTCCACCAATCGCCTTTGGGCGGAATCTGGTGATCATTGGCTATTGTGAGCCAAGCTTGTCGAGCCTTGTGCGCCGCTTTACGCTCCGGCGCCATAAGGTTAAGATTCGGACCTTTGCGGATCCGATCGGCAAACTCATTTGCCTTTGCTGGGCTTAGCATCGGCTTGCCGCGTTGCTAGGAGATCATCCAACAAGTCTTGTGAGAAGTCATGCACCACATCGACTTGCACAGGCCCGTCATTCTTGCCTGTGACCTCGAGCTTGGAGTTCTCGCGGTATTGCTCGGGAAAGCGTGCCGCCATGCTTCGGCTCCACAACCCAGTGTTGAGCTTCACGCCGCCAGGAGCTTCGCGTATGTGATCATGCGCCAAGTCTTCCCAGTAAGCAAGCGCATCGAGTCGTGCTTGTTCCAAGGCCGCTCGAAAATCTTCGTGTGCGCCTTCCCATGCATTCATGTTGTGGATGCCGATGTTCAAGCGCGAGCAGATTTGCCACTTGGACAAGCCCTCTTTGCCGAGGTCCAAGATAGCGTCGCAGTATGCTGGGTCGTACTTTGACGGACGGCCCAAGAACTTCCCGTTCTTAGATGGTGTCTTTGTAGTCATATGCGGATTGTAATCATAAAGTTGGAGAGTTGTAAACTTAATTGCGGCAGGTAACGGTAACAAGGTAACATATGGTCCAGAAAACTATATATATGCTACTATTACTATATCTAATATCTTTTATAAAAATATTGTTACTTACTGTTACCTTGTTACTATTCAATCCAGATAAGGCTTTGAGAAGTAACAGTCGAGTAACAGGTAACTGATGCAGTGTACTAAAAGCTACCATTTTGCTCCAATTCACGCTGCAGTGCGTCCTCAGTTTTCGTGACAACCTGTGACCAAGTCGGCTCGACCCTTTGAGCTAATGTTACCTCAGTCGTGATAAAAGTGGTGTAGCGCGCAGGCTTACCATGCACTTTTATCAGCTTGCTTGGATCAATCGTCCCTTGGGGTTGCAGAGCTTTGCGGATGTATTGCGCCTTTGCCTTGCTGTCGTGGCCCCAACGCTCACATAAAATCTGCAGCTGCGGCGCTGTGAATGCAGCCATTCCATCAAGGTGATCGTTGACCCAAGATCTGAGTTCAAGCGCGAAGGCTTCAAGGGGAGTCTTGGAAAGCTGGATCGCAGTCTCACGGTATTGAGTCTTTGGCGCCGCCTGTTTGCAATCAAACCCCGATATATCACGATTCATATACCAGTTTAGCATGATGCCGAAGCCTTGCTGCTGGTGAGCCCAGCGCATAAGAGCCACGACCTTCGGGTGTGTTTCTTTGTTAGACAGGCTGGCTGGGCTGTAGATAGCTTCACGCCTTGCGGTGTCGCCCATGTGCGTGACGTAGCTCTTATTAGTCGTGAATACGAAGTTGATGTAGTTGGTGATGGCGTACTGAGCGCCATACTTATTGTTGATGGTTAGCTCATTAGATGTGATGTAGTTCTTAAGCTTCGCCGAGTGGTCATCACGATCAGACGATGGCTCATTCACGACTATGAAGATCTTACCCTTTAACATGCCGTTGAAGTTGCCAAATAGCTCATCGGGGCCGATGATAGCAGCCGGCCCACCGTCCCCAACTCCAAGCATCTCGGCTATGAACTCGGCGATGGCCGATTTGCCGATGCCCTCGATGGAAGATGCGAACTGCGGTGTGGTGTAGTTCCTTCTCCATGGGAATTGAACCACATTGGCCACCCAGTTATGCCAGTAATCGGCAAAGGCGGGCTCATCTCTAAAGAAGTACTCACAAAACTCAAGGTAAGGGGTAGGATCTCCCGATATTGGCTCATTAGCCCAGTCCTTGAACAGGTTGTAGTGCCGCGTTGGTGTGATTGTAAGCCCTTGATACTCGGGATACATGCCCACGCCATCCAGATCACACCGTTTTGCCCAGTCCTTATAGGCATCCAAGATGTAGATGGTTTTGCTGCTGGTGCCACCGTTCGGCCGTTGCGTGACTTGGACAAAATAATCCTGCGCCGCGTCAATGCGTGCCTTGTTCCAGCTCAAGATCAAGCCGTCTTTGAGCCGGATCACATCGCCGTTGATGAGCGCGTACTGCGTTTTGAACTCATAAAGCTTAGTTTCGAGGGTGTCGATCCCGTTCATCACCGTGCTGGTGCTTGTGAGAACCTGAGCCAAGTTGCCACCGGCCTGCAAATGGTCATCAATAGCGTATTTGCTACCCTTTCCCGAGCCGAAGCGACCTACGCGGCACAGGTGAACCTCGGCGCCCAGCCCTCGAAGCGTGACAGCGAGCTTGGTCTCGGCCATGCCGACCTGTTCATTGGGCTCACCGTCTTCCCCTGCCCCATCGTAGTCAAAGACAATGTAGACCTTGCGGTGCTTCTCAGCAAAGCTGGTTTTGCGCTGCCAAATGATCTTCATCAGGTCTTTGTGGAGGTGCAATCCCGACTTGTCAGTCCAACTTGTAACACCGGCCAAGCCAAGGGTGGCGTAGTTCAGCGAGTCCTTGTTGATCTGCTTGGTGATGGCCCAAGTCTTGAATTCCCCCTCAGTGATGATGATGGGAATATCTACATCCTGCGCTACTTGCTTCCATCCCACAGTTGGCGGGAAATAGACGTGACTACCACTGGCTCGAGCCTGTGAGTACTTCATCTTGCCTTTGGGTGTCAGAATCCTGACACGGTTAAAGCCGGTTTCTTGGCCCTGCATATCAAAATACGGGATCTTGATACTCCACTCACGAGTGTGGCCTAGTAATTGGTAACTTTCCTCGGGGTCAAGGAGCTGAAGGCCCAAGGCCTGTATATCAGCATCATCAAAGGCCCTTGCTTGTAGAAAGTTAGTGTATAATTGTGGCGGTTGTGTTGTTAGTGACGCGAATCCTGATAACATGATGCTTTTTTGTTAGTTGCCTACCTTATAAGGATCTAGATTAGCCTCTAGATCCTTTCTTTTTGCCTGAGTGCAGGCTATATTAGGCGTTGCGGTGCTCGGCCAATGATGGCCATGTGTATTGTCAATAGTCATAATGTTCCAATTTGTCAATAAGAATCTGCCCTGTACGGCAGACGGTGGGATTGGTAATATACATCAGCTGCGGCACGGTAAAAAAGTATTTCTTTTCTGTCTTTTGGGAAACTGTTACCTCGAGAAACAAAAGTATACAGAAGCACTAACCGCTGCAGTTTTTGAAAACTCGGGTATTCAAAAATAAATGCAAAAAAGTTGAAAATATTTGCAAAAACCTGTTTTCAATCACGAGAACAGCTATATAATTCACTTACAGCAACAAACTTCAGATTGCTGTAACTTAACTGACTTTTGAAAGGTATCTAATCATGGCACACTTAATCGCAAACACAATCTCCGGCAAAGCAGCAATGGCCTATGTTGGTGAGACTCCTTGGCATGGTCTTGGCCAGCAGCTGACCAAGGACTCCACCATTGAAACATGGGCCGAAGAATCTGGCCTTGACTTCCAATTGGCTACCGCCGATGTGCAGTTCACCCCTCCAGCCAGCGTGTGGAACGGCTTCAAGGCCCAGCCTTTGCCTTATGCCGGCAAGAAAGTTATGTACCGCACCGACAGCAACTTGCCCCTTGGCTTGGTTTCTAGCCAGTACAAGATTGTGCAGCCCATCGAGGTGTTGGAATTCTTCCGCGACATGGTCGGCACAATCGCCCACCTTGAAACAGCCGGCGTCCTGCGCAACGGCGCTCATTACTGGGCCCTCGCCAAGATGGATGGCGAGTTCAATATTGCAGGTGACAAGGTTAACCAATATCTCTTATTGGCCAGCTCCGCTGATGGCTCTCTGGCCACTCAGGCCCGCCTCACCAGCGTACGCGTTGTATGCAATAACACTCTGCAGTTGGCACAGCGCGGCAAGGCCAACGTAAGTGTTCGTCATAACTCCATCTTCCGCCCCGAGGCCATCAAAGCCGAGTTGGCCAACAGCAACGAAACTTTCCGCGCTTTCGAGCAAACTGCCAAGTCCTTGGCCTCCATCAAGCTTGGCTCCACACAGGCACAGGCTATCTTTACCAAGATCCTTGGCGGTGATGAAAAGAATCCCTCACGCGCTGCAGCCAGAGCATTGACCCTCTTCGAAGGTGCAGGCATCGGCGCCGAGTTGGAGTCGGCCAAAGGCACAGCATGGGGCGCTTTGAATGCCGTCACTCAGCTGATGGATTGGGAAACAGCCCGCACCGGCGATGCTCGTTTGGCCAATGCTTGGTTCGGCGGCGGTGTCAATGTCAAGCAGCAAGCGGTTGACGCCCTCTTGGCCTTGGCATAATATTTTTTGGGGGTACCTAACACGGCCCCCAAAAACTGTTGTACAATTTAATCTCACGTTACTAGTCCTCTTGTTTTTTTGATCTTTGAAAGGTATTGTATGAACATCTTTTATCTTCACCATCTGCCATCTATTGCGGCAGTTATGCATTGCGACAAGCATGTCGGCAAAATGCTTATCGAATCCTGCCAGTTGCTTGCAACTGCGCATCACCACTACGGCAACGGCGACAAAGTATCCTACCGCGCCACTCATGCCAATCACCCCTCCGCCGTCTGGGTTCGCCAATCACGGTTGCATTACAACTATGTCAGCGACCTTGCACGCTTCCTTGGCCGCGAATTCAAGCATCGCTATGGCCACGGCCACAAAAGCAATGATGTACTACACGCCGAGCTTTTAGTGTGCCCTCCTGCCATGCTTGACCTGCCTACACGTTTTGTTCCACCTACACTTGCAATGCCTGACGAATACAAAAGCAATGACCACGTAGAATCCTACCGTCGTTACTACGCCAGCAAAGCAGCTACCATGCCGCTCATCTACAACAAAGGCAAAGACCCCCAGCCTCTTTGGCTCCGCGACTTGCTCGCCGAAGTGGAGGCCGTATGACCAAGACTGTTAATATCCCTCTTGCCGAGTTGCAGGAAATCTACCAAGGCCTTGAGGCTTTTATTCTTGCTGTACCCGGTGATGCCGTTGCCTTGGCCTCATGGAAACAGCAAGTAGAATTGCGCATGTCAGCAGCACGCGCCCTTGGCCACCTAAGTGCATACGTCATCTACGCAATGCCAAAACCTGTCGTGCAGGATGAGTATGAATACGCCTTGGATCACTATGGCTTGGATAATTGGCAAGCTGAGTGGGGTAATGGTGACATTGAACGCGACATCGTGGTTAAGTACAACGATCGCGATTCGCAGTTTGATTACTGCGTCATTATGGATGGTGAAGACATTACTGCAACACTTAACAAAGGCAACCGTTTGGCGTTTGAATCACTCATTTTGCGTGAGTGTGCACAGCGCGAATCAATCAGACAAGACCATGCATATGACTAATTCAGAAAAAGTACTGGCCTTCCGTCGCAAGATGGGCCTGCCAGTCTCAACCACACCTACATTGCTCACACCCGAGCAAGCCAGTTACTTTGCTCGCTTCATCATGGAAGAGCTTAGTGAATACCTTCGTGCATGTGAGGAGAATAGCCTTGTTGATGCTGCTGACGCTTTGGTCGATCTTACCTACGTCACCATGGGGTGCAGCCATGCTATGGGGTTACCTTTTGACCAGCTTTTTAATGTGGTACACGAAGCCAACATGAACAAAGAACCTGCCAATGACTACATCAGGTCGTTGCGCGGCTCACAATACGACGTTGTCAAACCTATTGGTTGGCAAGCCCCCGAGGCCATGATGTTGGCCATCCTTCAAACAGAACAGCAGAAAGCAAAGCCATGAACATCAAAGACCTGATCGACGATTACGTCGCGACCAAGAATGAACGTGAAGAGCTTTCATCTAAAGTCAAAGACATGACAGCTAAGCTCGGCCGCCTTGAAGGTGACATCATGGCCCTTATGTCTGATGCAGGCCTAAGCCAAGCGGCGTCTGATAAAGCATCATGCACTATGAAAATGTCCAAGCACCCAGCCATCAAAGACTGGAATGCGTTTTACAGCTATGTCGCACAGACAAGCCAATTCGAATTGCTGCATAAGCGGCTTTCCTCAACAGCCTTCCGTGAGCGGTGGGAAGCTGGTGAGGTCATCCCCGGGACCGAAGCATCTGAGGTCTGGGAACTTACCGTTCGTCGTAAATAACTTCTCGTTTAACTAAGGATCATTATGTCTAAGAATCAAATCGCATTGTTTGAAGATCAACTTGCCGCAATGGCCATCGAATCGGTTAAGGCCGAACAGAGCAGCCTCGCCACGGCATTTCTTTCCACCAAGGGGGGTAACCTTACATACCGTGGTGATGTAATCACTGGCAACAAGCTGGCCTGCGTCGTATTGGCCGCTCCCATTGAGCGTCTGTACTACAGCAGCCGCTATGATCCTACCAAGGTCACGGGGCCTGATTGCTTTGCGATCAGCGCCATTGCTACCGGCATGGCTCCATCGGCTGCATCACCTGCAGCGCAGCACACAACCTGCGAAGGCTGTCCTAAGAATGAGTGGGGCTCCGCGCCTAATGGCGGTAAAGGTAAAGCTTGCCGTGAAACCCGCCGTTTGCTTTTGGTTCCTGCTGATAGCATTGGCAGTGCAGACGCTGTCAAAACGGCTGAGGTTGCAGCATTGCGGCCTCCCGTCACTAGCCTGAAGAACTACGCAACCTACGCGCAGACTTTGGCCGCTACGTTGAAGCGTCCTCCATTAGGTGTAATTAGTGAAGTGGCCGTGGTGCCTGATGCCAAGACCCAATTCAAGGTAGTCTTTAACATGGTCAAGGCTATTGAGGATACAGCGGTGATTGGCGCATTGATTGAGCGTGCCAAGACCGAAGTGCAGAAGGCAATTGACTCTGCCGGCGCCATCAACGAAGAATCTGAAGCAGCACCTGCTGTGGATGGCAATCCAAAGTACTAAGGAATACGGGGGGAAAGTTGGTGAAGCCATGGGGGAAACGTCAACCCTGAGTAACTGCGTATATAAACGGTACGTCTAGCTAGCAATTCCGTTGAGCGTAGCA
>Ga0209229_10000500_pt1 | contig 15875 bp, 10 predicted proteins | sample SanBayMetagenome_FD_187466 | JGI IMG/M metagenome (GOLD analysis project Ga0209229, IMG submission 187466) | Freshwater and sediment microbial communities from dead zone in Sandusky Bay, Ohio, USA (SPAdes) (version 2) | ecosystem: Environmental > Aquatic > Freshwater > Lentic > Sediment... | reverse complement strand
TGGGAACTTTTGAGCAGGTTAATCGTCCTCCTAACAATTGCGCCTGTCGGTTTCAATGTTGAAATTGTGATAGGATGTTTCACATTGACTAAATCCCAGACCAGCAACACTTATTTTTTGAGAGCGAAGAATCCATGACGGTGACAGCCTTTCAGCAAGCCAACCAACTATTGAGAGAAGGAAATTTAGAAGCAGCGGTAGTTGCTTATCGGCGTGCAATCAGTAATAACCCTGATTTTTATTTGGGTTACCATAATTTAGGGGAAGCCCTGGAAAAATTGGGACATTGGGAAGAATCAGTTGAAGCTTATGGACAGGCATTGGAGTTAAAGCCAGAGGCGGCTTGGTCTCTTTTGGGTTTGAGTCAAGTTTTGCAACAGGTAGGGCGGGTTGATGAAGCTCAACAAGCCAGGGAAAAAGCAGCGAAGATTGAGCCAAAGTTAGCTAGTTTTGCTGAAGATAGCGAAGGTATAAAAAGGAATATCTTAGACTTAGACAAAGATGTCTCATCCTTTGAGTTTACAGGTCAAGTTGATCAAGAAAATCAAGATAGTCAGAGACCTCTTTTTTTGTCAATTTTAACGGTCTCTAGGTCTGCTGATAATGTCAGTAAACTATTGAATTCAATAGCAAGAAGCATCGAACTTGATATTGGAGAATTTGAAGTTCTTTGTTCATGGAATGGCAGCAAATTTGAAGAAAAAGATATATTTGTTCCTAGCGGTGTTCAATTCAATATTGTTGATAGAAGCTCTTACCACTTTGCTTCTAACATCAATATTTTAGCAAGCAAAGCGTCTGGTGATCATTTATGTATCATTAATGATGACGTAAAACTCAGACCTGAGACTTTATCCAATGGTCTAAAATGGCTTGATTATTTCAACGTGGGGATAGTCGGAAGTATACTACTGTTCCCTAATGGAAAAATACAACACTGTGGCATTAGTTTTAAGCCAGATATGACACCATTCCACATCGATAAAGGTCTTAACCTTCATGAGTCAGTTTGTATGAATGCTCCAAGAGTTGTTGAGGCTTGTACTGGTGCCTTATTCTTTGTTAAAAAGGAAATTTTTAATAGCATCAAAATGATTGAATCTTTTCAGGAGTGTGGAGAAGATATTTGTTTTTCCATTGATGTGAATTTCCGCACAGGCTTGAGTGTTATAATTCCTAATGATGTTATTGCTGAACACAAAGAGGGATACACAAGAGGAAAGTTGGGCAGGCAAGGGACACCAGAAATCGATCTTACTAAAATCAGGAGCCATGTTGCCAAACATCGGAGGAAAAAACCATCTATTTCCATTGAAACTGAAGAAAAAGGCTGGATTTTTTACAGAATGGCTGAAGAGATCAAGCAGAATTTATTAAACTATGATGTCAAGATTAATGAAACTTATCAATCACCTGATATTATTTATTTTATTCATTACGCAAGGTATAATGAAGAACAGGTAAAAGGTAGATATGCAGTTGCTAACTTTACTCACTTTGTTTCAGGAACAAATGCAGAAGCATTGTTTTATAAAGTGGCGCAGAAAGTTGATCACTGCATTGCCATATCTCAATCGACTAGAAGAGAACTTTTAGCAGTAGGGATTCCAGATGAAAAAATATCGGTAGTTGAGATTGGTGCAGCAAAAGAATTCAAACCGAAAATCGTTATTGGGATCGTTGGGAGAATTTACAATGATGGTAGAAAAGGAGAAGATTTGGTCAAAAGATTGAGTCTTGATCCAGATATTAGCAATGTTGTTGAGTTGGTATCGATTGATGATTGTTGGGGAGTTAAAACATTACAGGTAAACTCTCATGAACTTTTCTATTCTTTGATCGATTATTTGTTAGTGCCTAGCCGTCTTGAAGGCGGGCCAGTGCCATTTATGGAGGCTTTATCCTGTGGAAAGTTATCAATTGCGCCTCCTATAGGAGTTATTCCTTCATTTCCCCATATTGGTTATAATACTGGAGACTATAACAGCATGAAAACCGTCATATTAAAAACTGCGTATGATAGAATTGTACGACTGGAAGAAATTGCTAAACGTATAAAAGACAAAAATTGGGAACGCTGGGCTTTTGAACACCATCTGATCTTTGATTCTATATTGATAAATAAAACACAAAAAGATTTTACAGACTTTCTATTCAAAACTTTGTAATTGAAAGCTTTATTCAAAAAATATATATTTGTAAGACACAAAATCCATGAAAATAGCAATTGTAGTTCACGTTTTTTATCCAGAAGTTTTTCATAATAATATTGCAACCTATCTGAACAAATTAAGCACACCTATAGACCTTTACATAACAACTCCCCATAAACTAAAATCTAGCGATTACCAAAGCGTACACTATAGGGTAATTGAAAGAACTAGAAATCTAGGAATGGATGTGCTGCCATTCTTATTTGCTGTCAACAAACATAAACTCTGGACATACGATCTGGTAATTAAAATACACACAAAGAATAATTTCAACCAGAAATCTATAGATATGATGCAGATATATCTTGATAGCCTTCTCACTGATGATGCTCTATCAGCAATCGGTTTGAGCATTACTTCCCAGAATACGATCGGACTCTGGGGGCCTTTGGCATTTGCTAGACATATTGATAAGTTAATGTATAGAAACCGAGATAAGATTGAACAACTGAAAGATATTACCGGATGTTATCATCCAGGTAAAAGTGTAATATTTTTTGCGGGAACTATGTTTGGAATTAGAGGATATTTGCTAAAAAAGCTATCACTGCAATATTCTAAAATAAATCATCTTCTAAATCTTGAAAATATTAGACAAAGCACTTATAATGATGGTTCCTATGCACACACATTAGAAAGATTTTTTCCTATTCTCGTCAAATCTCAGGCTCACGATATTGGCATTATAAATCCTAGAGAATTCAGTCAGAAAAATATATATACAGTATTTTCTGAGAGGGAGTATGCTTCTGAAAGCTACGAGAAGTTTTTTCAATTAGGAAGCAATGATGCTTCTTATAGATGGCTTGAGTTATCAAATGCTCTCAAATTAGATTATTCACAGATAGTTGATTTTCTTAAGTATTCCCAAGCCTTACTTTTAAGAAAAGAATTGAGCCTGAACTTAAACGCACATTATTTATTCTTTAGTGATCATTTTAGTGAAGCATGGCGTTTTGAAAATAACTTCTCATCATCATTGTATAAAATTGTTAGAGAAGATGTTTTTAGATCAGGTATTCCATCAGCATATCATTACATATCGCGGGGTAGGATAGAACGCCCGACGATCTTTACAAAATTAATGTGCACAGAACTAATCTCGAAGTTTCTTCCCAATCACTTAACTTCTAGTAAATTTTTTGATGCAATAGAAGAAAATACAGATTTTCGTCAAATATTAACAGCTATAGGAAATATTGAAGTAATTACACAGCAGAAAAAGTGTAATACAATTCCTGGTAACGCTCTCGTTGATAGTTCTACTGTATCAATTTTACATTTGATCGAGCATTATATCCCTGAAATAATTGCAGCGAGAGATATTTTAAAATTGCAAACAGAACATGAAGATTTTATCGGTGCTATGGCTACCGCAGAAAATATAATTTCTCAAGCTCCTCTTACACCGGATATTGTAGAGATTCTTGCTATCTGCTATACCTTAAATCATGAATGGGATTTAGCTGTTAGATATTGGACAATTTATCATCAGTCGAGTGCTAATCCTAATTTTTTAATTTCGATTAAGTCTCATCGTTTGCTTCAATATGATATGGAGTATGATCCTCTTAAAATATACAATAATAAAACTAGCTTTTGTAACAAGGATATAATAGGAGAATTGAACCTAGATCATAATAAAATATGTATATATACCAGTTTGTTTGGCAATTATGATGATCTTCCCTTAGTTCAAACTGATATTCCTGCCGGGATTGATCTGATCGCATTTACAGATCAACAACGATTGGATGTAGATTCGAGATGGAAGCAAATTATCTGCCCAGCCAACTCTACTTCTGATAACCTTTCAGCCAAGGAGTACAAAATTCTTCCGCACAAGTATTTAAAAGAATACAGTTATTCATTGTTTGTAGATGCTAATACTGTTTTTACGGGTAACATCCAGCAGTTGATATTAATGCTTCTTGACTCTGGAAAGTTTACAATGTGGAGACATCCTCTGCGTACAGATTTACTTAAAGAAGGTTGTGCAATTTTGGGATGGCGTAAAGCTAAACCTCAACCCATTATTGACCAAATAAAAGCCTATGTCAGTGCCGAAATTCCTAATAATACGGGTTTGTGCGAAGGTTCATTCATTTGGCGTCAGCACTCTGACAGTTGTATTACGGATTTTATGGAAGAATGGTGGCGACATATAGAAATGTATTCTCACCGCGATCAACTTAGTCTCTGTTTTTTAATGTGGCAGAAGAATTTATATCCCAAGCTAATAGACGATGAGTTTGGGACTTCTAGAGAAAATGTTTTTTTCTATAAGACACTTCATAAAGTGGAACAATAGAAAATACAGCAATATGACGAAGCTTTGACTTTTAACTTTCTACTATTATTTCTGGAGTTAATACAACTGTGAGCGATTTAATTCGGGGTAATCAACTACTGCGGAGTGGCAAGCTAGAGGAGGCTGTTGCTGCCTACAAGAGTGCGATCACTAATTATCCCAACTTCCATTGGTCTCACTACAAATTGGCCGAGGCATTAGAACAGTTGGGGCATTTGGAAGATGCAATTATTTCTTATCGCAAAGCGATCAAACTCAATTCAAATTGTAGCTGGTTTTACTATAAATTGGGAATAGCGTTGCTTAAAAAAGGTGATCAAGAATTGGCGATCGCTAACTACAAAAAAGCTATTGAAATCAATCCTCACTCACTGCAACTTCAATCCAGTTTAGCCATTGCTATTGAAACCAGACTAACAAGTAACAATAGTATCAATCTTAATCCAAATCCTGATGTCAACTTAGCCTTAAATAAAGCCACAGCCCAAAGTTCTGTTTATCAGCCGGAAGTCTATGGTTATGATCCTCATGGAGCTTGCAACGGTATGAAAACAGGGAAGTTTGGTTTTCATACTTGTCAAGAAAATCAACCCTGGTGGCAGATTGATTTGCAAGCAAATTACCAGCTTGCCAAGATTAAAATTTATAATCGAATTGGTTTTGAAGAACGGGCTTCGGCCCTAAATATTTTATTATCTCAGGATGCACTCAATTGGGAATTATTCTACTCAAATGATCCAGAAAATCTATTTGGTGGGATTGATAGGAAACCCCTAATTGTCGATGTGCCCTATAAGGTCGCACGCTTTGTTAAGTTACAATTACGAGGTATTGAGTCTCTTCATTTGGATGAGGTTGAAATCTATGGCTTTCCTGTCAAACCTGATAGCTTTGAATTAAAATCTAATCAAGATGAAGCGACTCTATCTGCAAACTTTTATGGTCAAAACCACTTACCAGGAGATATTTCTATTATTCAGGGAATTATTGCACGAAGGGTTGATGGGCTAGGTGGAAGATTAATGTCTATTTTATCAGCCAGATATACCTGTGAATACTTAGGTTGTAATTTGTATGTATCTTGGCCGCGCATAGTCAGCAGATATTACTCTTCAAATATCCTTAATACTAATAGCCTATCAGAGATTTTCGAGGGAGGAAAAATATTCAAAGATATTGATGTCCCTTGGATCAAGGAAGAAGATTTTTCTATGCTACATACACAATTATTGAGCAGCGTCAACAAAGATTTTAAGAAAAGTGGATGCTTTTTGATTTTAAATAAAAAGCAAACTGAAAATATTTTCCGGTGTAAATTTCTAATTTGGGATGATCCTTGGGCAATGGTTCCATACGACAATACACTCAAAGGAGTATCTTTAAAGATTAAGGATTACTGGAAAAAAATCAACTGGCATCACCAAATTATTGATCAAATTCAAAAATTCAAAAATCAAGTCAATTCTAGGTCTTATCTTGTTGTTCATATCCGTAGAGGAGATATTATCCAGAGGCTTCTATATGATAATATTCAAACTTTGAATCGAGATATTCCAACTATATTTGGACGATTTTTACCGATTAAAACAGCTGTTAAGTTTGTATTGGACTCAGGATTCAAAGATGTTGTTGTGTGTTCGGAATGTGAAGACTCAACTCAAATCCTTGTTGATCAAATCAAGCAAAATAATAATCAGATAAATTGTTATATAACATCTGAGTTTACCCAGTCTCTTAGTGAAACTCAATCCGCTGCTTATGACTTAATTATTATGTCTGATGCTGCTAAGATATTGACATCCTTTAGTAGCACTTTTTCAACTTGTGCCGAGTTTGTTGGTAATACTTATCGAGCCAAACCTCTCACGGATTGGGAAAACATAGATTGGGAAAATATGGCAGATGAATTAATAGCCTATCTTGATAATAACAATAATGAAATGACAAATGAAAGAAAAAGTTTGGTTTATCTGTTCATTAGTAAGTATGTTCAAGATCAGGAACTTTCTAGCTATTATATGAGCTTGTCAAAACAATATTGAATGTTTACTGACACAACCGATTACAAATGTTTACTGACACAAAAAAAAGTATGAATAACATCAGTCTTCACCCCCATCTTGATGTCAACTTAGCCTTAAACAAACCCACGGCTCAAAGTTCTGTTTACCAGCCGGAAGTCTATGGTTATGACCCTTATGGAGCTTGTAACGGCAAAAAAACTGGGAGATTTGGTTTTCATACTTATCAAGAACATCAACCCTGGTGGCAAATTGACTTACAAGCAACCTATCAGCTTACTCAGATTAAAATTTATAATCGGATTAACGTTGAAGAACGCGCCTCGACGCTGGATATCTTACTATCTCAGGATGCACTCAATTGGGAATTATATTACTCAAATGATCCAGAAAATCTATTTGGTGGGATTGATGGAAAACCCTTGATTGTAGATGTGCCATATAAAGTCGCACGGTTTTTGCGATTGCAATTACGAGATATTGAGTCTCTTCATCTGGATGAGGTCGAAATCTATGGAGCTCTTGTCAAACCTAATAGTTCTCAGTGGAAATGTAGTCAAAATGAAGCTACTCTATCTGCGAACTTTTATCGTGAATTACGAGAAAACCTAGAGTTAGAGCAGCGTTTTGCAGAACAAAATGGAATCAGCTTATCGTCAATGAGAAGCCAATTTTTTAACCCAATGTTTAAATCGCTCAAACGAACAGATACCTTGAAATTGAGTCGGTTTGTAAAATTTGACCAGTTAGATAAAAATAATATTATCGGTGATATTACGGCACTCAGCATCGAGAAACCAGGAAGATTTGGCAATAGCATAATACAATTATCTCATGCGTATCAAATTGCTAAAGAAATAGGAGTATATAAAATCTATCTGCCCAATTTTTGGTATATTAAAAGTGGGGAAACAAATACAAAGTCAGGAATAAAGATAATAAATATCAATAAACCAAATTTTTCATCAGAGAAAATAGTATTAGAAGGGATGTTTTTTGATTACCAAACTTTGGCTCCGCTCTCTCCAAAAAAACTCAGTAAGCCTAACGGTTATTTGAACATGATAGATTTAATCGAGGCGTTTAATCTAAAAAATTCTGAACGATTAGGTGAGCAAGATCTGGTAATCCATATACGCTCTGGGGATATTTTTAAAAATCCCCATTCAAATTATGGACAACCACCGCTTTCTTTCTATAAAAAGATAGTAGAGCTTCAAAGCTGGCATTCAATCACTTTAGTTTTTGAAGACAAATCCAATCCCATCATTCAACCCTTAATTGATTTTTGCCAACACAGATGCTCGCTCGTGCAGGAAATTAGTGGTGATTTGAGATCAGATATAGAGTATTTGCTCAAAGCCAGAATTTTAGTAGTTAGTCGAGGGAGTTTTTCCCCTGCCATTGCAACAATTGCAAAAAATTTAGAAACAGTGTATTATTTTAAGGGGGTCTTTGGTGTCTTTTCATTGGAGAACCCCAATGTTTCCTGCATAAGAGTCATTGATAAACAGGGTGTTTATAAATCTGAAATCTTAAGCAGCAACTGGCAAAACACGGAATCACAGCGAAAACTGATGCTTGAGTATCCAGCAAATGCGTTAGATTTCGATTCGCAGATCAATTATCAAATTACACCTAAACAAATAAAAATGGACAGCAACACTCTTAACCTCCTTAATGTCAACTTAGCCTTAAATAAGCCCACGGCTCAAAGTTCTATTTATCAGCCGGAAAGATATGGTTATGATCCTCATGGTGCCTGTAATGGTAAGAAAGACGGGGGATTTGGTTTTCATACTCTTAAAGAAAATCAGCCCTGGTGGCAGATTGATTTACAAGGGACTTATCAGCTTTCTGAGATTAAAATTTATAATCGCATAGCTTCTCAAGAACGTGCCTCTACTTTAAATATATTATTGTCCCATGATGCGCTGAATTGGGAATTATGTTACTCCAATGATAAGCATCATCTATTTGGGGGTATAGATGGAAATCCGCTCCTAGTAAATACTCATCAGAAATTAGCACGTTACCTGCGTTTACAATTGCGAGAAAATGAGTATCTTCATCTGGATGAGGTGGAAATTTATGGCATTCCTTTCCAAGCAGATGGTTCCGAGTTAAAATCTCATCAGGATGAAGCCACTTTATCTTCCAACTTTTATCATCAGGCTAACTTGCCAGTCTCTCCTCATGTTATGCAAAACCTGATTATGAATATGTTGAGCAAATTACGCCTACACGATACAGATTTGGGTAAGATTCGTGTTGGCAATTATGGTGATGGTGGATATGTAATTCCTGATGACTTGGTGGATCTTAAAGGTGTCGTGTCCATCGGTATTGGAAGAGAAGTCAGTTTCGATAAACATCTTGCAGACATGGGGATCAAGGTATTCCAATATGATCACACCATTGAAGCACCACCAATTGTTCACGAGAATTTTTTATTCAATAAAGTAGGTTGGGGTGCAGAGGATGGTAGTGGTTTTATAACGCTGTCTAAAATTATTGAAACCAACGGCTTGGATGATGGCGATCTTTTGTTAAAATTCGACGTTGAAAATGCTGAGTGGGATGCCTTGTCTAATGTCCAACCAGATTTATTAAAGCGTTTTCGGATGATCACGTGTGAGCTTCATAATTTTGACCAATTGGAGAATATTTCGGTTTTTAATAAAGTTAATCGAGTGATGAATTTGCTAACAGCTAATCATACTGTTGTACACATTCACCCGAATAATTGTTGTGGTATTGCACTTGTTGCAGGAATAGTATTGCCGAAACTCATTGAGTTTTCTTTTTTACGCAATGATAGGGCTTCATTTTATCCCAGTCACGGAAGTATTCCCTCCAGTTTAGATTATCCTAATGTCAAAAGCCAACCGGAAATTCTCTTAACACCGTTTCATATAAACGTCAAAAATACTAATTTAGCATTAAATAAACCAACAGATCAAAGTTCAATTCATGGATCTGAAATATATGGTTATGATCCCTATGGGGCTTGTAATGGGAAGAAAACAGGTGGCTTTGGTTTTCACACAAAAAAAGAAAATCAACCGTGGTGGCAAATTGATTTGAAAAGTATGTGCAAAATTTCAGAAATCAGAATTTATAATAGGATAATTTGTGCAGAGCGTGCGTCAACATTAAATATTTTATTGTCAAATGATGGACTAAATTGGGAATTATATTATGCTAACGATGAAAATATTCTGTTTGGGGGAATAGATGGTAAACCACTTATTGTAGATGTTTATGAAAAGGTAGCACGTTTTATCCGTTTACAGTTACGTGTAAATGACTATTTACATCTTGATGAAGTAGAAATTTATGGTATTGATTTAACCGCTAATGGTTCCGGTTATAATTTGAAGTATGAGCAGGATGAGGTTTCTCTATCTACGAACCTTGATCCAAATATCTCACAATTATTAACATTAAAATCACTTGGTAGTAAATATGGTACTGATAAAGTAAATCATGGTTTTTGTGATGTTTATGACAGTATTTTTTCTTCAACACGACATCGGTTTCAAAAAGTTCTTGAAATAGGCGTATTTTTTGGATCAAGTCTTCTGATGTGGAGAGATTGGATGCCTTCAGCTATTATTCATGGAGCAGATCACTTTACTGGACTTCAAGGTAATTCAAGTTCATTTGAAAATCCAAAAAAGTTTTGGAATGAAGTTGAACAAGGTCAACATTCACGCATTCAATTACATCAACTAGATCAATCTTCTCGAGAGGATTTATTAAAATTTTCTAAAGAAAATTTACATGGTAGCTTTGATATAATAATAGATGATGCTTCCCATCTTATGCTAGATCAGCAACAAACATTAAGCATACTTCTTCCTTTGGTGAAACCAGGTGGTTTTTTTGTAATTGAGGACTTACATTCCTCTTTAGCTCCTGGTTATGACGTATTACCAGATGGTAGTAATAGTACTTTACAAATGATCAATAATGCCCTAGATGGAAATGGTTGGCATTCTCAGTATATGACTCCAGAAGAAATAAATTTCCTTAATGAAAATATAGATATATCTCAGAGTAAAATATATTATTGTGGTACTCAATCTAAATCAATTACTGCTATTCTTCGTCGCCGGATGTTACCATTCTCAATAGCTGAAATTTTTTTAGATAAAGATATGCATCAGTAACAAATTTTACTGAGTAACTGTTTATTTCTTGACATTTTATAAAACAACAAAAAACTTGTATTTCGAGGTATTAAAATCATGAAAAATTTAGTTGAAAAAAGATTAACCGATCCTTCTTATTACGACAATGATTACACATCTAAAATTATAGAATCAGAGTCTATTTTCTACAAAATATATGAGATATGTGGCAATCAGTTTAACAAACCTTGCGGAAGTTATCTTTTTAATGGTCAGACGTATTCTTATTATCTAGGAATGTATCCAAAACAAAAACTTTTATATGATGTTGCAAAAAATGCTTCTAATGTATTAGAAATTGGAACTTATATGAGTCATTCACTATTAATTATGTTATTAGCCAATCCTAACTTGGATATAACTTGCATAGATATAGATTCTACATATGCAGGACCTACTACGGAATTATTAAAAACAATCTTCCCTTCTGCTAAAATCAATTTCATTTGTGGTAATAGTTTAGAAGTTTTACCTACCATCAAAAAGGAATTTGATCTATTTCATATAGATGGTAGTCATAGCAATGACCATATTAAAAAAGAATTTGATCTTTGCCAAAAATTAGTAAATGGTAAGATAATGAATGTCATCTTCGATGATGTTGGTTGTTGCAGGGAATTGGAAAATGTAATACAAAACACCTACAATGTCATTAAGCAGATAACACCCGGTTGTGATTGGGCAAATACATATTTTGAAATACAAATAGAAGTAGAAAAACAGTTAACTATAAGAAAACCTTCTCTGGCAATTAAACGAATTAATTTAGCTGAAACAAAGTATGGAAGCATTTGTATTATTAATTATGGAACTTTTGATTACTTAAACCAATCTCGCCAGCAAAAAAATACTAAATGGTGCAAAGAATGGGCTAATGAAGCACTTAATATATCTCACAAAAATATAAACAGTGTTGATATAGTTAATTTTGGCCCTGACTGCCTTGATATAGAATTTTGTGACTATAATAAATCGATATTCAACTTTAAGAAAGGAGCAGGTTATTGGTTATGGAAGCCTTATATTATAACATCAATGCTATTATCAACAAATGCTGAATTTCTAGTATATTGTGATAGTGGCTCTAGTATTAAAGTTCCCCTTGAAAATATAGTTAAAATCCTACAAGATTTCAATTCAGATATACTAGTTTTTGAATTAGGAAATAATCCTGAATTTGTTTGGACTAAAGGGCAAGTGTTGCGTGAAATGGGGGCAAATGAACCGATTTTCTCAAAAAGTCCACAAATTGCCGCAACTGCCTCTATATGGAGGGTATCTGATTTTTCAAGAAGCCTGGCACAAGAATGGCTATATCTGATGCAAAACTCAGTATTTTCAACTGATTTACCATCTAATGATGGTAAAGGTGACTTTCCCAATTTTAGAGAACATCGCCGGGATCAGTCTGTATTTAGCATACTAATTAAAAAATCTATGATTTCACAAAGTAGTGAACATCCTCTTATTGTTAAGAAAGATTTTGAAACATATATACATCATCATCATTTTGGATAGTGTTATAAAATTAGTATAAAATTTAAGGCTCTTGCTTTAAATTTTATGGCAATACTATAGAATTTATGGTTAAATCGTTTACCTATGATGTTTGAAGGTTGGGAATTGCTGAACAGTTTCGGATTTTCCGATTCTTTGATTAACGATCAAGATTTAGGTAAATTTCAACAACCTGTTTTTGTTTTGAAAAACCTATAGTCATATAGACCTGCTTAGGACTGTTCAACAACAGAATGTGATCGGTGTAGACTATCAATGCGAGAAGTTCGTTTGGTTGCTACTCGATCACCTGTCAATCTATTTTTCGTTTTCACCTTGATTGATGTTAATATATTATCTCTGATCCTCTTATAACCAACGGGTTTACCATGAATACTCATATCCTGACCGTCCCAATCTTCGATTTCAATAAATTCTTGAAGTTGGTTGATTAATCGATCATGTCTTTCTTTAGGGATATTAACTTTATTCCAATGAAATTCACAGTACAGTTTATCAATGTGACGAACTGTTCTATCTTCCAACATTTTTTCAAGCACATCATATTCTGCACCTTCTACGTCCAACTTTAAGATGATGCTAGAATATTGCCGTGATACTTGAGAAATAAAAGCAGATAAATCGATACAATCAACAGTCAGTATCGGGCAATTTTCATTACTTACTTTTCCATAGAAGTCAATTTTTTTGTCTTTTAGTAAAGAACTACCATCACCATCTACAGGATCAACTGTAAATTCAATCTTGCCATCGTATGTAAAAACTGCATTTTTAATTAACTTTGTTGGAATATCTTTATAATAATCCCATAAATCAGGGTTGGGTTCAAAGGTGACGCAATCATAGTTTAAATGAATCATTAAAAATTTGATAGCAGAACATCCATCATATCCGCCACAATCGATAAATAAACCTCGGTCTTGTTTGGGAGTTGGGCCATTTCTGCCCCTATCCTTAACAGTGTATTGATCATTGATCAGACTTAGATATTTGTTGCCAAACAACCTCTCTTTTTGAGTGAACACTTCACTCAATCTATTCTGTAATTTATCACACTCCGGTTTAATCTCAATAGCTTTTTGTAAATACTCAACAGATGCTTCTAAATCTCCCTGTTGGGCTAAAGCTTCCCCTAAACTATAAAATAACCAAGCCGAATTGGGATTAACTTTCAAACCCTGGGAATAACAAGCAATAGCCTCATCCAAATCCCCCTTTTTAACCAAAGTATCGCCCAAGTTATGATAAGCCCAAGAAAAATGGGGGTTAATGGTGATTACCTGATGATAAAGCTTTATAGCCTTATCCAACTTCCCTACCCGCTTCAACTGATTCGCCTGCTTAAGCAACTGACCTGCACTCATGTTTTGATTATCCCTTGTCTATGTTTTTTTAGTTAGAAAGAAAAATTTTAGGTAGCCCTAATTTTTTTTATTACAAAAAATACGGTTTTTAATCCATCGTCAAGAGGAGAGTTTAATACATCACTGACAGCATATTTTCCTTGTCCCCACAGATTCACAAGCATAGGCATCACACTAGCCTCTGCTCCAAAAGGATCTAATTCTGATGTTGAAGAAACTCCGTGATATTTTGAGTGTTCAATGATGCACATCCCATCATTTTTAAGACAATCTATCCATGTGTTCAAACATTTTTCAGGATCGTAGGAATGATCGAATGCGTTTGTGTAAATGAAGTCAAAAAAATCTTTCCAATCGGGATTAACATCATGAAAATCCCATTGGATAGTATACGGAAACTGTGATGCAGTCCTTGATATTTCGGTTCCGATCACATCTGCACTTAAAAATTCACGGAACCAAGTTTGCTCTAAGCCCCGTCTTGTTCCATGGCATATACCATTACTAACTGTGCCCAATTTATCCTGAAGATACGTAGACAAAAACTCAATATTTTCTTTTTTTACCCATACCTGATCTAATTTGCGCTCATTCCCAGCTTCTTGAACTCGGGCATAGCGATCATAATCAAAGTGTCCTTCTTCATTTAGATACTTATGAAGTACATATTGTCCATGATCATCAGGCAGGGTATCCTTTGGCAATACGGGGCTTCTAATTGTTTTTTTGGCTGGTCTTAAAACTTGTGAATTATCCCCAACTTTGCGCGAGTTATTCAATCTTGCACAAACATCCTCATACAAGCCTAGCAGTTTTATATTACCCCTAATTTCCGGTTGAATCTCAATAGCTTTTTGTAAATATTCAACAGCAGCTTCTAAATCTCCTTGTTGGGCTAAAGCATCTCCCAAACCATAAAATAACCAAGCCGAATTGGGATTAACTTTCAGGCCCTGGGAATAACAAGCAATAGCCTCATCTAAATTTCCCTTTTTAACCAAAGCATCTCCTAAGTCATAATAAGTCCAAGCAAAATGGGGGTTGATCTCGATCGCCTGATGATAAAGTGCGATCGCCTCATCTAACTTACCTTCTCGCTTAAGTTGATTAGCTTTTTTGATCAAATTCCCTGCACTCATAGAATTGACACTCTCCAATTTAATAATGATGTCATTTTGTTACTTAATTATAGATTATAATAGGGGTTTATTTCCCGATTTGAAAGATTTGTTCGGCTGTTGAATTGAGTTCTAAGAAAGTAGGCGATCGCATCCCCACCCTACGATTATCTTTAATAATTAAATTAATCCTAACCAAGCTCGCAAGGACTGCTCTAGCCTCTCTCCATCTGCATCAGATAGCTTACCGATAGACTTAATAATCAAACTCTCATGGGCTGTATATAAACCCCGCTTTACCACTGTAGCTACATTGAGCCCAGCCGCAGACCAATCAGAAAGCAAAAACTCCCCATCCAGTAAAGATGCAGTTCTGCTCGTTAGGGGTACGATCAAAATATCTTGAGAGGGGTGTGGCGTACTCACCACAACCGCAGGTCTGACCTTTGAACTTGACAAGTCTGAAAACGGATAGCGAACCAAAATGATCTCATTTTTTGAGTAATTCGGCATAAATATCATCCTCAGCGTTGTCCCAAACTGCATTTAATGAAACCTGACTTGCTTGCAGCCAAAACTCAGCTTCATCATTAGCAATCAAAGTCACCAATACCTGTGTTCCTTCTACTAAATCTGCTGAATCAAGCAATTCAATTTTTCCTTGTCTAACAGTACCCCAAAATGTTCTCAGCATATTTACAACTCAACAACTTGTTGTTAATTAATTATAGATTATAATAGGGGTTTATTTCCTTATTTGAAATATTTTTTCGGCTGTTGAATTGAGTTCTGAGAAAGTTAGCGATCGCATCCCCACCCTACAATTGTTCACCGATGCTCCAGGCTGTGGTTATGAGGAATTGGGACGAGAGATGGTTTACCCCCCCTAGCCCCCCGTGCACGGGGGGTTTGGGGGGAAGGGGGACTTTCGGGGTCTTTAGATTCGGTTTCACAGGATAAAACGTTCGGTTATCCGTACTTGACAAATATTATTTTATGTTTGTTTATCGGTGCGGGTGCTGCGATGGAGTATCCTAGGATTTAACCGCCGGGTAATTAAAAGGCGATCGCACTTCAACCCGCGCACCATCCGGGTTTTGTTTGTGTAGACGCGGTTTCAACCGCCTTTGTTTA
>Ga0209229_10000498_pt1 | contig 15911 bp, 10 predicted proteins | sample SanBayMetagenome_FD_187466 | JGI IMG/M metagenome (GOLD analysis project Ga0209229, IMG submission 187466) | Freshwater and sediment microbial communities from dead zone in Sandusky Bay, Ohio, USA (SPAdes) (version 2) | ecosystem: Environmental > Aquatic > Freshwater > Lentic > Sediment... | reverse complement strand
CCCAGGCTTGGCTTGCAATTTTCCGTCAAGAGAATGCAAGCCAAGCCTGGGGAGATCCTCAAATTGAAGTTCATCAATCCCGATGTGGTTCCGCACAACTGGGCATTGATTCAACCCGATACTCTCGATAGGGTAGGGGACCTTGCCAATCGGCTGATCGGTTCTCCGGACGCTTATCTCAAGCAGTATGTGCCGGAGTCCGATGCGGTGATCTGTTATACCGACATCATCGAGCCGGGTGCTGAGTCGGCAATTTACTTCCGGGTACCAGACAAGCCCGGCCGTTACCCTTACCTGTGCACGTTCCCTGGGCACTGGATGGTCATGAATGGAATCCTAGAGGTCGGGTTCTAGGGACGGCAAAAGAGTCGGGTTATAGAAAGGCTGTTGATTGAATCGATGAATGAGCAAACCCAGGCCCCGCAGGGCCTTAGCCCTTATGTTTCCGTCCGATGGCAAGGCGATACGCTTGGGCAACTCGAGCTCTTGGACCAAACGATTTTGCCCGACCGTGTAGAGATGGTACCGATTCGAAGCGTTCAGGAGGCCCACGAGGCGATCGTCGCGCTGAGGGTGCGAGGGGCTCCGGCCATCGGTATCGCAGCCGCTTATGCTGTCGTCACAGGGATGCAGTCCTTGGTTAGCCGTCGGGCTTCGATTGGCGAGTCTCTCGAGCATGCAAAATCGCTTTGCGATTACTTGGCGACGAGTCGTCCGACGGCGGTGAATTTATTCTGGGCGTTGGACCGCATGCGACGGATCATCGATCGCAACAGCAATCTGGCTTCGGCCCTTGAGCTTTCCAATCAGCTTTTGCGTGAAGCCCGCCAGATTCACGACGAGGATCGACGGATGTGCCATGCGATCGGCGAGTATGGAGCTTCGTTGTTTGAACCTGGCAGTGGGATTCTTACGCACTGCAATACTGGAGGATTGGCGACTTCGGAGTTTGGAACCGCCTTGGCGGCGATCTTGACGGCGCACTATCAGGGCAAAGAGATCGAGGTCTATGCCGATGAGACCAGGCCGTTGTTGCAAGGGGCTCGCTTGACGATGTGGGAATTGCAGCAACATGGTGTACCTAGCACGTTGATTTGCGATTCGATGGCCGCGCAGGTGATGCGTGAGGGCAAGATTCAATATGTGATTGTTGGGGCCGACCGGATTACGGCGCGAGGGGATACGGCCAATAAAATCGGAACTTATGGATTGGCTGTTTTGGCTAAGCATCATGGGGTTCCGTTTTTTGTCGCCGCGCCGTCGAGCACCTTCGATCTATCGATTCTCGACGGGGCGGACATTCCGATCGAACAGCGAAAACCCGAGGAAATCACCTTGGCCTTTGGAAAAAGGACCGCACCTGAGAATGTACGCGTCTACAATCCGGCCTTCGATGTCACACCGGCCGAGCTCATCAGTGCGATCATCACCGAGGTTGGGATCATTCATCCGGTCGACGAGCAACATGTCCGGGGGATTGTCAGGCAGTGAATAATAACCAGCGAGCCTGTCCCTTGAACCTCCTTCCTCGGCAAAGCCGAAACGAATCCCTCAGATCCAACTCACCATGACGAATCGACCATCTACACCGTTTTTTGCCTCCGATCGCCAAGCGATGCTGGTGGCCAATGGTTTGTCCATCGCGATCCCTTTGGTGGTTGCCCTATTGTTGGCCATACCGACAAAATTTGATTTAGGGAGTTGGACCAAGCAATTGCCTCATTGCATCGGCGCGATCAACATGGTCACGAGTGCGGTTTTGGTCATCGGTTGGATTTGCATTCGAGTGGGGAATGTGGCGATGCATCGAAGCGCAATGCTCACGGCCTTTGGCCTCGGGGCGGGTTTTTTGGTTTGCTATGTTCTGTACCATCTGACGAACCCATCGACGAGGTTTGGGGGCGAGGGTTGGATAAGGGCGGTTTATTACTTTGTCCTTCTGTCGCACATCCTATTGTCTTTGGTGGTTTTGCCCCTGGTACTTCGAGCCTTGTGGTTTGCCCTTCTGAAACGGTTTGATCAGCATCGTCGGATTGCCAAGTTCGCTTATCCGATCTGGCTATACGTCTCGATCACTGGCGTGATCGCTTATTGGATGATATCGCCTTACTATCAGCATTGATGGTCGGATGATTGGTAGAGCCATTGTCCCCAATGGCTCGGCCCGAGGCGCAAGCGGCGGCGACTTAGATTTTTCGGTTTGGAGTGTAGAGCCATTGTCCCCAATGGCTCGTCGCGACGCTCAAGCGGCGGCGTCTTATGGCTGTTTCGTCTTACAGGCTACGGTGGTTTGAGGCTCCGATCGATTGGGGACAATCGATCTACCATGGCGCGCAAGCGGCGGCGTCTTAGCGGTTTCTTTTTTTACAAGTCACATCGCAGCCGAACGTTGGAGACCGATGCAAAAAACACTATAATTGTCCTGTAGATTCCAGCCTAGAAATTCGGAGCGGAAGCCTTGAGTCCAAAGAAATCCAGTCGGTCGAAATCTCAGGCGGAAAGCTCCAAGGTATTCTTAAGTAAAGAAGAGCGGATAAGTCTCTACACCCAGTCGAATCAACTCCCTAAGTCCTTGAGGGAGAAGCTCAATTATCTGGAGCACCCCACCAGTTTTGATGATCCTTTTCTGCTGGATCCGATCTCAGAGGGGCGTTCGATCGACACCATCCGAGCCCCCTGGGAGCCCAACATGGCAGACGGACCGACGAGCTCTCGATTCGCAGTGGTCGATTACGACAACGATGCGGAAACCATCGAACCACCCGCGCAATGGCAGGATGAGCGCAGGCAATTCCAAGCCCAGAGCGATCTTCAGAGAGACCAAGTTAGCATTTGGGCATTGCTAGGGCGAGCTCTGGAGATGTTTCAACATGGCAATGCGCTCGGCCGAGTGATTCCGTGGGCCTTTGAGGGAAGCCGACTGATTCTCGTCCCCCACGCAGGTTATAATCAGAACGCTTACTATGATCGTCAGAGCAAGTCACTGCAGTTCTATTACTACGAGAATGCTCAGGGCCAGATCGAATACACTTGCCGATCGATTCATATTGTCGCGCATGAATTCGGTCATGCATTGCTCGATGGGATTCGCCCTCGACTCTATGCCAGTCCCTCTGTCGAATCGAACGCCTTCCACGAGTTTTTTGGCGACCTGAGCGCACTGATTGTTTGCCTGCAGGACAAGGAACTCCGGCAACAGTCTGCCAAGGCGAGCGAAGGTGAATTCCAGAACGCTACGGATTTTCAGCAATTGGCACAGAGGTTTGGGCAGGCGCTTGCCGGACGGCCTTATCTGCGTTCCTTTAAGAATCAGCAGACGATGAAAAGCATGGGTGGGACGACAAGCCATCACGATTTGTCCGAGGTTCTCTCCGGGGCGATCTTCGATATCCTCACCGGCATGGGTAAGAAATGGAATGGCAGTAAAAACACAAAGAGCCGAACGCCCCGTCAAGTTTTTTGGAACGCGACCAATACCCTGCGTCGACTCACTCTCCAATCGCTCGATTTGCTACCACCGGTCGACATCAGTTTTCGCGATTATGCTTTCGCCATCTGCCGATGGCACCAGCAGTGCGATCCTGCGGACAACAACCAATGGATATCGGTCATCTCCCAAGCTTTTCGAGATCGTGGGATTTTTGACGTGCTCGATGTTCAATCTCTCAAACACTCGGACCGTTTTATTCTAGAGGATCGCTACGGCGGTGAAGGCCCTGAGGCCCCGCATGAAGCCATCGAGCGAGCTAGGAATTTCGAACGCCTCATGTATCGACCACGTCGGCTAACTATCCGTCGCAGTATCGAGCAAATCATAGGGTCTCCCGAGTCGGCTTACCGACTCTTGGACGATAACCGCCAGGAGCTCCTGATTCCATTGAACTGCGATTTTACGGTGATCGATCTTTACGAAACGGACAAGCTCGATGAGAGCAATCGGCCCTTAGGTAAGCAGTTCGTCTTGCAGTACCTTTGGAGTGAAGATGTCGAACTCCTTGGCGAGCGTTTCGGACAATACCAGTCGATGCAAACGGCGATGCTTTGCGGTGGAACACTGGTGTTTGACCACTCAGGGAACATTCTCAGTTGGTCTGCCAAACCGGGCTCGCGCACTTATTCAGACCGGCCGCTCAGCAACAAGAGTAAAGCGAATTCGCCGAGCATAGAAAATTCGTCGAGCATAGAAAATTCGCCGAGCATAGAGAGCCCAACGAGCGAAGAGAGCAAACGGAGCATCGATCGACTCTGGCAAGCGGCGATCGAGTCGGGGCAAGTCCGACGCGAGAAGTTCCTTGAGGATCTTGCGATCCAAATCTCACAAGGGGAAATCGGAAGTATCGTCGGGACGGACTTTGGGATCCTCGGACGCGGTATTCCGCCATTGATCGCGCTGTCGATGCCCGATGGGTCGATCCGTTTTGAGCGCACCCCCCACGGTCACTTCGCGGGTCGGAATCTTGGAAATCTTGACCACGACACAGACTCCCTCGGAGAGCGTCCATGGAATCTAAGCTACTAGTACGTGCTTACAACGTCGGTTTTGGTGATTGCATCTATGTTCGGATCCCGAATCGAGATGGAGGCTTCCATATCCTGATCGATTGCGGGACCTTAGGTAGCATCAAGCTCTTGAGGCAGGCGATCGAGCACCTCAAGAGCGAGCTTCCCGATTCGGAGATACCTGGCAAAAAGAGGCTTGATCTGATCGTCGCGACCCATCGTCACGCTGACCATTTGAAGGGGTTCGAGGCCGCTTGGTTCGAGGACATCCAAGTCCGAAATATTTGGATCAGCGTTGGCATGGACCCAGCGCACCCGCAGGCCAAGAAAGTGCGGCAAGTTCGGTCATTGGCGCAAATGAGTATGGGTAAGCTATTAGCAAGCAGCAAGCGACTCCGAGGGGATGTTGCGCAGCTTGCATCCTTTTTCTCCGCAACGAACGAAAATGCTGAGAAGCTGATCCTCGAAACGCTGCCGAAGAAAAATCAGATTGAGCCCAAGTTTGTTCATAGTGGAATGAATGCCAAAGAGTTGGGGGTGGAAAACCTTCCCCCTGGAACATCGATCGATGTCTTGGGTCCCGAGAGGGACATCGACCATTATTATCTTGGCAAGCAGGCTGACGGGTTGCTCCAAAGGTTTTCGTCCGGGGTTGCCGAAGCTCGATCCAAAGGGTTCCAGGCGGATGCGGCTGACCCTAAAGCGCTCATCCCTAAGAACATCAGCCGCGGAGATTTCGAGAAACTGCGTTCGCGGATGGAGTCCAACGGATTGGAGTTTGCGAGATTGGAGTCTTCGATCCAGAACAATTTGAGCGTGGTCCTGATGATCACTTGGCGCAAACGCAGGCTGCTGTTTGTGGGGGATGCGGAGTGGAACGGCGAATACGCAGAGGGTAAGCGAAATGGGAGCTGGAATGTGATGTGGGAGATGCATTACAAAAAGCATTTGTCCGAGCCGATCGATTTTCTCAAGGTTGGGCATCACGGAAGCGCCAACTCGACCCCTTGGATCATGGACGAGGCGAAGCGAAAGAAGTCCCAAGCGAACGTCGGCATCGGGAGTCTTTTGGATACCTTGCTCCCTGTTCCCAAGCGAGGAAAGCCCAAGGCCAGCGCCATTCTCTCGACCGAACGGCGTCGCGAAGAGACGATTCCCGACGGAAGGCTGTTGCTCGAGCTCGGAAGACGCCTCGGTAGCGTTCGTAACTACGCCCAGAGCCTGCAGGACCAGGGGATCGATCCGAGCACAATTTGGGTGAGGAATGCGAAGTCATCCGAGGATCTTTATAGGGATCGGGAGAAGCCTTATCTGTCGAGTCCGCAGCCATTGCGAACCGATCTTGAAGCCGAATTATCGGAGATTGGGCAGCGGTACATCGAGGTGGAGTTTGAACCGGGCGACCGATAGGCTTCGTGTCGTATTGCAAGGCTTAGAGAAACGGAACAACAGACTATGAAGCGAATTGTCCTTTGTGCCGATGGGACTTGGAATAACCGAGACCATTTGATTGATACAAAGACGAACCGACGTCACCCAACCAACGTTACCAAGCTAGCCAGGGCCGTCTTGCCCACGGCCAGCGATGGAACCCATCAGGTCGTTTATTACTTGGAAGGGTTGGGGATCAAAGAACAGGACGAGGGTTTTTCGAGATACTATTTGAATGCGGCGACCGGGCAGGGGCTCAAGGCCAATGTGAGGAATTTGTACCGGTTCTTGTTGTACAACTATTCGCCTGGGGATGATCTCTATTTTTTTGGATTCAGTCGTGGCGCTTACACCGTCAGAACTTTAGCCGGGTTCATGAACTATGCCGGCTTGGTGCCAAAGGACTCGGATTATTTTGTGCCGGAGTTGTACCGCTGTTACGACTTTCGAGTTCAGGAGGGGAGTTTGGAATGGAATCGGGTTTTCAGCAAAGTCGGCCAGCGCGGCACCTGCCCCGAGATCAAGCTCATCGGTGTATGGGATACGGTAGGAGCGTTGCAAGACGCTGCGCATCACGATGTTGGGCTTAACGATTCGATCAAACATGCCTATCAGGCCCTGGCCATCGATGAGCGTCGGGTGGCTTTCAAGCCCGAGCTATGGCAAAGACCCGAGGGTTGGACCGGGGATTTAGAGCAAGCTTGGTTTGCCGGCGCGCACTCGAATGTGGGTGGAAGTTACAACCCAGATGGATTAGCCAATGAGGCGTTGCATTGGATGTGCGAACGCGCCGAGGGGTTGGGATTGGAGTTGGACTGGGAATACCTGTCGCATTATCGACCTTGTTTTGATTCGTGGAGCAACGACGAGGCGAAAACTTGGGATTGGCTATGGGGTTATCACACGCGTTCCATTGCGCAAAGGAGTGATACCGGTGAGACGCTCCATCCCTCGGTCGTGGATCGGATGGGTTTAGCCCAGAGTGATTTTTGCCCAGACTCCAAATGCAACCGACTCGAGCAGAGAAAGTACGCTCCGAAAAACCTTCTAGAGGTGATCGATCGGCTCAAGCTTTCTCGGACGGAGCGACGCAAGAATGCTCAAGCATGCGGTCCATGGCGTTTGCGACAACGATGATCTGTGAGCCTTGCGCGTGCAACGTCCACCAGCCAGCATCCCATTGATCGCTGGGCATCTCGAAGGGTTCGTCGCTCCAGAGGTTTTTCCATGTGTCGGTGGACTTGTCCCTCAGCCATTCCGGGATGTGTATCCGACCTTGTGCCTCGTGCTCGGCTAGGTTCACCACACAAACGACGACTCGTCGGCTCTGGGGCTCGTGCCAGACCCAGGACAATAGGCAATCCGAACTCCAGTTTTCTTCCCAAGCGCGCTCGATATTGAGCAACTCCCAGTCCCCATGATGGAAGATTGGGTCATCGAGCAAGGCGACAATTTTGTTATAAAAAAGTTCGATCGACGGATCGACAATTTCGTCTGGGGCACGGATCAAGTGGGGCGAGATCTTGGTCCGATTCCCCTGCCACTGTCCATGATGAAAGAACCTCAAGCCTGGAGATAAATACGTGGCGATGGCTGCGGGTTGATGCAACGACCAATCCAGTGCGCTTGCGGCGCGAGGTTCATCGTGGTTTTCCAGAAACCTTGCAAGTTTCGATTGGTAAGCGATATCGGCTTTCAAGTGATTGCGAACCCCGATGAAGTCGCGATCTTTCAATCGGTCGTAAAGCCGTTTGTCGTAGCAGTAATCGAAGCCTTCTTCTTGCAGTTCCCATTCCATATCCCAGTAGACTTCGGCCAGGAATTCAAAGCCTGGGTAGCGAGCCTTGACCGCGCGGATCGCAGGTCCCCAAAACTCTCTCATCGACCGGCCCCAGGTGCGTTCGAAGACCCTCGGGGTCAATAGCATGGCCATGTCGCATCGGACCGCATCGCATTGGCCTGCTATGGCCAGCAGCGCAGACTGCATTTGCGAGCGCAGATCGCTGTTTGAATAATCCAGTTGCACCGTATCGGACCAACCGTCAAAGTATGGATCGCGACCGTGGGCAAAGATCTTGCCAGAGACTTCATCCTGAAAGTAATTTTGTGGCTGCTCGTCTAGCTGCTCTTGGGTCGCTTGGATCAAATACTCCGGATGGGAGTTCAGCCATGGATGGTCGAGTCCCATATGGTTCGGGACAAAGTCGAGCATCAAGCGAATACCTCGTTGGTTCAATCGATCTCGCAGTTGCGAGAGTTCCTTCGATCCACCGATGGGTTCGCTAACGCGATAGTCCGCGATGGCGAATCCAGAACCGCCGATGTCTTGGGGTTGTAGATCCTCGAGCATAAGCTCGAACTGACGCATCCATTGAGGGTTGCTCCGCGATTCTTTTTCAGAGCGAGGACCTGTCGTCCAGACACTCAGCAACCAGAGGATATGGACCCCCTTGTCGACCAGTTCGTTCAAGAACGACTCCGGGATGTCCGCTAAGGTTGCCTTGCGTCCGAGTCGATTAGACAGATGCGTTAAGAAAACTCGGGTGTTGAGTTGGTAGAGAAGTGGATGGCGGCGCATGCGATGGTCCCGGGGCGCAAGGGGTTGGCAGGAAAGGGCGTTGGTGGCATCCAGTTTAGTCCGCCGCATTGAGCATTGCGCACGGGACTCTAGGATCGATCGAGCAAATCCGAGCGTATTTCTCGGGTCCGTCGTTCGGATTGGGCTGCGCGCCAAGCGGCGATCTTGCCGTGATCTCCGCTCAGAAGAACCTCCGGGACGCTCGCGCCGCGGAATTCTGGAGGTCTTGTATATTGAGGGAATTCCAGGATGCGATTGCCTCGTGAGAAAGAGTCATCCCAACTGCTCTGTTCGTCCCCGAGAACACCTGGGATGAGTCGGATTGCAGCATCGATGACGATCATCGCGGCGACCTCGCCACCGTTGAGAACAAAGTCCCCGACGCTCAGTTCCGTCGGCTTGAGGATCTCGACGACGCGATGGTCGAAGCCTTCGTAGCGTCCGCATAGAAGAATCAATCTGCCTCGGGGCGCAAATTCTTCGACGATCGTTTGATCGAGCCGACGGCCCTGGGGTGTGAGCAACACCAATTCTGCAGGTCTAGGATCGATCGCTCGGAGGGACTCGACACACCGTACGACAGGCTCGACGCAAATGAGCATGCCAGGTCCTCCCCCATAGGGTCGGTCGTCGACTTTGTGGTGTTTTTCATCGGCCGACCAATCCCTGAGGTTGTGAATAGCGATCTCGATGAGCCCTTTGTCGATGGCTTTGGCCAAGAGGCTTTGGGTCAAGTACCCGGAGAAGATCTCAGGGAACAGGGTCACGACATCGATCCGCAGGGAAGCTTGCATAGAGCCAGGGTCAGGGTTCAGGGGTTTGGTGGTGAATTTGGCAAGGATCGCAAACGAGTGAACTTCGAGCCGCAAACGAAAAAAGCGGCCAAGACGATTGTCCTGCCGCTTGCTTGTTTTTCTTGCTTAAAGCTTACCGTCGAAAGCTTACGCCTGAGCCGGAACTTTAGCAGGTTTGCCACGCCCGAGGCGAGTGAGTGCTTCTTGTTGGGCGTTCAGGTGGGAGCCGTTTGTTCCGTACTTGGTGATCAGGATACGGACGTTGTCGCTAGGTTGAGCACCGACGCTCATCCAGTAATCGATTCGATCCCCTTTGAGGATCGCTCGAGCATCGGTCTCACGGCACATCGGATCGTAGTGACCGAGTTCTTCCAAGACCCGACCGTCGCGAGGGCTACGTTGATCGATGGCGCACAGGCGATAGAAAGGTCGACTTTTGCGGCCCAGCCGCTTCATACGAATACGTACCGACACAGAGAGTTCTCCAAACACGAAAGGGGGTTCTAAGGGGTGCTAATGATAACGCTAGGATCGTCTCCTGGGGAGAGAAAAATCGGTTCTAGGGCGAAAAAATCGGTCAAACTCGGTTCCCTCGGACGCTTACGGGTGGGTCAGTCGCCGCGTTTTTTCTTTCGAAGGAGTTTATCGCGTTCTTTTTGGAGTTTTTCGCGTTCCTTCGGGGTCAGGCGCTTGCCGGTATTTCCTTTGAGTTTCATTCCTCCTAGGGGGTTCATGGGGTTGTCGGCCATCATTCCCCGCATCTGTTGGAGCATTTTCATTTTGTCTCCGACCGAGCCTTGGGTGGCCATGAGCATCATGGGCTTGATCATCTCGAATTGTTTGATCAGGTCGGAGATTTGACTTGGGTTTGCTCCGCAGCCTTTGGCGATTCGGTTTCGCCGAGAGCCATCGATGAGTTTTGGGTCTTTGCGTTCTGCGGCGGTCATGGAGTCGACGATACCGGCCAGTCGTGACATTTCCCGTTCGCTGTCGGTATTTGCCAGCATTTTGGACATTTCGCCCATTCCTGGCATCAGGCTGAGCATTTTGGTCATCAGCCCTGGTTTTCGCATTTTTTGCATCATGTCGCGGAAGTCGGCCAGGGTAAAGATCCCTTTGGACATCCGTTCTTCGAGGCTTTTGCGTTCTTTTTCGTCGATCAGTCGGTGGGCTTCGCGGGCCACCTCGACGATATCGCCCATCGAGAGGATACGGCTTGCCATGCCTTCGGGGCGAAACGGTTCGAGGGCATCGAGGTGTTCGCCTGTTCCGATGAATTTGATGGGGACGGAGGTCACGGCCTTGACGCTGATCAGGGCGCCGCCGCGTGCATCGCCGTCGAGTTTGGTCATGATCACGCCGTCGAGGCTCAGCGCATCGTTGAAGGCCTTGGCGCTGTTAACGGCGTCTTGTCCGGTCATTCCGTCGACGACCAGGAGGACTTGGGTCGGCTGGATGGCTCGGTCGATTTGTTTGAGTTGCTCCATCAATTCCGCATCGATGGCCAGTCGACCTGCGGTGTCGAGGATGACGACATTGGCCCCCGCGGCGCGGGCGGCTTCGAGACCTTCTCGACAGACTTTGACGGGGTCATTTTCTCCGGGTTTGCTGAAAACGCCGACTCCGACCTGTTTCCCCAGGACGTGGAGTTGTTCGATCGCCGCGGGGCGTTGGAGGTCGGCTGCGATCAAAAACGGCTTGAGTTTTTGTTCTTTGATCAGGACCGAGAGTTTTCCGCAGGTGGTGGTTTTTCCTGAGCCTTGCAGGCCGCACATCATGATCGTGGTCAATTCGCCCCGTTTGAGCGGCAGGCTGCTGTCGACGGGACCGAGGAGCTTGACGAGCTCTTCGTAGACGATTTTGACGAATTCTTCGTCGGGTTTAAGGCTCAGCAGGACCCGGCGGCCTTCTGCAGCGGTTGCGACGTCTTTAACGAAAGAACGGACGACATCGATGCTGACGTCGGCCTCGACCAAGGATCGCTCGACCATGGCGATCCCCTCCCGCATATTCGCTTCGGTCAGCTTACCTTTACCTTGGAGGGTCTTAAAGGCGCTCAGTAGGCCATCTTGTAGGGACTGAAACATCGAAATTCCGCAATTTAATGGAAGAAAAGGATTGCTTGGACTCGGTTATAACCCGAATTAGGGATGATACGTAGAGTGGGGTTTTGGGCCTCGGCGGAGAAAATCCGCAGATTGCCCCTGACCGCTAAACTCATCCTGGAGGTCTCAAATTACCCTAGTTCGCGGTTTTGCCAACGGCGATCCGTGGAACTTTTGCAAATTGGGAATCTCCAAGGAATCGCCTGTCATTGTAGCACCAACGCCGGCCTACGCTTCCGCAAATCGACTAAGTCTAGCAACGACTTCGATTTAGGACAGCTAAAGCTTCAGGATGCCCGGTTTGCAATGGCCAGCGACGCAATTAGACTCAGGCACGGTTCGCAGGACCGATTTTTCGTTTTTTCCCAAGCTCAGGCTCTGTACGAGGTTTCTCGATGAAAACCTTTGGTTTTGGAAGTGGATCTACTTCAGGCAATGGCTCGCATCGCGACAAGTTGCGCAAGAAGCAGTTGGTGCGTCGTTCCGTTTTGGAGTCTCTCGAGACTCGAAACTTGATGACCACCGGCCCGCAACTCATTGGGGTCCAGCCCAACGAAGGCTCCTTGATCGCCCTGGGCGCAAGCTCGACACCGACGGTTCTGCACACGAGTCCCCGGGAGTTGGTCCTTCGGTTCAACGACGGTGCCGAACTCGATGCGAACTCCTTAGGCGGCATCCAGATCAAGCGTGCCGGTGCCGATGGTGTGCTCAGTGCCGCGTACCTGACTACCGACCTTGGGACCAACGGCCAAGCCGTCGTCGACTTCAGCGCCTCGCTGCCTGGCCAACAGGGCAACGGAACGGAGATTTTCTTTACGCAGTCCTCGCGGACCGTCGGGCCTGTGGGCAAGCCGGTGAGCTATCCGATCCTGAGCGTCCAGGGCCAGCGCATCAACATCGATGTGAACATCGCGCCTGCCTTTAAAACCACCGCCAACGATTTGGTCAAGGCGATGAACGAGGACCCTGCGGTCTCGTCGTTGATCGTCACGACCTTGCTCCGAGGATTCGGCACGACGGTCATCGCCGATACCGTCACGACCGGTCAAGTCCTCCCGCTCCTGGGCGCAGGCTCGGCCCGAGCTTCGACGAATTTCAATTCGGGTCTCTCGAATCTTCAAGCTGAGTTCGTCTCGACCGGCTCGGCGGCTGCTGCCAACGGCGTGCGCGTCGAATTTACCTCTCGCAGTTTCGACTCTCCGGCCCCTCCGAACGTCATCGTCAACGGTTCGACCGTCCGGATCGAACTCAATAGCAACCCCAGGGCTTTGACAACCGTCGGTGAAGTGATCGATGCGGTCAACGCTTCTGCCGAAGCCCAACGCTTGCTCGTCGCACGGCTCGTCAGCGGAGATCGCCTAACGCGAATCGGTGGCAACCCTACGACCTACTCCCCTCTGAATCTCGTCGGCGGTGACGATCAGTTGATCACCCCTGCCTACATCGCCTTGGGCGATACCAAGCGAGAAGTCATCATTCGGTTTGCCGAAGCGCTCCCAGACGATGCCTACTTGATCGATATCTTCGGCACCGGTCCGTTTGCCCTTCGCAATGTCGCAGGTTTTGCATTCAACGGCGGGGTCTCTCGAAGCGTTCGCTTCGACTTGGATCTCGGTCCGACGATCCAAGCCGTTGTGCCACAGCCGGTGATCACCACCGGGACGACCAAGCAGCAACTGCGGAACGTCGTTTATGTTTACTTCAATGGCGATAAGCTCAATTCGGCCGAGGCGGTCAAGCCGATTTATTACCAATTGGTCTACACCAACAACACGCTCAACGGCGGCGATGACATCACGTTCCGACCCATCGGCGTGAATTACGATGCGAATCTCAACCGTGTCGCACTGACCTTCGAACGCAACCTCGACGCTTTGGTCGATCCTGCCAATCCCGGTGCTGGGCCTTTGGCCTTGGCCTCGTTGCGGCTGCGGATTGGAAACGACAATTCGGTCAACAACACTTCGGTCACGAGCATCACTCCGTCGAGCGATCCAGGAAGCCGCTTTAGCTCGGCGATGGACCTCGGTGGGGGCTGGCTCGCAGGTCCTGGAGCCAAGGCGGCGATCGTCAGCTCCGAGATCAAGAACGCGACTCCTTATACGCTCGATTTCCCCGGATCCAACAGCGAGTCGGGCAACCGCGATAATCGCTACCAACACCACGTGACCCGTTCGGATTCCGATGGCATCGAGGTGATCTATTACAACTTCGCCTCCCAATTGGGAACGGCCAACTCGAGCGTACAGCTCAACGCGATCACCGAAATTCAAAGGACCATGGCTCGGCAAGTCGTCAGCCTCTATGAGAAGTATATCGGGGTTCGATTCGTCGAGAGCGATAACCAAGGGTTCACCATCGGCGTCGGGGACATGCAAGTCATCAATCCTTTGACGGCTTTGACCCCAGTGGCTGCCAACCAACCGGGCGATAACATCACCTATGCGGCAGGCCCCTTGTTGGCCAATGCGAGCCAATCGGCCGTTGTCATCGATAGCCAAGAGTTCAACACCGCCGACGATAACCTGTTCGGCTCGGAACTGTTCCGTTCGTTCATGCGCGGCATCGGGGTTCTGCTCGGCTTGGGCAACGCCGACGAATTGCCTCAGTCGACGGTCCAAAACAGCAATCCGATCACCGATCCGAATGTCGAAAATGTCTTCCCTGGGAATGCGGATGTGACCCATGGCCAGTACATCTTCCGCCCAGAAGGCAAAGACATCGATCTGTACCGTTTCGTGGTTCCGGATTCCGGAGGTTCGATCTCGGTTCAGGTGATCGCCGAGCGTCAATCGAACTCGAGTTTGCTCGACGCGAGCCTTCGACTCTACCGAAATGAGGGAAGCTCCAGCCAACCGAAGTGGGTTGAACTGGCGGCCAACGAAGATTACTTCAGCCAAGACCCCCGCGTCAGCTTGGACTTTGTCAAGCCCGGCGAGTACGTCATCGGCGTCAGTGCCAAGGGGAATGCCAACTACGATCCGACCATCGATGATTCGGGATTAGGCGGGCGTTCGGAAGGCAGGTACGATTTGCGGATCGACTTTGCGCCACCGGCTGCATCGACTCTGACCGACGCGGATTCCGATCCTACCCAGATCGATGGAGATGGCGACGGCAAACCCGGCGGCGTATTCAACTATTGGTTTGTTCCCACTCGGCCAGATCGTTCGACGACGGCGACGACCGACCGAAGTTCGTACACCATTTGGGTCGATAAGACCGCGCTGGCCAACGGGAACGGAACCCTCGCGCAGCCTTACAACACCATTTCGCGAGCTTTGACCGAAGCGACCACGGTGAGCAATGCCGATGCCTCGGGCACTCGCGCCATTACGATCCGCATCCTGGGCAACGCTGCGAATCGAGCTTATGAAATCGGCTTCAACCGACTCGGCCAAGCCTTGGCCGACGGCACAACATTCGATGTTCCAAGGAACGTCAATGTGATGATCGATGCCGGGGCGATCATCAAGATGGGGCGATCGAGAGTCAGCGTTGGAAGTTCGACCGTCTCGGTCAATCGCAGCGGCGGTACATTGCAGTTGTTGGGTATTCCCGACAGCAAAGTCATCGTCACCTCGATCCACGATACGACAGGCATCGGAGTGAATCCCGATCGCACGCCACCGGCACCATCCCCTGGTGATTGGGGTGGTTTGGATTTCCGCAACCGCATCGATGGAAGCGACGCGACCCGCACCGACAAAGAGCGAGCCGGTTTGTTCCTTAACGCCCTCTACCACGCCGATGTTCGATTTGGCGGCGGCCAAGTCATCGTCGATGGTTTGTCACAAGTCATCACGCCGATCAATATCATCGATTCGCGGCCGACGATCGCCAACAGCCTTATCACACGCAGTGCCGACGCGGCCATCAGCGCCACGCCGAACAGTTTCCGTGAGGACGACTTCCGCGATCCCAAGAGCCAGGCTGCCGGTCTGTTCATCCCCGATTACGATCGGGTTGGCCCAGATATTCACGGCAACCGAGTCGTCAACAACACGATCAACGGGATGTTCATCAAGACCCGCACAGGGGCCTCGCAGACTCTCGAGACGATCACCACTGCGGCCCGCTTCGATGACATCGATATGCCGCATGTTCTAGGTGAGAATTTGGTTATTGCCGGAACCCCAGGGGGCGGAGTCTTGGATGTCGCCTCTCCTCCGACGACCGTCGTTACTGTGGTTCGCTCGGGTTCGGGCAGCTTGGCCGTCGGTACTTACAATTACAAGCTCGTGTATGTCGATGCCAGCGGCAACGAGAGCCTCGCATCGATACCCACCGCATCGGTGAGTGTGGTTGCAAACAGTTCGATCACCCTCTCGAATCTCCCACCCGTCGGTGGGGACTTGCCCTACGTCGGGCGTCGGATCTATCGCAGCGACGCAAACGGCGGGGGAACTTACCGCTTCGTATCGCAGATCAATGCGATCACCACGACGTTTGTCGACAACGGGTCGGTATCGGGCAACGCGCTCGTGGAGCTGCCCGCCAAGA
>Ga0209229_10000497_pt1 | contig 15912 bp, 24 predicted proteins | sample SanBayMetagenome_FD_187466 | JGI IMG/M metagenome (GOLD analysis project Ga0209229, IMG submission 187466) | Freshwater and sediment microbial communities from dead zone in Sandusky Bay, Ohio, USA (SPAdes) (version 2) | ecosystem: Environmental > Aquatic > Freshwater > Lentic > Sediment... | reverse complement strand
TTCAGGAAGTCAGCGTTTTCTTGTTCCCACTCGGACATGTTTAGCTCCAACTCGTTAGGATTGATACGGACATCTCGCAGCTGAGAAGGTCTCCCGATGCAGCGTTGAGAATACTTGGTGCGCTTATCGCACTTACATTATAGGTCAAAGATGATGCAGCCAGCTTTGCGAACACGCCACAAACTGTGTCCTCGATGCCGTTAAGGTTTCCCTCATTGTCAAAAAGTGGCACTGTCATAACAATCTTAAAACTTGCCATCGGACTAATGCCTATGTGCTGATTGTTGCTAGGTGTTAAGTAAGGATCATCTGGAGACACAATTACAGAGTTAGCAAGAACTGTGGCAGGTGGAAAGGCAAAAGTCTGCCATTTAGCGTTATCTACTAGTGCAGTCGCTAAAGTAGTTCTGAGAGTAGTGATAGCAACAGGCATTATCCCACCATCGAGCGAGGGTCTAGTGCATGTGCGATCAATCCTCGCACCTTAGCGAGAAGCTGTGCGCTCATTCGGTAAGGGCTTGGCTGGAAATCGACAGCGTTACTGCCTGAAAGGGTGGCTGTACGCGCTTGCCAGATTTCAACAGATATCATAAGGGCACTTTGCTGGATTGCCATGTCGGTTGTCCAGTCTGTATAAGTCTCAGCTGTTACTGTACCGAATGGTTCAATAGGATGCTTAGGTTGTTCAACTGTGTGAGTAGTTGTTACTGAAATTGAGTAAGCCCCAACTGCTGTAATTGTTTTAGACCCATTGTATTTAGTGCCTGAGTTGGCAATAGTTACAGTTTGTCCAACATAAAAAATGTCTTGAACTGGAATATCAAAATATAAAGTGCCAGTGCCCACGATATTACTATGAGCTACTGCAAACCATTTAGGAGCCCATAACATTGGAATAAGGACTGCATCTGTGGCATCGCATACTTCTTGAAGCACGCTGTCACTGTACAAAGTGCCAACACCAAGGGTGGAGCGTAGCTCTGCGACTGTTGTAAGTGCCATGATGATCCTTTCTAAAGACTCTGGGGAGTAGAGGGCTACTACTCCCCAGAGCGACTTAAGTGTGGCTGATTACGCCTTGTTGTTCTTGAACGCGCCTGCTCCGACCTTAGTTGCAATTGCACCAAAACCGTAGTAGCCGATAGTCACCTGTCCCGCTGCTGTTGATTCTGCGCGCAAGCGGTAGGTAGGGCTCTCGTACCATGTGTAAGCATCTGGGTTCACGATAAGGATTGTTCCATCGCCATCGCCAGCGTTTGTTGGATCGACATAGAGGTTAAGTCCTGCAACGTTACCTGTTAGGGATGTTGGTGCTACTTGACCGCCTGCGTTCATTGGCTGTGATGCTGTGTAGATTGGGCGTCCTGCATCGTTTAGTGACATGATGTTTGACCATTGTCCTGTTGATACGACCATGTTGCGAGCGAAAGGATTTGGTAGTCCTGCTGTTGCTGCGTAAACAGAAGCTGATCCGCGAGCGACAATTCCTAGCAATTCTGCTGCTGTTGGATATGTAACTGTTGTAGTTGCATCTGCTGTTGCGCCTGCAATAAGAGCAGCGTTTACTGCTGCGTTAGTTGTCTTGGCGTAAGCTGCTGCCATGTTGCGCACTAGCTCATCAAAGAATGCTGGAGATGTACGATCTAGCAATTCAACAGAGAAAGTCTGCTGTCCAGCGTACTTCTTTACTGATACTGATAGGAATGCTGCAGTCTGATCTGTGTCAGAGAATGCTGCGCCTTCGTTTGTCTCTGCAACAGTAGGCATTGCAGTGATCTTTGGAATCTCGAAAGTCATACCTGCATCTGGAAGCACTCCGCGAGAGATTGCATCGATTGATGGGCGGATTGTAGTTCCAAGTGGATTGATGATCTCAGATAGTTGGCGTGTTGGAACAAGTCCTGCGTTATCTGTGGTGTCATCTGCTGCTAATAGGTATTGACGAGCTGACTCATCACCTAGTGCTGCACGAATTGTGTTTTCTGCATACTTAGCTGCAGTGATTTCAATGCGTGGCTTTGTGAAGTATGCTGCTGAAACAGTTGGGCGAGCAGCTTCAACCGCTGGTGCTTCAACTGGTGTTGCTTCGACTGCTGGAGTGGTTTGTTCCACGGTGGCTGTCTCGCTTTCTGTTGGTTGGATTGTTTCTTCTACATCGGATTCTTCCGCTGCAATATCAGTAACCTGAGCAGACTTAAATGCTGGCTCTGTTACTAAACTTACTTCGACCAAGCGAGCAGCGGATACATAAGTCACGCCATCCTTGATCTTTGACTTGAGTACTTCTGCACCGATTGACAGACCGCTCTGCAATCCTTCTTCTGCAAGGATTAGAGCTTCTGTACCGCGCTGTGAGCGACTAATAGAAAAGACTGCATCGATTGAGTTCTCTGATTCACTGAATGAAACCATGCGACCCAATGGCTTCTTAGCATCATGCTGGCTTAGCAATTTGATTGCTTTAGGATCTGCAATATCGATAGATCCAGAAGCAAAAATTACTTTGCCCATATTGGTGGATCCTGCTTCAACATTGAGAGGCACAATCTTGCCTGATACTGTGCGACTTGCTGAGTCTGCTGTGAGATCAGCTGAGAAGGTGATTACTTGATTCATTCTAGACCATTGTTTCCGTTAGGTGTTAGATCAGTCATTTCCATTGCTTGCTCTGGAGTAATCAGATTAAGCGTAAGCAGTTTTTCAATTACTGCTAATTCTTGCATTGGATCAGTACGCAGAAAGTTCTTATCAATGTCAAACTTCACTACATTACCGCGAGCAGTGATGTCATCCATTGACAAGCGATCTTCAATCGCAGTAATGAATGGCTGTAGAGATAGTGTTAAAAATTGCTTGCGCTCATCCTGTACATTGGCATAAGTCATAGAGTTATTTTGATCTGCTGAAACATAGTAAGCAGGGACATTGCACAATCTGGCGCATTCGGTTGCAAGGTTAAAAATTGCTTCCCCGTACATCATGTCTTTTGGAGAGAATGAGACTGGGTTATATTCAAGAGTAGATGTTAGGTAAGCAGTTGAGCGATTGATGCGAGCATTCTTCCATGCTGCAAGTAATCCAGAGACTTCTTTAGGATCTAGATCAGCACCGGTGTTCTTAATGTAACCAGTTGCCATTGGAGTTGCTGCTGCAATTGCTGCTGCCTTCTGAACATCAATAGCTGCGCGAATTGTTGAAACGCCAGTGTTAAGAATGCCATCACTTAAAGATTGAAAAGTTACAAGAGATCCCAATCCGTCCATCGGTAATGTAGTGCCATCAACTGCATAAGACTTAACGAATGTGTTAGTGCTGTCGAGCGTTGCAGTTACTCGATGATTAGCAATCCACTCAAAGCGAGAAGGGCGACCATCTTCCTGATAAGTTTCGACCACCTGCCAGAAGGCTTGCCCGTAAAACAAAAGTGAATCAACAGTCCATGCAATAGTTACGGATCGTGGCTGTGAATATGAAGGCTGCTCTAACCATGCAGGTGAGCCAAGTTCTTCATTGGTAGATTTTTTGTAAAGCTCTAAAGGAATCGCTCCGATTGTGCCAGCCAAAAGATTGCGGCATCTTGCTAAAGCAGGAACAGACATCGCTTCTGTTCTGCCGACAAAGGCATATTGAAAAGGCATTGCATAAGGTGAATACTCACCAAGCACCTGAGGTGCTGCTTGAGCTTGTAATTGTGGCTTAGGTTCAAGCCCGAATGTCTGCAAGATTCTACCCATAGACATAAATGGTAGCACTTGTCAAGAGATTAGACAATATGCTAGGGCGTGTCTAAGTATAAATTTGTGGCTTAGGTTGAGGGATCATTAACTTGCTTACTGCCATCGCGATTCCAATAGGTGCTGAGATATCACCTGCTGACTTGCGCTTAATGATTCTCCAAGCCGAATCGTTTACTTTAGCAGCGCAGTTATTCATCTGCTGGATAAACTCGGCTTGCCCATTGTGCACGACTCTATGATTGACTAACCCTTCTAAGAGATCTCCACACGCTTTGTAGAACTGCTGCCCTGAAACATCTTCCGTGATCACGCCAGAATTGGAGAGCCTGTCCGCAATAGTTTGTGTGGCGTACTTGTCAAAACAGACTAGGCGCGGTTTATAGATGTCGCACCATGCTTTAATAGAAGCTGCCATCTTCAGCTCATCGATAGCCACCTGAGAGCTATAAGTCTCTAAGATCCCGATGCCAATCCGCCCATCTGGGAGAAGTTGTCCTGCGACCAATGATCCGTTCCTGCGTGACGGACTGACATCGAAACCGAATACAGTATAAGCCCCAGCACTCATTTCTAATGTGTTATCGGATGTGTCCTCAAGGATTCCGTGTGGCCAAGGGCTACTTAAAGAATCGATCCATTGGCAAAGAGTTTCAGTACGCGTGTTCTCAATCGGTGAAGTAGCAATCGCCTCTTCAATCGCCTCTTCTGTGATGGTGTATCCCAGAGAGGGGTTAGCCAGAGCCCATGCATCTCGGTCAGTTATTTTGCAGTATTGAGGTGCTGAGTATTCGTAGAATCCGAAGGACTTGGGTGGATAGTCGATAGCTCGTTCTCTGAGGTCGTTAAGAACAGTTGAGAACGCATCTCCTGCATTCGAGGTAAGAAGTGTCTGACTATTTGGGTGAGCTCTAGTAGTTGGAGTTGCTGCTCTGAATCCATCTTCTGTGATCTCTCGGACTTCATCGATGTAAAGTAGCCCATTGACACTTCGTCCACGAGATCCATCTCGAGTAGCTGCAACGACATCAAGGCGCGCTCCAGAGAGCATCTCAATAGACTCCGTGCCATTAGCGTGTCTGATTTGTTTAACGAATCCTTTGAGGTGGTCATTGGTCTCCAGTAGGTGAGTTACTTGTCGGAAGGTGTCTAGTGCCATGCTTCTGTTAGAGCTCATGATAAGCACATTGGTATTCCACTTAATCAGGTGTGCAAGTATTAACATACGCGCTAAATGAGTTTTGCCGTTCTGCCGGGCTACCAATATCAGGTTTGTCTTACGAATCCACATGCCTTTTTTGTCCACAGTAAGCATGTCCTTTAACACATATTCCTGCCATGGCATTAAATCCATCTTGACGATAGCGCATAGATCTTTAACATCTTGCAGCTTGTTTTCGCCCTTGAGAAGTGGACTGCTAAGCCTTGGCTTGGTTGCCCCTCGCAGGGCTTTGGACTTTCTGGGCTTAGTTGTCATTGATCTGGATCGGGTCGGGTCTTAAAAGGACTGTCCAGCATCGGTTCGGACTGCATCGGGGAGATATAGTCGAGAAAGACAGGGGGGGTAGCCGTCTGTGCTAAAAAAACACCCTCATTGAGCGCACCCTTGCGTAGGTTGCATGACTTACATAACACTCTTAGATTATCAAGGCTGTGGTCTCCTCCCACCTTGCGAGGGATGATGTGGTCGATGTGCATCTCACCCTCATCTGTGCCACATAACTGGCATGCTCTACCATCACGCATGAACACACGCTGTCGTTGTTCACGATAGCGCCTACTGTTCAGCTTATCTAATGCCATCCTTTAGCCTTCCAATGATTCAAGGCTATGCATGGTTCACCATACCTATGCCCTATGTACTTCAATCCCCATTGTATCTGAGTATAACCATCTTGGTCTTTAAGCCATGTACTTCTACCTTGAGGAATACCATAATGTGATCCATTAGCTGCTTTAGGATTCCATGCTGATTCTTTACCATAAAGTATTGCTAAGCATTTATATTCTTTTAAGTTATAGCCTAATAAATGATAAGCATATTCTTTATAGCTAACGAATTGCACTGGTTTAGATCCACCTGCTTCAGGCATTAAGCACAGAGATCCCACTAATGCTATTAGCACCCCCCGAGCTATCCGCTTAAGCGGCTCGGGTTGAGCCCCTGAAGGGCTCTGCCTAATTAGCATAATCCCTTTGTCAAGCAACAGCGTAAATCTTGGGCGTGTCTTCACTTTTGTACCCCCTGTGGATAACTTCTGTGGATAACTATTTATCGGTTGAGTAGAAGCCTTTGCCCTTAAAGTGTGTAGCTGCTGCCCCTATAACCTTGACCATCGGCTCATTGCAATAGTTGCATAAAACTACTGGTCGATTGTGCCATCCATGATTGATCTCTTGATTAAGATTGCATCGTGAGCATTTGTAATCATAGGCTGGCAAGTTAAGCACTTCCTTATCATGTATGACCCACATCCAGAGCATCGGTCTATGTCTGCTTCAGTAGGTTCTTTGTCTAGGTGACCATATCTTAATATGAGTAGTGGCAAGAGATCCTCTAAACGGATGATGGCGGCATACTCACGCGCATCTTCACCCTGTCCGTTGAGTCTAATTACTCCGAAGCCTAATTCCCCCGAAATGGCTGTCCGAGCTTTCAATTGCTTTATGTATGCAAGAGGTTGAAATCCAGCGCGAGCTTTGACTTCAACATCGAACGGCACATTAACAATATCTTTGCCACTACCCCTTCCCACACATGCGCCAGACCACCAAGTCGATAGGTACTCAGCTACTACGCGCTCTGTGCGGAAACCTCTGTGCTTCCTTGCTTGACTAGCCACGATACAGACCTAGAACATAGCCTGTTAATAAAGCTAGTGATAACGAAACCATAAAGACAATTGTTAAAACATCTTCCTTATCCATTTACTGCCTTACACTTGCGGCACTGCCATGTGCCTGCTGTTAGCACACCATCCTTGATGACTGCTGGAATGATGATGTCATGAGCTTCTGTTGGCTCATTGCATAACTGGCAGTTAATCACTGTGATCATAGGAATATCATCTAGATCAGTCCATTCGCCATCTTTGTCTATGTTATACACCTCGATGTACCCCATTACACTCTCGCCTTCTGTGGTTGCCATTTACCATCACTGCCCACTACATACCAAAGCGCAGGACACTTAGGTTCGCCGCCTTGGTGATTAACAACAGAGCACATAAAGCCACCCCATGCCTTGCCATTCTTCTCACCCTCGCGCCATTGCATGTGTCCATGCTTGCAACTTGGTGATTCCTGTGCTTCACCTGTTCCCATAATTGCAGCTACATTCTCCATAGCCTTCTCTAGAGTCACCGGTGCATCTACTACGCCTTTGTATTGTCCAACAGGTGTAGTCCAATAGTCCTGATCATCTGGCTTGACATCTTGCACTGCTGGCTTTACTACTTTTGTAGCAACGACCTTGCTCATCTCTTCTCGGCTTGGTCTCTTTCCTTTAGGCGCATAACCTGCATTTGCAAGTGCTCTGCCGATCGCTGAAGTCTCGCAATTCTCCAGTGCTGAAGTCTGATTAACACCACGACTAGAAACTGTCTCTTCAGCGTATCCCGTTGCCCACGCAACGCCATCGCTAACATCCTTAAATAGATAAGCCTTAACAATGTATCGAGTTGCCTCGACCACTTCAAGCTCTGTTGCAATACGGAATGCTGGATAGTCCTTAATAAACTTTTCAAGTCTCACCTCGACTGGTTCGTAATCGGCTAAATTAAACATAGAGATCGTTTTCCTCTGTGGCTAGTTGCCCTGCGAGTGCGCCATAGCTGCAGAGATCGACCCAGTTGTCGATGTGTTGGGCTGATTGATTAGTCCTTGCAAGTTTAACGAGCACCATGATTCCTGCGACTTGATAGTCATGTATCGGTGTTTGTAAGTATGCTGAGAGGAGCATTGCGGTGTGTTGCAGGTTATCCGCAGGGTGACCATACGAAAGCCCACGATCACGGATCGTGTCGGTGGCTGTGAGTAGGATTTCATTAGCGCGCATCTGTTGTCACTCGCTGAAATGACTTGGCTACGATTAGCCCCTCGCGCTTGCCTTCGTTAAAGCCCTTAGCCCAACCTACTAAATACCATAAAGCATTAGCTGCTAGAAGCAACACAATCATTGGCATCTCAAAGCTCATGCTGCCACCTCACAACGGCAGAACATTTCTTCTGCTTCGAACTCCATGCAATCCCAACCCATTCGAGAAGCGTGGCATGGGTTTTCTCTGTGATAATTAATAGCTGAAACATAAGTTGGTTTATCGCAGACATTGCAGAAAACTACCTCTGCTGGTGCTATTGCGTTCATTTGATTCCTATCCGTAGCAACGCCCTTGGTTGCTTACAGAATTAGTGTGACATAACTGTGGCTACATTGTGGCTACATTTGATAACGAAATGATAACGATTTTATGTGCTAAAACACATAATTATCTAGGTCTGCCGTAGGACTTTCCAGCCACAATGAATGTGCCGTCCTTCTCAATGTTGATTAGATCAACCTGGACTTTAGCCTTATTCACATAGATAATAGCGAACGCCTGCTGCCAGTTAGCAACACCTTTGGTGTAAGCAGCCTTCTTAAAGTCCATGAGATTGCCTACCTCGACACCATGCAGAACGCGCCCTATACGACCCCCAGAAGCCTCTGAGAAGGCCGAACGCCCTGCTCTGTGAGTATGTCCTGAGATGACATTCTTGCCATGCCTACGAGCCGCTTCAAGGGCTGATAAGCCCCCCTGTGGCTTGATAGGCGTATGGTCACCATGGACTGCAATCCAGTTCGGTGCAATAGGCATAGGATTCTTATGAAAGGTTATACCGAGCTCATCGAACTTCATAAATTTCTCAAAGCGCAGCTCTGGCAATGCACCAAATGCAGGCACTTTAGCCATGATGATGTTATACAGGCGATCTGTGTGATTGCTACGGATGCAATCTGTAACGCCTAACTCCCAGAGAAGCTGCACAGCCTCATTACGATCATCATCTAGGGTCTGAGCATAACTGCCCATGCGCCCTTCTTCCCACTTGCTTATCTGTGGAAGGTCGATCTCATCACCGATGGTGACTACCTGATCTGGCTTAAACTTGGTGATGAAGCTTGCAAGGTTACGAGTAGCAACCCTGTCATGGTACGGAACCTGAAGATCCGAGACTACGACAATTCGCTTAATCGTCATCCTCATCTTCGTAATCGCCTAACTTCTCAGGCGGTACTTGATCTGGAAGAATCCAATGCGGATAAGCCTGTGGCTCTGTAATCATGAACATAGCTACATCTTCAGCAAAACCTGCTCGCTTTAACGATAAAAAGTATTCATAAAGCCCAATGCAGTAAGCATCAAGCTTTGAGTAGCCTTGCTCCTCTAATGCCTTGGTTGCTTTTCTTGCCATGGCACTATGCTACCTGTCAAGCAATATGTTATAGATCTCATCGACTCGCGTGTTGAGTCTTTTGATCTCAGACAACAGATGAGTAATTACATAACCAGACAAGCCACCTAGTGCTGCGATGGTGGCAAGGTAAAGGGTAAAGAAGTCTGACTGTGTCACTTCTTATCTACCTCATCGATAGCCGCTTCTAGCGCATCGACGATAATGTCCGCAGCTGACTTACGAGCGCGGTAAGACTTAATTGCTGTGCGTAGTGCTGGCAGTAGTGCAACGCCTGCAATACCGGCAATGATGAGAAATAGATTATCCATTAGATGCTCCTAACATAGGTACTTGAAAAAAAGCCCCATCATTGTCAGCTTCTTTCTTAAAGCTGAAATGTGCGTGCTTCTCGTGTTTGTTAGCCCCTGTGTATTTGCGCCATTTCCAATTAAGGATGCTGGAGCAGATTCTGCCGTCATAAATAATGTAGGCAATTCTTTTCTCAGTACGAGACTTGCATAAGAGTCGAATCTGATCAGTAAGGTCTGACATGACAGCGGGTTTTCCGCCTTTGTGGAGATCAGCATCGCAGTCCCAAGCCCGTACCCAGCCTTGTTCATCTGGATTATGATCCGACTTACGGACAGCATGCCGTAAATCCCCTGTTGTCCCATCGCTACTGCGATCACGATCTGGGAAGGAATCATCTACTTGCAGACGAAGCTGAGCAGCCGCCTTAGATAGTTTCGGCTTCATTGCGCTTCAAGTATGCCTGATAGTCAGAGTTAGCCTCATCTAATGGAATCCACGCTTCAACACCTTCTGCATCTGTTCGCTTGATCATTTTAGATGTGCCTAGTTCAATTACTTCGTATGTGTATTTTTCCATTTTATAGCTCCGCACTCGCTGAAACATAGTTCATATCTACATAAGCACCTGCACCAACGGATGACATAATCGCGCATCCACCTCTTGCATATTGACTTATCACTGTGTCAAAAGCCTTATTTGCTGCATCACCAATATCACCCCACGATACAAGAGTTGGAGTTGCTCGCATCACGACTGGATGAGGAATTGGAATAGTAACAGACCCAGCCGAAGAGCCGTTATTGAATTGACGCACTAAAATGTTTACTGTTGTTGTATCAAAACCGATTTGATAGTAATACCGCTGGCACATAGCCAATTCAGCCTCTGGACTTCCACCGCTTGCAGTCTGGAATGGAGTTGCCTTTGAGCCGTATTCAACCTGTACACCCCAGATGTCAAAGGTGTTTGATTGAATACCAATTGAAGATGCATTGACTGCATTATCAGAACCAGCACTTACAAAGAATTGGATTCTCGTGTCAGATGTGTTTGCAGTTGTTCCTACTGTTTTGCCAGAAATTGAAGGCACTGCATAAGTTAAAGAGTATCGAGTCCATGAAGTTGAAATTGTCACTGCTCCGACTGGAGCTTCAACGGATGCAGATGGTGAGCCACCGCTACCAAATCTTTGTGCGACAGATGCAGAGATTTTAGGAGTACCAGTAGCAGCTTTAGCCCAAAAGGAAATTGTAACTGTACGACCTGCAAGTGTGCGTACATCCTCAATCGCTTGACGAAACAGGCTTAGAGTGTCTGGAGTAGTTTGTCCAATTGTCACCAAGCGTAAATAATTAGCCGCTTCATAACCTGCTACAGGAGCACTACCAGCTGTGAAAGCCTGAGTAGACATTGTTGTTGTGCCTGTAGTTGAAGCACCAATAGATAATTGCCACCTATCAAAACCAAAAGCTAAACCAGTAGTAGTGCTAGTGAAGTTTCTCTGATTGATTGAGAAGTCACCATTGATAAATTTATTCTTAGCAGCTTGACCAAAGCCTACATTCCAGACAGAGGTGTCAATAGCATCGCCTAATGCGCGGATGTCCTGTGCGCCATTTTTTACAAGGCTTGAGTTATCTGGCTCTGGCCAAGAATACTGAGGAGATAGTGCCATTAGGTTAGTGCTCCGATCGCGTTAGTCCATGTAAGTGTACCATTTACGCCTGTCCATATTAGTGATGCAGGCAATACTGTTTCCCATTGAGTCGTAGATAATGAGAAGTCTGTTGCTGAGACATAGAGAGTGATCTCAGTAAAGCTAGGGGTTGCTCTTAATGCCACATTCTCAACGAAGCCATCGAACTGCCCACCTAGCAAGTTGCTCGGCAGATTGGTAATAAGCACAGGCTCACCAAAAAATATGTCAATGAGGTCGTTACGCATGGCATCTGGCATGTTTGGATTATCTAGACGAAAGGTAATTGCCCCTAATGAGCCTCTAGGATTTTTACGAAGTAGAAGCTCTCTAGTGGCGATCTGAGTTATGTCTGCAAGGTTTTTAATATTAGAGTCCTGTGAACGCTCAAACAGCCCGTAAGCGGCTATAGAGTCTGGATCAGAGGCAGCGTAGGTACTTGCTGCGCCTGTGTCGTAACGATAGATAAGGCTGTTACGGATGCGAGCAGTCTGAGTTGTGGATGTGATGGATGTAGGTGTGGCATACGCGCCATCAAGGTTAGTAAAGCCATTTGCTGCGAGATAGTTAGATCTGTGATCTGCGTCATCGTATGAGACATCGCCATCCTTTTCCTCATAAATCTGACCTAGAGCACTTGTAGAAATCTGATCTACCAATGACTGAGACTTAGCAGAAGCACTGGCTGCGATCGCAATCATCGTGTAGAACCCTGAATCAATTGTTCCGATGTAGGACTCAGCGGTTTCCCATGTTTGAGTTGGAGAGTAGGTATCCCACGTCACAGTCGGTGTGACCTCAGCCCATGACAGATTGAGAGCTGAGCCTAGAATTGTTGCAATCTGTGCGCCATCTAAACCTTCTGCAAGTGCTGTGTTAAAAATAGCCTTAGTCAATCGGGCAAGCGATCCAACACCTAAAATTTTGCCGGTGGTCGTAAAGCCTAAATCATCTGGGCTACGCACACCAATGTTAAAATCTGAAACCTCGCCACCGAATACAGTCACATAGGTTCCAGAACTATTTTTTAACTCTAATAAAATCGGCTCTGTAACATTGATTGTAAAAGGTGAGTTGTCTGTATTAATTATTTCTACTTGACAGTAACCTGCTGTTGGCTGTCGATCAATGTCTAAACGACCAGATGCAAAAGAAACAGAGGTGACAGTCGTATAGACATCATCACCGACTGTTATGCGCCAATCTGGAAACCATGTCATTCGATTATAAGTGTTCCGCGGTCGCGTGCTTCACGAAGCACATTGTCAATAGCTTCTGCTATGGCATTAGGATCGCCAATGCCCGTGTTCACGGTTATGTTATAGGCTGCTGCTGCTTGTGCTGCGTATCTGTTGCCAGATTGTATGGCAGCTGCGTTAGCGATTGGAGTGCTACCTGCATTGCTGGGCGGTACACCAATTGTCGGCATACCTAATCGACTAGCCGCTGCATCCGTTCGTGATCCACCTAAACCAAGATTTTCTAATCCCAATCTAGACATAAATTCGTTTAAGGCTAATTCATCATATTCATTTTGTTGCTCAAGTAATAATGCAAAAGCATTAGCGCGCTCTGCTGCTGCGTCTCCGTATTCTAGCAGCGCAGATTGAGAAGCAGCTAAGCCATCTGCCATAGTAATTGGAGCTATGTAATCATTTACAGGTATGCCTGATCCAAAATCATTACTTCGAGCTCTGCCCCCTACTGTTCCACCTACGCCGCCTGATATACCACCTACGCCGCCTGAAACCCCAGCTAGTAAAGCTAACATCTCTTTAATTTTGCGTAAGGCGTCATCAAGATTTTGCTGGTTAATTAAATCTTTAGGAACAAGGCTTTCTAAGGTTGATTTAATAGCAGTCATTTTGGTGTTTTGACCAGTCAAAGCATTAAGAACACCAAGATCTGCTTCTAATTTTTTAGTTGCAGCTAAGATTGCTGCCTCATCCTTAGAGGCAATAGCTTCTTCTAAAGCAAGCATAGATTTTTTAACATTGAGTCGAGCAGTGTCATTAGCAATTTGTAAGACCTGTGCAGAAGATGTTGCGTTGCCTAGTTGCTCGGCTTGATTAGCCAATGCAGCAGCGATCTGGATTTGATCCATGTCAAAAATGCCAGTGCCCTTGCCAAGAGCTTTGTTAGCCTTTTCAATTATACCCTGTAGCCTTTTAGCTGAATTTTCCTTATTAAGTAAAGCAAGTTTTTCTTTTTGTCTGCGTAAAGAATCTTTTTCTAACTTAGCCATAAGTTCTTCTTGCTTTTTCTGGGTAAGCGTTAGTTTGACTTCTTCCTTCTTTTCAGGAATGACTACATTTACACCAAGTTGAGCACCGGCAAAACCTTGAAAGATGTTTTTTGGAAGATTTTTTAGGTTTTTAATAAGCGTAGGAATAACGCCAACAGTGCGACCTGCTTGGACTGTGACCTTAGCAAGTGCAGTGGCAATGTTCTCAATAACATAAGCGGCATCTGTTGCTTCTGTGCCACCACCGACAAGAGCCAAAGCATCGACTAAACCGCCACCGATAATTTCTGAAGCGTTGCCTGTGGCAATACCGAGAACATCCATCGAGTATGCAGTTGAGCCAAGATAATCTTCTGCTGCGCCAGCTGATCGCTTAAGGATAACTCCAAGAATCTCATTGAATGACTTGGACTGTAACTCTGCTCTAGTAAGACCTGTATTGTACTTTTGTAGTCCTCTAGTGATACCCACATAACCTTTGCCAAGATCCTCAGTAACAGTTGCTAGATCAATGCCTGAGGCGCGGCTAATTGTAATGGCATCGTTAAGAAGTTTTTGAGATTGAATCAATGATCCTGTAGTTGTCAATAAACCCTGAAAGGCTGGACGAAGAACATCATCGGCTACGGCAGCGGACTTTTCTAAATTGGAAATGTATTGAGCGATTGCAGGATTGGCAAAGCCGATGCCTAGATTTTCAACTGCTCTGTTAAGTCTTAACGCTGCTGCTTCATCTTCTGCAAAAGCTTTAACGGCTGCTTTGCCAAAAGAAACAATAGCCTGTGTGCTGTAAGCAAGACCTACTGCACCTGCTAACTTTTTTACATTCTTAGTCAGCTTGTCGGTTGCTGAATCTGCTTGCTTAAATGCTTTATTGCCAGTGAATTCTGCTGCAATGTCAATTACTACATTAGCCATGTTTAGCCTTTCACTGTTGCTCGTTGATTAAGTTTTGCAGCAGCCGTTGAAATGGCTTGGAGAACACCATTGCGCGCTTTGCCGTTGTTTTCCTCGTAAGCACGATAAAGCACACGACCCTGCCTACTACCTTTGCCCTTAAGAGGCGCTCTAAACTTTCCATCTTGGTTTTGGACAAATCTGCTATCAGGGCTTACTTTGCCCATTCTTTCGTAGATTGATCCAGCTCTGCTTTTGTTGAAAACTTGAGCAAGAGATCTAAACCCTCTGGAATTAGGCTTTGATGGACTTGTCTTAAAGCCGATACGGGATCTAACCTCAGACGGATTAAAGGTAGGAAATGTACCTTCAGACATTTGACGAGGCAACCATCCGCTTAAAACTTCTCCGCGATCTGGAACATAACCTTTAGCCGATTGGCTAATTGGTCTAATTGCTGTCTTAATTTCTTTCTGAGTTTCTTTCGCTAGATCAGGTGTGAACTTACGAAGAGCTTTACGAAGTTCAACGCCGCCCTTTACGCTTGCTGGCATCGCTCACCTCTTTCGCTTCATCTTTGAGACCTTGCACAAGTGCGTCGAGCATGGTCTTATCTAATTCCAATAAGTGCTGTGGCGCGATCCCTAACCTAATGCTTAGCCTAGCAATTAGGTAGGTGAACGGAAGATCGCGCTTTAAGCTAAAGGGTCGGAGTCCTCGACAGAAACCGACTTAAGAGTTTCTATGAAGTCCATCCCGAAAGGCTTAACAGTTTCACCTGACCTGCGTGTTACTTCCCATGCTAACCAATAGACATCGCTTTGCTTTTCTTCATCGCGGAACGCCTTATGGAAGCCCTTTTTAGCGTACTGCTCAAATGAGTACTCCACTGCTGGAGTGATCTCGCCTTCTAGTACGCTTCCATCTGTACGAACTATCTTTAGTTTTGCCATGAGATTGCCCCTTTGTTAGTTTATTAGAATGTGCCTGTTGTGGCTACTGCAACTGTTGAGTTAGCAGTAAATGTGATTGACTGAGTAGCCATGTCTCCTACAGCACCATTGATGTCTGTAGTGTTATTGACTAGCAGTGACACTGTGTAAAGAGGGTTAGTAGCAGATACTGCTGTTCCCTTTTCCTGTAGGAATACACATGTGACTGTTGTACCCCATGCAGCTTGTAGTGTTGCCAATACATTCGCTGATGCTGTGTCGTTTAGGAAGTCGATTGTTACAGATGATGCTTCCAAGCCCTTAACGAACTTGTGTGCTGTGTCACCCATTGCAGTTACTTCTAGCTCATCGAATGTGCGGTTAAGAGTAATAGATGTTACATGGTCAGAAAGATCAACAGTGTTAATCTTCACGCCTACTTTATTGTTTAGAAATACAGCCATGAGATTATTCCTCGTCTTTCTTAGTAGTTACTGGCTTTGGTGCTGGTGTGCTTACTTGCCCGATTTTCTTCAGGAAGTCAGCGTTTTCTTGTTCCCACTCGGACATGTTTAGCTCCAACTCGTTAGGATTGATACGGACATCTCGCAGCTGAGAAGGTCTCCCGATGCAGCGTTGAGAATACTTGGTGCGCTTAT
>Ga0209229_10000493_pt1 | contig 15972 bp, 9 predicted proteins | sample SanBayMetagenome_FD_187466 | JGI IMG/M metagenome (GOLD analysis project Ga0209229, IMG submission 187466) | Freshwater and sediment microbial communities from dead zone in Sandusky Bay, Ohio, USA (SPAdes) (version 2) | ecosystem: Environmental > Aquatic > Freshwater > Lentic > Sediment | place... | reverse complement strand
AAGTTAGCATTGATGGCAAAACCCAAAAAAAGGTTCTCCCGTGTCGGTGCTGTTACCCAAAACGTTGGCACATTGTTAGGAAGTCCTCGACTCAGACAACCGTTTTCCTCTGCGAAACCTAACAACAATTGCGCTGCTGCATCTCCTTGAGTCTTTAAACATAACAACACACACTCTCTATTTTTTTCGATGGTGATAGGAGACTTTCCAATTTCAACCCCAGGGATACTAGGAATAATTTTAGTTTCCCAACCCATCCTTACGGGTTGATGATGTTCTTTGATGAACTTAAACTGTTTAATTCCCCTCGAAAATACAAGCAAAATATTAACAAGTTCTAGAAAAGGTTCGATCACATCTTGTGTCGAATAGTTTTCCTCAAGCTCTAGTTCGATAATAGTAGCATCAGGAGGTTGAATATAGTGTTGTAGTTTTTCTCTCAAATCTCTGGCTTTTGTAGGAGCGAGTCGTGAGGGAATTAATCCTCCCTCAACCGTAAAACCCAAATTTTTACTTAAAACACAAGGTTGCTGGCAAACCAGATAAACACTCTTAAACCCTAATCCAAATTTGCCTGTTACACCTTCCCCTTTATCAGAAATATTGAAGGTGAGCATCTTTTCTAAATCTCGATCAAACCCTCGCTCCCGATATTGTTTTTCAGGATAATTTGGATGTTGAAAACAACCGATAGGTCTACCTGCATGGATAAACAAAAGTTGATTTTCTTTAGCAACTATAACAAACTTTTTCCTTATAGTTTCTGGTTGTTGTGCTTCGGACATTTGCGTCCACTCAATAACAGCATCATCAGCATTTTGGAATAATTCAAAGGGAATGCTTTGGTGGCGGTATCCATGTTGACTAATTTTAGCTCTGACAGCTTGCAATAAATCATCTCGAATGGGTTCTGTTTCAGGAGATTTGTTTTCTAATAAATTCGACAATTCAAACACTAATTGTTCAATTTTATGCTCAATATTTTCTGCGGATTTTTTTTGCTGTTTTAATTCAGCTTTCTGATGTCGTAAGTCATCCCATTGGCTTAAAATATCTTTAATGACAGGACTGCGTTCATGTATTCCTAACATTCTCATCACATAGGGAGCACCTTCTAACAAAAAGGTTTTTGCCACTTGAATATCGAGTTGATCAGATTCACGTAAATCTCTCCAAGTTTCATCTAGGGATGAATTTTTGATTTGATAAACCTCATCAAGAAGAACTTTTGTAGATTGTTTTAAAATCAAAGATAAATCTAAATGACTAAAATTTTTAGTCTCTAATGGAAGTAATTCGATTTCGGTTGTATCAGGTGTCAGTGAATTGACAAACAGATGGGGAGGACGATCAAATTGAGCTAAGTTGGCTTTGAAAGTTGTTCCTAATATAGAGGGGACTACTCTGGTGCGATCACTGGTTTGTCCTACAGAAATCTGGAAATTCCGCAGGGGTATTGATCGATTTTCTAGTAATCTTTGACGAATTGTATCTACATTTCGTTTCCCTAAATAAAGCTGAACTAGATTTTTTAAATCTATATCGTTGCTGATAAATAAACTTAAGAAAGCACCAATTAATTCTGATGGACAATATTGCTGCCAAGGTTCAAAGTATTCTTTTAAAAGATTAACATTGCTAACTGATTTTAATCTTTCAGTTGTTAATAATGTTTTTTCTGGGTTATCTTTGAGTGTGTTTAAATAGGGTTTAAGCAGTTGCTCTTGTTGGCGATTTAACAAAAAAGATCGCTCAATATTATCTCTTATACCCCAAGTTAATTGCTCTGAATTTTGCCACTTCTGTTTTTGATTGAGTAGTTTAATTTTTGCTAAATTTTGTGGTTCCAGTATTCCATTTTTAACAGCTAAACTTAAATAAGCATTAAAAACTTTTATTTTACTTTCTTCAGGCTCAGGATTTTGATGGGATAAAATTTCCAAAATTTTGACTAATTTTTCCGGGTCTATTTTTCCTAATAAATTCGGTAATAAATATTTCTTAAATTTGTTTTTATCAAGTTTTTGAGCAAAGCTCCAAGCTGGAAGAAAACTAACATCAACTTGATTAAATATTTCTAAACACTCATCTAGGGGAAACTCCACTGTGAAATTCCCCAGTTGGTACTCCGGTGCATTGTTTAAAAGTTCTCCAATTTGTTCTAACGCAGCATCTTGAGTGATCAATAATTCCTCCGTTAACCAAGACCAACAATTACTGCGATCGCAAATTAATTTAGATAGCTGAGATGATGGAATATAGTCAGAAGAAACAGACAGCAGCAATGCCTCAATATCTTCTTCTAACGCTGGATAATGCAAAATCTTTTTAGAAAAAACTGCATTTCCTTCTTGAGTAACTAACCAAGCTTTTGTTTTAAGTTGATTTAGATTCTTGGAACTGAGTTTGTGTAGATTTTGGGAATCTAATAGGTTACTCAAAGTATCAAGAATGATCTCACAGTGTTGATGAGGGTCTGGCTGATTGAGGATAAATTCAATAATATTATTTTCCGCCCATCTTGAGAAAAAACCTCCTAATAATTTAAAATTTTCATGAGCTCTAATGTCTTTAGAAAGCCCGGAAACTGTTGTGTATTCTCCCCCGCTTAAATCAACTATTTTTGGTAAATGCTTTTTGAGTTTATTCGGAACAATTTCTAAAATTTGTGTAGGTGTAATTGTTTCCTCTCCTATGGATATCCAACTTTCTTTTTTCAGCAATGTTTTTAAATCATTGGGAATTTCTTCAAAATCTTGAATTGCATCTAAAATAACGATACAGAACTCCTGCCAATATTGAGGAGATCTTGGAGAAAAACTTAAAATATTTTTAATTACCGTTTCAGTCTTCCAAGATGTAAATAGTTCCCGCATATAAGAATATCCTTTACTTTGTCGCCATGACTCTGACTGAATATTTTCAGGATATTTGGTTTGGTCTAATTTTGCTAATTTTTCTTGATGTTTGGCTACATTATTAGGCACTCTCAATATATTAATAGGACTAATTCCTTGGTTATTAGATTGATTAGGTAGCCAATTAATGTTCTGTAAGTTTTTCTTCAATTCGGCTTTATCTGGAGATGATATCTTATTCAGTGCGTTGAGAATTAGGTGGCAGTATTCATGAGGATTAGGAAGACTAAGCATTATAATAATCGCCTCACGAGGAGTCCATTGAGGAATCCAATTTTGTTGAATTTCCTGATTTTCACGAATTAAGGTAATTCTTTGCTGCAACCGACTATCTAGTGAAAAATCAGGATTTTCGAGGAAAACTCGACCTAACTCAATACACTCTAGTTTTCCATTTGTCGTTTCATGTAATCGCAATGAACGCCATAAATCTTGATAACTGGGAAATTGACTAATATAACGCAAAAATTCATATCGTTCTGAAGGTTCTAGCTGATTTCCATTAACACAATCTGCGCCTAATTCCTGAATTAACTTCACAACTTGCTCAGATTGTAAGGCTTCAATTCCCAATTGTTGACGCTTTGCAGACGGAATATGTTCTACCAATACAGAATCAAGTAAGCGCCAAGCTTCACCTTTTTGATGAAGAACTTGTTGTCCTACTTTTTGCCAGACTGTACTGTCTTGTGATGTGACATATAAAGAGGTTTGCACATTTTCATATTGATCTTTTTGACCATGTAGAAAATATCGTAATTGTTGTTTAGACATGATGAATCAGTTCCTTTAAAAGATTAGTACGTTGATTAGGATGAGCTAAATCGGGTTGTGTTGCTAGAAGTTCTAAACAACTCCTCGCGTTGCATTCAGGTATATGTCTTAGCGATGAGGTTCTACTGAGCATCGAAGCCAGCCTATTGTCAATAAAGATTAAATTGCTATTAGGCAGAGCTTCTTTTAATGCCGTAGAAATTGTTGTGTCCCATTTGCCTTTAAATAAACCCTTATTTTGATGTATTATTTTTAATAATTTATATTTATAAAGAGCTTGTTTTTCTAAGCAATGATTATAACCAATAAACAGTGATAAATCTTGTAATTGATTAAGAGCAGGTTCAATTTCTTGACTTGAACTAAGAAGTTGATAAATAATTTCGCAAGTTAATTTTTTGTAGCTGGAGGGTTTTGATTTGAGGAAATTGCTGAGATTCGTGAGAAGAGAAATTAATTCATCTAAAGTTAAAACACCTTGGCTTGTCGGCGAAACTTCAAAGGGTTCATAAACTAACAATAGATGGAGTTGTTGTTGATACAAATGGTTGAAAATAGTATCTAAAGCCTCAGCATCAGCTTCAAATCGTGGAATTTTAAACCGTTTATGGGGACTAATTTTTGAAACCAGTTGCTTCACTAAAGGTTTTAGAGATTCCCCTTGTAAATTTGATAAGTTAATTTTGCTAAACACATGGCGGAGAAAATTGATCAAACTTGTCTGTACTTCCGGTTGTTGAATTAGATTTTCCTGTTGGTTCAAGAATTGGGTTAAGTAGCGAAGATAGTTAGAATTTGAAAAAACTAACTCAGGGTTAAGAGAATCAATAACAGAGCAGATTTCTTGCTGATTCCATTTTCCATTGCTATTGAGTGATAAAAGATTAGGCTTATTTTGAATAATAAAACAATGTTCCTGCGCGAGTTCCTGAAGTTTAGGAAAGACTTCCCACTCAGGAGGAATATCAGGAAGCGATCGCCAACTTTCATTTATTGAAATCAGTTCCCAACCGTTATTTGATGGCTGAGTACAAAATACCCACTGATGTTCAGCACAAATGCTTTGTCTATAGACTTGACTCTTAAACCATCTTGATGCAGAAATTGCACTGCAAAGATTAGAGATATCTATATCCGATAATTGATGTTTTTTAGCAAAATCTTTTAGAGCAGGCAAGACCAGTCTTAAAGTTCCTCTAGTTGCTAGTAAATAATTCCACTGAGCAATCATTTCATCCTCATTATCAGGCGTTTTTGGAATAAATGAACTCGTGCGAATTTTTTGCAGTCCTTCTATATATTTCCTACCGGAATCGAGAAAGAAGTAACCATGAAGAAACATTGTGTAATTTTTATCCCCATTACAGTCAATTTCCTCATGAGCTTCTTGTTCTGCTTCTTCTTGTTGCAAATGATTATCTTCACTCGCTAAGGGAAGAAAAACAGACCACTGTAGAGTTAATTTTGCTTTTAGTTTATTTCCTAAAGGTTGCTGAGTAAAAACAACCGCACAATGGGGAATTGATTTATCAGGAACAATTTCATTGTCTCCATTTTCATTAATTGAAGATCTTTTACTCCAAAACGGAGATCCCTGTAAATCAGCCCAGAAATCCTGAGAAATATTATTAGGATTTTGACGAAGTAATAATGTAAAATCCTGGGCGGGTAAAACTCGTTCTATACCTGCAAAACTAATTTTTGTATTCTCTGAACTTAAACTAACTTTTCCTTGTAAGTTATTTTCTTTAGGATCAATATTTTCAATTTGATTATTAGGATAGATACAGCGCGATAATAAATTATCATCCAATGACACAGAAAATTGCTGTTCAAGATGTCTAGAATTATTCTGTATAAAAAATCTGATGGTTTTAAGATGCTTTAGGAGAGGTAAGATTTGACCTATTCGCACTTCCATATCTGGGGAAAGGTTTGTTTGAACTGAGTTTGCATCATTGTAGTAGTTAGCTAAAATACAACGCTCATCTTCCATTCTTTTCCGAAGTGGAACCCACAATAAAAAATATTGAGGGTTATGTGAACTAACTAAATTATGGCTCAATAAATAGTTTTCTAAAGCTTGCTGATCTTCTTGGGAAAGTTCTATCCATTCAGGTCGTTTAGAATCTTTACCATCGGGAGTAGCCCAAGGATTAATAAACTCTCCACATCCATTTGGAATTAGGTTAGAACGAGCAATATAAAAGAAGGCTTCACAAAAGTGAAAAATACTCTTTTGACCCAAACCAAATTTTCCTATTTTTCCTCGATCTTTCGCATTAGCATCAATCCCAAAACAAGCGATCGCTTCTTGATCTAATGGGGTAAATGTTCCATCATTGAGGAAAAACAATGCAGGAACTTTAAGTAAGGGATGGTTAACAGATTGATCTAATCCTTGAACGATACCGAAATCTAAGGTGGTTGCACCCCCATCGTTAGCATTTTGAATAATTTCTTTAATAATTGGAAAGCCTTGTTTATATCGTTCCTTCAAAAGGCTTTTAATCGTATTTACGATGGTTCCGGGTAAAGTTTTGTAACCTGCCATAATACCAATTTGAGTAAGTTTTTAATGAGTTGCCTTAAGAGTTTGACTTGGAGTGTAAGTTAAGCTGAATCAAAAATTGATCTAAGTGTTGATCCTGTCATAGGTCTGATTTTATGTTTTTTAAACTATTTTCTATTTCTAGTTTAGATCAGTGATGTCTAAAAAAGCAAAATTTTTACTAGAGAGCAAGATTATTAATGATTCTTAATCAAACTATAAAGAGTGAAATAGTTGAGAAATTATTCTTGATAAATCTGGTTTTACTCCTCTGTCTTTCCAACATCAAAAAATTTAGCATCGGTTTACACAGGGTATTGCAACGATTCATAAGAAATTCCGCCATATTGTCGTCACTCAATCACGATCAGGAAGAATATCTTCCCCATACTCGGCAATCAAATCATTAAAAAACGCTTCACCTTCTCGCTCATCCATCATTAGAGCTTTCTGCATTTCCTCATGTTGTTTGGAAGAAATCATCATGTCTAATTGTTTAGGGTTATTGATACATTTTTGATATCTTGATTCACACATATCAAGAGCTTCTTCCAATGTTTGTCCTTTACCTAAGAATTCGAGATTAACGGGATAGTCATTATCTTTAACTTTAAAAATTCTTACAACTTCCCATCTGGCATTTCCTCTACGAACATCAAGGGTAAATTTATAAGTTTTTGATTGACATGACATTTTAAAATAAGATGACTCAATCTCTGAAAATCCATAGTAAGAAAATGTAACAGTATTAGGGTCAACAAGAGGGTCAGTTTTTTTGCAAACATTAAACATTTGCTGCTGTGTTAAAGGAATTTTATCGTCAATAAAATAATTTATGGTTTTTGGTGAGCTAGTAAATGTTTGTAATCGTGCTTTTTGAAATTCTAAATCAGCTTCTGGTAAAGTATTGCCATAACCCATCATATCTCTGGGAAATTTTGAATATTTAACATTCTTCTGTGTAGGGGCTTTTAAAATAAGCCAACGTCGAATCATTTGATGATTAACTGAACCTTGAAAATAAGCATAAGTTTTGACAACATGGACTTGTGATCTTCTTAAATTTTCCCACGATGTATTTACTTTGGGTTGTTTAGAAAGTTTATCTTCAACAATTTTAAGTGAATACTCTTTTGGCTTTTCGGAATAAAAAGGAGCATCACAAATAAATAATACACCATCTTCTATGCGTTGAATTACACAGCCGATCTCAGCAAATTTATTAAATAAATTTATGATTATAGTATCTCGATATATTTGATCATTATACAATAAATGATAATAATCTATCACTCTTCCTGATTGGGTTGAAACTGTTGGATCAAAAATAGAGCAATATGTAATAAAATCATCTAAACTTTTTAGATCAGGTTCTTCAAAAGGAGGTTCCGGTTCTGGTGTCGGTATTGGTTTGTTAAAACTAGAATTAATTGCCATCTTATTTTCCTTTTAAATTTTTATTTATTGACGATTTATTTTCTATGTCATCAATTACTTTAACAACAAACAAAATCTTCATACGTTTCTTTTAAAGTTTTTTTGATGCTGCTGCTCCTTAACTTTTTTAGTTGTTCTCCAATATCATTCTAAAGGATGATTGACAGCCACCGCACTTTGATTTTACGAAACTTATAAGTAAGATTCTTTAGATAACCTGGACTGCTGAATATAGCTTTCACCTGGAAACCCTGAATATAAACTAATTTTAAGTCTATACCTTCACAGTTTAATGAGCCAGTTTATAATTGAAGATTCATTCAAGCTGTTACACTTCTTCACAACGTTTCCCCTAGAACAGCTTTATACTGCCCTGCAAATTCTGCCATTTGTGGCTTCTTGATAGAAAAATCAACCAATCGCTCAAACCCTTATGCAGAAGGGCTTTAAATTGCTACTTTGCGGTTGGTGTCACGTTCGCTCTACACCAATTTCCCTAGAACAGTTTCCTGCTACCCTCTCAATTCCGTTATTCCCAGGGTTTTGGTAGCAATAGTACAGAAACTTACGCTAAGGGCGATCGCCAAATTCCCCCCATGCCGAGATACGGGCAAAATTGTGCAAGATAAACCGCAAACCCCTTACACCGCATAGGTTTTAGGTAGCCACCGAGATACGTGCAAAAGGGGACACGTTGTCAACAAATATTACGACTAATCGCCGTAACCCTTACACCGCAGTAGTTTAACTTGCTACTTTGCACTTCATGACACGCTCGCTACTTCTGACCCAACATCGACGCTGATCAATGCCTCCTTTGGGCTTGGCTCCAATTCATCGTTTCAGTGTCAGTCTAGTTTCCCACAACTCAGGCTTACTAAGGGTTATATCCCTTTTCAAAAAAATTTGTAGTACGCTCTTGACAGTTTGTAGTATAATGTTTTATGATTGTAGTATGAGATGAGACACAGAGGAGCGAATCCAATGACTGCTCGTTCTCTTAAACAAATAGGTCTTTCCTCGAAGCGTTCAGAGCAGCCTTCTGCGTTGCTTCGAGACAACTTACCTGGTCAGAAAAATCCATTTTCAACTCGGTACCAGCAAGCACTCCGTCAGCTTCAGCAAATCTATGCTCTGGAGCGACGCTGCTTCCTCTAACTCCTGCTGACATCAGCAGCCAGCACCTTGAAAACTTAGTAAATGCCACCTTTGGGGGTGTAGCTTAGTCTGGCTCAAAGCACTCGCCTGTCACGCGAGAGAGCGTGGGTTCAAATCCTACAGCCTCCTTTAAGTCTGGAGGCTGAAAACAGCTTCTTAAACTTGCACACTGTAGAAACCTCAAGGTTTGGTGCCGTAGGCAAATCGGTAAAGCCACAGGTCTTTCAATCCTGTGTTTGCGGGTTCAACTCCCGTCGGCACTGCCAAATTTGCTCAAGTATGAGCAGCAAAAAATGGAGGTTGTCCGGCATGGACGAGGAAAGCGTCTTGAAAACGCCTGTGGGTTAAATACACCGTCAAGAGTTCAATTCTCTTAGCCTCCGTTTGTGGGAAGTTGGTGAAGTTGGTGCTCACGTGCCGCTGAAGACGGCGAGAAGGCAGTTCGATCCTGTCACTTCCCACTCATTGCCCCATAGCTCAATGGCAGAGCAAGCGGCTGTTAACCGCGAGGTTGTAGGTTCGAGTCCTACTGGGGCAGCCATTAATTGCAGGATGGACGTAGGCCGCGTCGTTCTGACTCAGAGTCAGAGCGAAATTGGTTTGACCCCAACTCCTGCATCCAATGCCCTGTGGTGTAACTGGCAACATCTCGCTCTTTGAAAGCGAAGATTCCAGGTTCAAATCCTGGCGGGGCAGTTGGGAGGTTTCTGAGTCAATCCTCATAACTTAGATGATTCGGGTCGTTAGCTTAACGGTTAGAGTAGCTGCCTTTTAAGCAGACGGGTCAGAGTTCAAATCTCTGGCGACCCATGTTCAACCATTGGTTGAGTAATAATTGCCCCTGTGATGCAATAGGTAGACATCGCTTCGATTCCGAATCCTGAAACCCTTTCACAGCTTACTGTTCCCTGTTCCCTATTCCCTGCTATATGAGCGAACATCGTTTAAGCGAAATTGTGATTGAACGTCCTCGTGGTGGGATGCGAATTAGTTTAAAAAAGCTGAAAGGTTTTAAGAAACAATTACACAAACTCACCGAAGAAGCAACTGAGGATGGATTACTGAGTCCTTACCTGATCAAACCCAGAAATAAATCGAAGTATCTCTCTGATCATCTCGGCCCTTTGCGTCGATTTTTGCGATCGCACGTTGGGCAACCCTGGAATGATGTTTACAGTAAATTGTGCCAGCAATTAGATCCTAAAACTATGGCAGGACAGCACGTTCTGACTCATCTATGGGACTATGTTGAACGATACGTTGAATTGATTGATAACATCCCTTACAGTAAAAGAACGGATCGGCGTTTTCCTCATCGCTTAGATACCTATTACACAGACCAATTTTATGTGCATCCAGAGACAGGAATTCTGTGTGCGTCTGCAAGGCAACCTCAAAAAAGATGGAATCCATCACGGAGAGATGTGGTGGCTCTAGATCAGGATCATGAGTATCACCAACTTAACGGAATTTGGTATCTAATTACCTTTGAGGAAGTCCCCGCACCACCCACAGCATGGGTCATGGATGTTCTGGATGGTACAATCCGTTGTGCTGATGCCAGATGGATGAACAATCGGAGAATGTATGCGGCTAGAAAACAGCAATGTAGCAAAAAGGAAATTCGATTGATTCGGAAGCAACTTTCCAAACCATAAAGCCAACTGAAGTTAGAATAGGCAATGTCCATACCCTTTGTACTGGGTATTGTCTATTACTAATATGAATCTTGAATCAGAAAGATATTTTGATGACCATTTTGGCTCTTGCCCTATCTGCCATTTAACAAATGGATATGCGAATATAGGGAGACATTATTGGTTCTGCTGTAGTAAGCATAGAACTCGCTGGTATGTTGGCAGTAATCTCCTTTCAGGATGGCGAGTATATGATTTAAAGCATGGCAACAATATCAGGGAAAACATTATTTGGCAGAAAAATGCTCTTTTGCTGCTTCAATGCACTGAGGTTGAGCCCTATTACAGCTTTTCTCAAAAGGATTTGATCCAGATTCGAGATGTTGATGATTATTTACCTTCAATTTTATGCGAATTCTTTACCGAATCAGAATTAAATGAAATATATATCCTAGAGAAGGAGTTGATTAAAACTTATGAATACTGGCAGGAAAATTTAGATAGTAAATTACATGAAGAACTTAAATCTCAGATCAGTAAAACTATTAAATCTTGGATTAAAGATTATAAGACACAGTTAGTTATTAATCGCTCAGGCAGTCGAGCAGTTCTGCTAGAAGCTCTAGAGAGAGTTACAAATCGGCTAATTATTGTTAGTCCCTGGATCACTAAGTATGGCTGTGATAAATTGTTACTAAGAAAAATTAGAGAAGTTCTTCAAAAGACTAACGCTCGCGTTTATATAGGATGGGGATATCTTAATGATCTTGGCAAAAGACGTTCTGTTCATATCAGCCGCAAAGATTTTTTAGTTTCAGTTTCTCAAGCCTCTCAGGAATGGAAGTATGGTGCTTTACCCGATTTAGAATTGTTAGAGCAAGAATATTCTGAAAGATTTAAACTTAAGCTTCTCGGAACACATGAAAAGTTTTTTATTTGTGATAATCAATTTGCAGTGATAGGTAGTCATAATGTTCTCGCATCAAGCGGAAAAAGTGCAGAGAGAGAACTTGGTTATAGGATTACAGAACCAGAAATTATTTCTGATTTAATTGAGCATTTTGACAAATCTGAGAATTTAGAATCTTAGGTGAAGAATTCATAGCTTTCAGTATGACAAATAGCAAGTTGCTCATACCAAAGAGGTGATCGTAATGAGCGATAGGTCGGGTCGAAAGCGTATGAAGTGGCAGCGAGCGCCATCAGCTAGTATATGTTAATATTCCTATAGAGCGGTTCTCGTTGAATTGGAGGCTCTCTTCGTTGTGCGATCGCAAAATCTCTTCAATCTCGATCAGGGGCATAACTCAAGCAAGCCAGAATATCATCTTGAGTTAGATAGGGAAAATCATCCAAGATTTCCTCATAAGTCATGCCTGAAGCCAAGTAGGACAATACATCATAAACTGTAATTCGCATTCCACGAATACAAGGTTTGCCACATAGAGAATTTCACAACGTACCCTTGCCTATTGCTTATCCTCACATCAACCTTAAACAGTTATTCAGTCGCACTCAAGGTTTACCGAAGCGATACGGCATGGCACAAGCTCTGCAACTGGCAGGAATTCCACTGGAAGGAACCCATCACCGAGGCATTGATGATGCCAGAAATATTGCTAAACTGTTGCCGTTTATTCTGGATCAACAGCGGGTCAACTCCCTATCAACAAACTAATCAATTCATTTCTAGTTCAGACGCTTCGTTTCTTGTTAGTTTCCCCTATTGAGATCCCAACACAATTCGATTAGAAATTGATCAAAATCATCAAGCGATGGCGTAGCCGCCGCCTGTCGGCATCGCCCTTTTTAATTATATACACCAACGAAAGCACTTGTGTTTAAAGGAACTTAATCCCAATTCAGTGACATATTTTCCTAAATAAGTAGGTGGACATAAATAACGTCAACAAACCCAAAGCTAAAACCCTTATCCTGAAAGACTTACAGCATTTAGTATTTTAACTTTAATTATGACCACTTACTTAAATGAGAGAATAAATCGGCTAAATTCAAAGAAATTCGTTCATTTCCGCATTGCTCTAAGGCTTCAACAGCAGCATCGCAATACTTTTTTGCCTCCATCAGTGCCAATGATTCCGAAGGATTTGGCGGAGGGTTTATCTTCTGCAACTGCTGAAAATGATTATAATAGTATCCGTCAAAACTTCCCGGCAAATACTTACCATTAACTCGGACAGTGAAGTGAGTCGAACCCACTCCTCCCGGTGCAAAACTGGAGTGCTTATAAACTTCAATTAAATAGCCTTTGTAAACTTCTTCATAAACCTTTTCAAAATATCCCGTCATAAAATTAATGTTATCCTTACAAAAGGTTGTGAGAGAACATGAGTAAATCAAGTTTTCCTCTAATATTTTAAACAGAAAAATTAGAACAATTTTTTTTATGTCCATTCACCCAACATCTAATCTTAATGAACCCGATTTCAAGCATCGCTTCTTCCAACTATCCGTTGTCAATATTTTATCTAATCTGATGGTTCCCCTCTCCGGTTTAGTCGATATTGCATTTTTAGGACACTTAGCAGAAATTCGTCATTTAGCAGGGGTGGCGCTCGCTACTGTCTTATTTAGCTATATTTACTGGACATTTGGGTTCCTCCGCATGGGGACAACAGGCACAACAGCCCAAGCCGTGGGACGTTCTGACCCCGATGCTGTCCTACTCGCCGGCTTACGCAATGGGTTATTGGCATTAAGCTTAGGATTAACCATTGTAATTTTGCAGCATCCGTTGCGAGAGTTAGGATTTGCTTTATTAAATGCCACACCGGAAGTGAAAGCATCAGGTCAAGCTTATTATGATGCCCTGATTTGGGGCGCACCTGCTACCCTACTTAATTTCGTCTTGATGGGTTGGTTTCTCGGTCGTGAACAAGGGGGTAAAGTGTGGCTGCTGTCGGCCATTGCTAACGGGGGAAACGTAGTCCTAGACTACTTATTCATGATGCAGTGGGGATGGGAAAGTGCCGGGGCGGGTGCTGCAACGGCGGCGAGTCAATATTTAATGTTGTTAGTTGGAATCATTTTAGTCAGGAGTGAGGGATGGTTTAGTAAAGTATCACGGGTTAGTTTTCGCATTTTTGAACGGGATGCCATGCTCGCCAATTTCAAACTAAACAAAGATATCTTAGTGCGAACCTTAGCTTTAATTTCTACCTTTGCGGTCTTTACTAATTTAAGTGCAGGTTTAGGAACGTTGGTGTTAGCAACGAATACATTATTGTTAAAGGTTGTTAGTTTAGCTGCACACTTTATTGATGGATTAGCGTTTGCGACTGAAAGTTTTGCTGGAGTTTTTCAAGGTCAAAATGCTAAACAGAAACAGGCGAAACTTTTGCAAATGTCTTGTAGTGTTAGTTTGGGTTTGGGCTTAACTTTTGCAACGGTATTTATTGTATTTCCCAATCCTATTTTTCGACTATTAACAAATCACGGGAATGTAATTGAAGGAATTCAGGCGGATGTTATTTGGTTAATACCTGTATTGGGATTTGGTTCAATTGCTTATATTTTAGATGGATATTTTTTAGGGTTAACAGAAGGTCGAATCTTGCGAACCTCCATGCTGCTGTCAGCGATATTTGGATTTGCTCCTTGGGTCATTGCCGCTTGGCAGTTTCGGAGTAATCAGATGTTATGGCTAGGGTTATCTTCATTTATGGCAGCCAGAACAATTACCTTGGGTTTGCAAGTCCCTAAAACTTTAATTGAAAATTGTGATTAATTGATAGATTAATCCAACTTCTGAGTCGATGCCCTAAATTATACAACCAATTGACAAACTGATCGAGTATGATTGTTAGAACCCGATATAAAATATAAGCAAATTAAAATAACATCTCACCATGAAAATCCTGCACGGAACCTGGATTCCTGAAACAACAGGTGATTTCATCGAACAAGGTGCATTTTACCTTTGGGTAGAAACTTCAACCCGCAAAACAAAGCCAAACTCAGACAAACTTCATCCCCAACATCTAACAGCCTCGAAGTTGGGAGAATTTTTGCGAGATGAAATCGGGATTTCTGAACCGAATTCCCGTACCCTCTCCCATCGAATTTCCCTTAAATACTTTACCCTGCCAACCGTTAATGGGCAACCCCTTCCTTCACCAGAATTAGCAAAATACTTAGAAACTGACATCAGCTTAGAGTTTGAAGAATTTGCAACTTGGGAAATTACAACTTATCAATTGGTATCGAGTCAGGCTACATCTAATTCCATCAACACAATTATAAAACTTCTCAAAGAAATTCACTTCTTCGCTCAACAAAAACCCTCAGAAATGAGCCTCGGTTCTGACCTCTTCTTTTGGTATCATTATACCCAATTATTTAAACAAATTCTTTATAAAGATCAATATATACCCGCGCTTAAATATCGTCAACTTGCTGCTGCTAAAACCAAAGGTAAAGGCAAACATTCAACTCAAACTCCATTATTTGAAATTTATTCCGGCTGGGAAATCATATCAGAACAATATCAATCCTTAATCACTCAATCTATCAACACCATGCCTTTAGCCTGCGTAGCAGGTTCTCTTATTCCTCAAAATCCGATTAAATTTTATAATAAAGAAACCCTGCTGCGACACTTTTCGGAATCCTTACTGCATCAAATTGTCATCCAAACTCCCTTAACGGTTAAGTTTAATCAACAAATTGATGAAACATTAGTGCATCATTGTCTTCATTCAAATCCCGGAAATCCCAGAACCAATCCAGCAGATTTTGAAGAATATAAGCAATGGTTAGCTTGGAAAGAAAAACTCACCCACAGCCAAACAACAGCCGCCTTTGACTTGTGCTTTCAACTCCAAGAAGCCACTCACGAACAAGACAATTGGCTAATCCATTTTTCCGTTTCCTCGAAACAAGACCCTTCCTTTAAGCTGTTATTAAAAGATTATTGGCAACAAACTAAAAAACAGAAAAAAGAACTGTATAATTATATAGGACAAGATTTTGAAAAATACTTACTCCTAAATTTAGGATATGCAGCGAGAATGTATCCTAAACTTTGGCAGGGATTAGAAACAGATCAACCGATTGGATTAGAATTAAATCTGATTGAAGCCTTTGAATTTCTCAAAGAAAGTGCCTGGATACTGGAAGATTCAGGATATAAAGTCATCATTCCCGCTTGGTGGACACCCCAAGGTCGTCAGCGCGCTAAAATTCGTTTAAAAACGTCTTCTCGTTCTTCAGGACAAGCATCGGCTAGTAAAGGATTTTTTAATTTAGATACGTTAATTCAATATCAATATTCCCTATCCATTGGCGGTGAAGTTGTTACGCCCAAAGAATGGGAACAACTTGTTAATGCTAAAACACCTCTGATTCAATTTCGCGGTCAGTGGATGGAATTAGGAACACAGAAAATGCAGCAGATGCTAGAATTTTGGCAAAAAAACGCCGAAGAAAAACCAGAAATCAAGCTATTAGATTTTGTAAAAATGTCGGCTTCCTTAGA
>Ga0209229_10000492_pt1 | contig 15979 bp, 23 predicted proteins | sample SanBayMetagenome_FD_187466 | JGI IMG/M metagenome (GOLD analysis project Ga0209229, IMG submission 187466) | Freshwater and sediment microbial communities from dead zone in Sandusky Bay, Ohio, USA (SPAdes) (version 2) | ecosystem: Environmental > Aquatic > Freshwater > Lentic > Sediment... | reverse complement strand
ATCCCTGAACGCCAACAATAAGGTCTGGACTATTTACGACTTCGTAAAGAGCTTTGCTGACCGGGGAAGTGACGAATACAAGAAGTTAAAAGAGCGAATGATTCAGTACCGGGATACGTTATCTAATGGCGTTGTAGCGTCTTGCCACACCGGACGAGCAAGAGGCCATTCAATAATCAGAGAGGGTAACTTCAAAAACCTAAACAATGATTTTAGCGAATGGCTATTAATGCGATTGCACCAGGTAGTAATATCTGACGGAAAGAAGAACTTCCCATCCCGGCTGCTTTCAATCTTTGTAGCTTGCGTCTGGAATTTGCAGAATGATACAAGACTAATCAACAACCTAATTCACGAAATGAGAAAACTTGTAGCAAGTGGTAACAAGGTACCGGATGGTGAGCAGGCCTTACAAGATTGGGTTACCAAGATGGTTGAAATCATTGGTGAAGAAAACTAACGCAATTCGGAATTACACCGAGTAGTCAAATAAAATTTAACAACAAACAAAAAATGAAAAGAACACTTATTATCTACAACACGGGTGAGACAACCCAAGAAGAAGCGCAACACCTTCTTGAAATCTTAAACTGCGATGACTCCACTTTGTGGGATAACGCAGACCATTGCGGAGTGCAAGTATTTGAAGTACCAACATTTAAAACCAAATAAAAATGAAACCAAAGTATCAACTACAAATCGTGAGCGATTGCGGAAAGCGTGAGACCTACACAAGCGGAGACACAGTACAGGAATGTATTGAAAAACTAAACGGCTACCACACATTCGGAAAATACGAGCAAGATTTTTTCGCAAAGAAAGGAAAACTCAAAGAAGAAATGGAGAGCGGGTGGTACGTTAATCTTTAACGCCAATGACTGACATCACTAAATGCACAGGAGAGGGATGCCCACTCAAACTCCAATGCTACCGATTCACCGCACCAATGGGAAGTTATCAATCAATGTTTGTTGAAGTTCCTTTCAAAAATGACGGATGCAATTACTATTGGCCAGATGAACCAATTCGGATATGAAAGCAATTCTTGAATTCAATCTACCTGACGAAGAGCAGGAGTTTATGGAAGCCGTCAACGGAGGAATGTTTAAGCACGTCCTATGGAAGATTGACCAAGACCTACGGGGTAAGTTGAAGTACGAAACCTTGACCGACTGCGAGTACAAGTGTTACGAGAAAGTAAGGAAAGACCTGCACAACTACTTGCGTGCAAACAACCTTGACATTGAATGAAAACACAAATCCAAGAGCTGATGGCTCTTTATCATCTGCTTGATGAAGTCGGTCAAATCATTGACTCGGAGAATAGCGGCCTATCAGCGGAACAGAGGTTGAACGAGATTGATATTACAATTAGAAATTATTTCAAGAATGACGCCAGTTGAAGAGTTGTTTCAGTTGCTTTGGGATACGCCAAAGGATAAGTTGACGTGGTTTGCAATCAAGAATCGGATGCTACAAAAGGAGAAACTACATATGAGCGAGGCGTACTACAATGCGTTTGTCAATGCCACCAAAGGAGTTGACCAAGAGTTTGAAGATTACCAAAAAGAAACCTTTAACACCAAAGAGAAATGAAAAACTGGATAGTAAAAGACGAGGACTACGGTAAGATTCAAGAGCAGTCGCAGTTCCTACAGACGCTTCAAGAAATGATTTACGACCTATGTCAACAAAAGAAGGATGATATTAATATTGGATTTGAACTTGGGATGATATGGTCAATGATAATGGACCAGGACAAGAAGTATGTTGATATTTTTTATTCAATTTATGAAACCAACAAAGAATGAAAGACCAATTTATGCGGATAGCAATGGCCCGGTTAAAGTCCATCTATCCTTTCAAGCCACAACGCAGGGCAGTTGCAGCGAAGATGTGGGTACGGTTTACTCATAAGAAGTTAAACGAGGATATTTTATCTTGGCGTGAAGAAGAGGATGCTTTAAACCGCAGGATGGATATCATTGGGCAAAATGGAAATGAAGGAAATCACTATGAAAAACCACACTAAGGTTTACCTGAAGGCAATGGGATTGTCACCCGTTGAGTTTATCCCTTGTGAGGTCTGCAACAGGCGAGCCGTAGATATCCATCATATTGAACCTCGTGGTATGGGCGGCAGTAAACTTATGGACATCCCGGAGAACTTAATGGCCTTGTGCCGGGAATGTCACCACGAAGCAGACTTTGGTGTTGAATTGTCAAAGGACTTCTTAAAAGCCGTACACCTTAAAAAGCTGAATAAATGATTCACATCATAACACCGTGTTCCCGTCCGGAGAACCTTTCAACAATCAAACAAACCATACCGGAGGACTGCACCTGGCTTGTTGTTGTGGACGAGAAAGCAACAGGCGATTTCCCAACAGGCATTACTTACCTGCGTCCTAATGTCTCCGGTAGTTGGGGACACCCGCTACGTAATGTAGGAATGGAGTTTATATTGGCTCTAAAGGCCAAAAGAGGCGATTACATCTACTTTCTTGATGACGATAACATAATCCACCCTGATTGGTACAAAGGAGTTAAAAACGAATCCTATCCGTTTATCACTTGGGGCCAGGTATTCAAAAATGGCCAACCAAGATTACATCCAACAAAAGAGCCACGAGTAGGTACGGTAGACACAGCTTCGTTTATGGTGCGGTGCGATGCAATCGGAGACGTGAGGTTTGGAACAGAATACGAAGCGGATGGATTGTTTGCTCAACAGATGGCTAAGTGGAACGTCAAGACCCTTGATGCCTATCTTTGTTATTATAATTATCTACGATGAAAGTATTATGTATTGGTGACCCGGACTCCGGGGTGGTGTACCACCGCATCTACAAGCCCTTCACTCTACTCAAGGAGAAAGGGCTTTTGGACTTTCAGATAATCAACTACAAGCAACCAATCCCCGAAGCAGATTGGGAGGGAGTTACCCACGTTATCTTTTCTCGTGCGCTTCCTTTTACCGGGGAATCCTTTGCTAACTTCTTTGCTATCTGCAAAGCAACAGGCAAAAAAGTAATAATAGATAATGACGATTGGTGGCACCTGGCATTAGACCACCCCTCAAAAGCAACATACGATAAAGCAAACTTATCCGGACGGATTGTAAACTCTATGTACTTTGCAGACGAGGTCTGGACAACCCAGAAGTACCTTGCCGATAAAATCAAGAAGGTAAATAAAAACGTACATATCATTCCAAACGGATTAGACCCAGCAGACCCGCAATGGCAGATAACCCGTCAGGAATCAGACGAGGTACGCTTTGGATACGTTGCCGGTATATCACACCTTCCCGACCTTGTGCAAAACAAGATTGACCTTTCACCGTATGAATCCTACGTAGCAGACATTGGTGGTTACCCACAAGCTGCAAAAGCAAGATTCGCATTACAAACACAATCACCAAACGAATACGGAAAGCTCTACCAAGCATTTGACGTTGCCTTGTCTCCGCTAATCCCAAGTGAGTTCAATCGGTGTAAGTCCAACCTAAAGATGGTAGAAGCAGGGTTTGCCGGTTGTGCGTTAATTGTAAGTGATGTAGCACCGTACTCGCAACATCTGAATAAAAATAATTGCATTGCCGTAAAGCATAAAGGAGATTGGGCAGCTGCTATCAAGTACCTACACGATAACCCAAACAAAGCCGGAGACATCGCTTTAACACTTCACGAAGAGATGACCACCAACTTCAATATCCACGACTTCAACGACATCCGTTTTGAACGGTTGCAAAAAATGCAACAACTGAAATGAAAAAAGTAAACATTGAAACCGTACTTCCGAATCCGACTAACCCACGGATTATTAAGGACGATAAGTTTAAGAAGCTTGTAAAGTCCATCCAGGAGTTCCCGCAGATGCTTGAGCTGCGTCCTATCGTTGTGGATGCAAATATGGTAGTCCTTGGCGGCAATATGCGATTAAAGGCGTGCAAAGCCGCAGGACTTAAAGAAGTGCCGATTGTTATTGCCGATAACCTAACGGAGGAGCAACAGGCGGAATTCATAATCAAAGACAATGTCGGGTTTGGTGAATGGGACTGGGACTTATTAGCGAACGAATGGGATGCTGCCTCAATTACCGATTGGGGACTTGATATTGGTGGCTTCGACTTAAAGGCAGAAGAATTTAACGAGGAGTTCTCTTTGCCAGATGGGGATAAGTCCCCGTTCCAACAAATGACCTTCACCCTTGCGGATGAGCAGGCCGAGCAGATAAAGAATGCAATCGTAGATATTAAAGCAACAGACGATTACAAATACTGCGAAACCTTCGGGAATGAGAATAGCAATGGTAATGCACTCTACTTAATTATTATGCAATGGGCAGAGCAAAAGAAATAATCGTTAAGGTAATACCCGCCAAGATTGCTAACGAGTTTGTTAAGAAGCACCACTACTCTGGAAAGGTTGTACCAAACAGTACCCTACACTTTGGTTGTTTTTTAGATGACAAGTTGCACGGGGTATTGAGTTACGGCCCAAGTATTAACAAGAATGGAACCATCAACCTTGTTAAGAACACCGGCTGGAATGAGTTTATAGAACTTAACCGTATGGCCTTTGATGATTACCTACCCAAGTACTCAGAGAGCCGATGTATTGCAATCAGCATACGATTAATAAAAAAGAACGCACCGCACATTAAGTGGGTCATCAGTTTTAGTGATGGTACTCAATGCGGTGATGGTACTATTTATAGGGCAAGCGGGTTTAAGTTAGTTGGGATAGCGAGCAATGCAGGAATATGTAAAATAAATGGGCAGGTATCGCATATTAAAAAAACCTACGATATGGGCTTAACAAGTTCCTTTCTTAAAAAAAGCGACATACCAAAACTAAAAGAGCGTGGCTATGAAGTTGAGCTATTAACTGGCTACCAATTAAAATATGTTTATTTAATTGATAAGGGTTGCGAATTAGCACAACCCGTAATACCTTTTGAGAAAATAGATGAATTGGGCGCAGGTATGTATAAGGGTAAAAAAATAACCCTCCAAGAAAGGAGGGCTACTTTGAGCGAGGAGGTCGATTCGAACGCCACTTCTTAATTGGAGTATTAAGCGTGCAACCATTACACTTTCCTCGCAGGTGAAACAAATATAAAACAAATATATGGTATGGACAAAACTGTACAACATAAAAAGGCAATGCTCGATGCATTAGAAAAATCCCTCGGAGTTGTAACCTCGGCCTGCAAGACGGTAGGTATTGGCAGAACTACGCATTACCTTTGGATGGATAGCGACTCGGAATACAAAGCAGCAGTCGAATCATTATCAGACGTTGCGCTTGACTTTGCGGAAAGCCAACTACATAAACAAATCAAGGACGGCAATTCAACCGCAACAATCTTTTTCCTAAAAACAAAAGGCAAGAAGCGGGGTTATGTAGAACGGCAGGAGTTAGACGTATCTACGGGCAAGATGTTTCAAATAGAAGTTCTTGGCAACGATACAGACCAATAAGGTATTTAACCACCTAATCAAAAGCGATAAGCGTATTATCGTTGAGCAAGGCGGTACTCGGAGTGGGAAAACTTACAATATCCTGCTCTGGCTTATTTTCTATTACACGGAACGCAATACGGATAAAACGATAACCATTTGCCGTAAGTCGTTCCCTTCCCTGCGTGCTTCGGTAATGCGGGACTTCTTTGATATTCTCCGTAACCACGACTTGTACCGGGAGGACTACCATAACAAGTCCAGCCACGAGTACCACCTTAACGGTAACCTTGTTGAGTTTATATCCCTTGACCAACCGCAAAAGATTCGGGGCCGCAAACGGAACCTGCTTTATATCAACGAGGCAAACGAATTGTTTTACGAAGATTGGCAGCAGCTTATATTTCGTACTGATGGGCGCATTATCCTTGACTACAACCCTTCCGAATCTTTCCATTGGATTTACGATAGGGTAATACCTCGTGAGGATTGCGACTTTTACCAAACCACCTACCGGGATAACCCATTCCTTGACCAACAGATTAAGAATGAAATCGAACGCCTAAAAGAAACCGATGAGGACTATTGGCGTATCTACGGCCTTGGTGAGCGTGGTATGTCACGTGCCACTATCTTTCAATTCGGAACTTCTGAAATCCCACAAGAAGCAAAACTTATTAGTTATGGACTTGACTTTGGTTACACCAACGACCCCAGCGCACTTGTGGCAGTCTACACACACGGGGATAACCTTTACCTGGACGAGTTGCTCTACCGGACGGGGATGACCAACCGTGACCTTCATCACCACCTGCAATCGTTAGGACTTGACCGCAGGGATGAAATCTTTGCGGATAGTGCCGAACCGAAATCAATCGAAGAGCTGCACCGGTTCGGTTGGAACATTAAACCCACGGCCAAAGGTCAGGACTCTATTAACGCAGGTATTGATATACTGAAGCGGCACAAGATATTTGCAACCTCACGGAGCAACAATCTAATTAAAGAATTGCAGAACTACAAATGGACGGAGGACAAGAACGGCAACTTACTTAACAAACCCATTGACGTAATGAATCACGCACTCGATGCCAGCCGTTATGCCGTCTATAATAAACTTTCTAAACCAAACTACGGTAGGTATTCTATCCGTTGAGTTATTTACGTATGGAACTTAAATTAGTAGTACCAACCTCGCTTGACGAAATCACGCTAGACCAATATCAGCGCTTTGCTCGTATTGAAGGTGAGGGAGAATTCAAGCAAATGAAGATGCTCGAAATCTTCTGCAATGTTCCATTTAGTGACCTGCCGAACGTCCGCCTGGTGGATGCGGTCAACGTCCTAAATACATTGGCCAAGACCCTATCCGAAAAGCCAGGTCTTACCAAGTTCATTGAATTGAACGGAACCAAGTACGGATTCATTCCCGCTCTAAACGAAATCTCGTTAGGGGAGTTTGTAGACTTGGACAGTTATATTTCAGATTGGGCAACAATGCACAAGGCAATGTCTGTATTGTACCGCCCGGTAACAAAAGAGAAGGGAGAACGCTACGATATTGAACCATACACGGCAACAGACGAGCGAGACGAGATAATGAAAGAGATGCCCGCATCCGTAGTGCTTGGAGCGCTGGTTTTTTTTTATCGTTTAGGGAACGTATTAGCAACACATACGTTGCGCTCTTTGGCCAAACAACAGACAACCCCTACACAAGAGAAGCGCAGTTCGGACAAAAGTGGGGATGGTATCAATCCATCTATGCACTTGCTGATGGAGATGTCCTCAAATTTGGAGACGTTACTAAACTTCCCGTCCACCAAGCTCTAACGTATTTGACGTTTGAAAAAGAGAAAAACGATATTGAATTAGCAATGATGAAGAAATGAGAAGTTTTTATTTAGCCACCCAAAAGATTAACGATTACCTATCCTCACACCCCTTGGTTAAGGTGGTAACCTTTGGCGATATCTTCGATGTTGACCTGAACAAGCAGACCATCTTTCCGTTGGCGCACATTATGGTTAACCAGGCCACATTCGCAGACCACGTAATACGCTTTAATGTATCGGTCTTGTGTATGGATATCGTAGACGAAACCAAGCAGGACATTCGCAACCAGAACGAGCCGTTCTTTGGCGTGGATAACCAGCAAGATATTCTGAACACGACTCTTGCTATCTTGAACGGATTGCAATCGCAACTACGCAGAGGCACGTTGTACACGGATAAGTTTGAGATTGAAGGTGACATTATCTGCGAGCCGTTCACGGAGCGATTTGAGAACCTGCTAACGGGATGGAACCTGACCTTTGATATGATTGTTCCCAATACCGAAATCTCTATCTGCTAATGCCACGCAAGGAACTTGTCCAAGCCGCATTAGAGCGATTTGCAAAGCGTGTAATCCAACAGGCGAGGCAGAACCTTACCAAGAAGAAAAAGAATAGCACAAAGGAGCTTTATAACTCTTTGGATTATGATTTGTCGGTTGGCCCAAACTCGTTTTCTCTTACGTTCTCAATGGAGGACTATGGCGAGTACCAGGACAAGGGCGTTAGTGGCGTAAAGCGCAAGTTCAACACCCCATACAAGTACACCAACAAGATGCCACCACCCAAGGCATTCGCTCAATGGGTAGTGCGTAAAGGCCTGGAGGGAGTACGGGATAAGAACGGACGATTCGTACCACGCAAGAGTCTGCAATGGGCTATCGCAAAGTCGGTGTACAACAATGGTATTAAACCGAGTTACTTTTTTAGCGCACCGTTCAAAATGAACTTCGCCAAACTACCACCGGAGATAGTGAAGGCATTTGAATTAACCCCGGAAGACTTCCAAGCATTTACACGTAGATAATGGCAATACCCGTAGCAACTTTTCCGACCACGCCACAAATGGCAAGGTCACCTATTTTTATTACGTTGACCAAAGGTGCCGGAGGTACCGATGGGCTGATTAACGCTACGCTAACGCTGCGTATTTTCACCGGTGACCGGACGTCCTCTCCGGCAGTAGACTACACGTTGTTCAAGGAGTCAATTAGTGATGCACCTATTACGTTTGAAATCAGCGAGTTAATCCGTGAGAAGATTGCTTCGGTACTAAAAACCAGTACCACCAACACATACGAATTGTCTACGACCGAAGGCGTTTGGTGTAAGTTCTCGTTATCGTCTGAATACGTAGATGCGGGTACACCGGGTTCAGGTATTATCCAGAACAACCAATCGTTCCTTGTTACGGATGGTTGGTTAACTTACCAAGAGGTTACAGGGGGAACAATCACAAGCGGACGGATGGTAACACCCCGCAGGTTGTATATCACAGGCGTTGACTATGCGATGCCTATTTACTTACCTGCCCGGATGTATTTCTTTTATCGGAATGTTGGTGGCAGTTGGCAGGGTGTCGCTAACTACACACCTGGAAACAATAGCAACACACGAATCGTATACATTCCATACGACAAAACAAAAGCTCAGGCGTTTTTGGTTGCTGCAAGTTCTGCCGTAGTGCTAAACGATACGTTTGAGGTTGGGTTCGGAACAGATGCCGTAACGCCACAATTCACCTACACGGTGGAGCAGGTCTGCGAACCTAAGTACACCCCGGTACGTATATCGTTCATCAACAAGTTTGGTGTAGTTGATTACTTGACTTGCTTCAAGGTATCTACTCGTTCTGGCAACTTCACGGCAGAGCAGTATATGCCACAAATCAACATATCAGCAACAACACCTCAGTCGCTTACGCAAACGATGCAGAAGCGTAGGTTTGACGTGAATAGCACCGAGGTTATCACATTGAATACGGGTTGGGTGCAAGAGAATTACGATGACGTTATCCGTGAGCTGCTAATGAGCGAGAAGGTATCCATCAATTACGAAGGCGTGGAGTTCACGGTTAACCCGCAAGATTCAGGAGTAGATTACCAAAAGGAAATCAATCAGAAAATGATTAACTACACCTTGTCGTTTGAAATCGCTTGGGACATCCGCAATAATATCCGATGAGAAACAAGGTAACTTTATTCGTAAGTGACCAGGAGCTTGATATGTTCGGGGATGAGGATATTACTATTAACCTATCCGTCCAAAACATTCAAGACATAAGCAAGGTCTTTACCGACTACACGCAAGGGTTCTCCGTTCCGGCATCACCCCGGAACAATTCTATTTTTGAGCATTACTACCGCACGGATATTGTCGGTGGAGCAGACTACCGATTGCGTGCCGAAGGACGCATTGAAATCAACGGATTGGTGTTCCGCTATGGCTCGATAGAGTTGGAGGGCGTACAGATGCGTAAGAATGCGCCCTATGCCTATGACGTCACCTTTTACGGATTGCTTGTAAACCTTACCGACTTGTTTGGGGAGGATTATTTGTACGACCTTGACTTATCGGCATACAACCACACCTACGACCAAGCAACAATTCACTCAGGATTAACGTCTAACGCACTTGCTCCGGTAATCTACCCGCTAATCACCCCGCAGGACGTTTGGTTCTACGAGAGTGATAGTATGAATGGCGACCCGAACAACATTCACTTTCATAACGTCAACCAAGACCACGGAGTTCAATACTACGATTTAAAACCCGCACTTCCAGTAGAGCGCATCTTTGATGCGATTGCTGCTAAGTACGGTGTATCGTTTAACATCACCAACATTGGCGACTTCGAGAAGTTGTATATGTGGTGCCACCGAAGAGCAGAGTATATGTACGGCCCAGGTGTATCGCTTACGCTTCCTTGGAATCTTGTTACCTTTAACGGAACATCAACACCTGCCGAATTTAATACTGCTACCGAAACCTGGACGGTAACGGAATCCAATACATACGATGTAACCATTACCACGGACAACGCCACGGTAGACTACGAGATAGGTGCATTCGTAAATGGTCAGTTGGTTCAGGCGTATGTAATCGATGCTCACCCAGCAGCATCCGAAACAAGAACATTTAGCATCGTCCTAACACTTGGTGATAAGGTTACCTTCTACACAAGAGCAAAAGAGTTCAATACGCTGACGCTTAAAGTTAGTTTGATTGAGGCGTATGTTGGTGCCACTCTGTATATGGACGCTACCAATAGTTCAACTCAAACAATAAATGCAGATGTAGACGTTTCGTCTAATATGCCAGAGCAGAAGGTATCTGACTTCGTATCTTCTATCTGCAAGATGTTTAATTTGGTGGTTATCCCAACGAGTTCTACGAGCTTTGATTTGTTGCCCTTAGGCGAATGGTATGCAAGTGGAGCAACAATCGACATATCGCAATACTTCGACATTACCGAAAGTCAGGTAGAACGCCCGCAGTTGTACAAGCAAATTAATTTTAAGTACAACGAGACCGGAGCAATCACCGGAGAGCAATACCGCCTAACCAATAACGTGGGATATGGTGACCTAAGGGCGGAGTTTGTATTTGATACTACGGAAGAGTTGATGGTAGAGCCGCAATTTGACCAGATGCTTTTCAACATCTTGACAGACGAAGACGGTGGTGGTTTAACAGACATCCTCGCTGGTTATGCCGTCACCCGTGAACTGCAAACGTATGTCGGCCAACCATTCCTATTCTATGCTCCAGAGACCTATTTCATTGGTGATTTCCCGATTTCGTTTATTGACCTATCCAATATCATAACGGGAAACAATGCCGTGGAAGTAGATACACTTTGGTATTGCAACTCTTCGTCCAAGCCAACCAACGGAGCAACAACCTACTCTACAAACTTCGGAGCAGACCTAGACCCGTACTTTTTGGAATCAGTAAATAATTCCCTTTACAATGCATACTGGAAAGATTATATTACAGATTTGTACGACCCTTCCCGTAGATTGGTACGCATTCCTGCTATTCTGCCTTTGGGCAAGATTCTAAATTTTGACCTAAAGAACAAGTTGCTGTGGAATGGGCAGAGGTGGATTGTGAATGTCGCAACATTCAATCTAACCACAGGCAAGGCAGAGTTTGAGTTATTAAATGATGTATGAGGGATTCGTATTTGAGTTATTTGGTGGAGGTTTTAAATAGCCAACCCTACTTAGGGATAGACCACGACATTGAGATTGCAAAAGGAACGTATAAGTACACTAACGATAAAACCGAGGAGGGGATTAAAGAATGGCGATTGTCGAAACTGTAAAAATTCAGGGTGATGGTTCCGACTTACAGGCAACCATTGACAAGCTTAATGCTGCTGCTGAAAAGTTGGCTAAATCTATTGCTGAGATTCAGAGTCAGTATAAAGATGGTTTTGACACGCTAACTAATGGAGCAAAAAAAGCGAGCGCAGAAATAAACAACAACCTAAGCGACTCTGTTGACAAACTATCGGAGAACATCGATGAGGTTTTTGCCGAGTCAAAGAAAGGTTTTGATGCAATAGCAACTGATGCCGCTAAAGCATCTGAAGCGATAGGCGGTCTTAAAATAGAGCCCCTCAAACCAAAGATTGAAACAGAAGAAGCCAAAGAAGACGTTGAAGAGCTTTCGGATTATATTAAAAAACTAATTACTTTACTTTCTGGCGTCCAAGCACAAAGTAAGACCTCTTTTGAAAAAACAGAGACGGCAATAAAGGAAGTCCAGAAAGAAACAAAGAAGGCAAACAATACTTTTAAGGAAACAAAGACGAGCATTGAAGGTGTTCGCCAAGAGACCGAGAAGGCAGCGAGTTCTTTCAAGGATTTGGTAAGTAGTGCGAAATCATTTGCCCTTGTTTCTCTTGCTCTTGACACGGCAAAGGATGCGTTCACCGCAAACCAAGCAGTAGCAGACGTATTTAACACCGCCCTTGGTGCGGTTCAGTTATCGGTGTCACGAATCTTTGATTCAATCACAAAGGGCACTCCCTTGAATCTTGGAACGGTTATTTCTGATTCGCAGGAGATTGTTAAATTAGAAAACCAAGCAGCGCTTGCGGCAGCAAAGAGAACAGAGGTTCAGTTATCGTATCAGTTGCTTGCCGAACAAGCCCGCCAAGAACGAGATAACGAATTCAATAGTATAGAATCAAGAATTGAAGCAAACGACATTCTAAACGATATTCTAACCGAGCAATTAGAAAAGGAAAAAGCATTGGTAGAACAAGTCGTTGCAGCCACCCAAGCGCAATACGAGAAGATACCAAGCATTGAGAATGAGGTTGCCTTAATTCAGGCACGTACCGAATTGGTAGACATTGAAGAACGTGTTGCTGGGCAGCGCTCAGAATTCCTAATGAATCAAATGTCCCTGAATCGGGAGATGATTACATACAACGAATTAATCCAAAAGAACGGAGAAATTATTGAGGGTGAGTATGTAACCGTATCACGAATTGAAGAAAACAGACGTAAGGCATTAGACCTTGAATATAACAAGCAGGTTGAGATTCTAGACGTAGAGATTGAGATTGCTAACCAACGACTTAAAAGCGCAGCAGAAGGCACCGTAGCGCAACAAGAGGCATACGATGCCTACTTGCAATTATTACAGGATAAATCAGCAGCAGAATCCCAATATGCACGAGATAGCAAGGAACTTGACCGAGAGGTTACCGCTGCAAAGTTTCAAATGGCAAAAGACGGCATTGCTGCAATAAGTGCTTTGTCTGCTGCTTTTGCAAATGAAGACGAAGAATCTAAAAGGCGGCAGTTTGAGTTCCAAAAGAAATTATCACTTGCAACTGCGGTTATTTCCGGTATTGAAGCGGTACAAAACGCATACACTACCGCACAAAAGTCTCCGTACACCGCTGCCTTCCCTGGTTACCCTTATGTACAAGCAGGACTTGCCGCAGCATTTAGCGTGGCTCAAGTTGCATCAATCGCACGAACTCAATACGATTCACCAGATACCAACTTTGATACCGGTGGTTCCGGTGCGCCCTCTCAGCCACAATTAACTCCGCAGTTTAATGTCGTTGGGCGTTCTGGTATTAACCAATTAGCGCAAAGCGTTAACGAGAGAAACCAACAACCTATTCAGGCGTATGTGGTAGCAGGTGAGGTTACCAACGCACAACAATTAGCACGTAGACGAGCAAGAACCGCAACATTCGGATAATGAAAAAAGTAATTGAACTTGTCCTTGAGGAAACCGAAGGACTAAACGGAATCAACGCTATTTCCATCGTTGAACATCCAGCAATCGAAGAGAACTTTATCACCTTGGCTAAGGAGTACGAGGTAGAGTTCAAAGCACAGGACGAAGAGAAGCGTATCCTAATGGGTGCTGCTTTGATTCCCAACAAAACAATCTACCGCAACCAAGGAGGCGAAGAGTTCTATGTGTATTTCTCAAAGGAGACGGTACGCAAGGCATCGGAGTTGTTCTTAATGCGTGGGTACCAGGGAAACACAACCCTTGAACACGCTGCCGAGTTAAGCGGTTTGTCGGTTGTTGAGTCGTGGATTGTGGAAGACCCGCAAAAGGACAAAACCGCTATCTACGGATTGGAATTGCCAGAGGGTACGTGGATGGTATCTATGAAGGTCAACAACGATGACATCTGGAACAACTACGTAAAGACCGGACGTGTTAAGGGCTTTTCCATTGAAGGGTACTTCGTGGATAAGATGCAAATGGAATCTCACTTGGAGCGCATTGAGGAAGAGGAAGCAGAGTTTATGCTTTCCAACATTATCGCCAAGATTAAAAAGGATGGCCGCTTAAAAAGCAAGAAGCGAATTGAAATGGAATCCTACACGGATTACCCGGAAGCAGTACGCAACAACGCAAAGCGAGGAATTGAACTAAACGAGAAAGGCGGAAACAAATGCGCTACGGCAGTTGGCAAGATTCGAGCGCAACAACTTGCAGACGGACGTGCAATATCGGTAGAGACCATTGCCCGTATGTACTCGTACCTATCCCGTGCCGAGGCGTACTACGATGAAGGCGATACCGCAGCTTGTGGTACTATTTCCTTCCTGCTATGGGGAGGGTTAGCCGCTAAGCGTTGGTCAGAATCTAAACTCAAAGAATTAGGTAAACTATGAAACAGACCCCTAGCCGTTCCTCACCAAAAGGAGACAAGCGTGGCTGCTTGTGCAAGAACAACACCTACTCAAAGAAGTGCTGCGATGGTTCACTCCAGGCACAAGGAGTGGGAGTTACCGTCAAAGTCCCAACCTAAAAATGTAACAAAACCAAATAACCCGTTTAATTGAATTATGAAAGCAACAGAAATTTTCCAGAAATTCTTTGCCGAACTGTCCGCAGTTGAGACATCCGAGGTTGAGTTGGCGCAAGCCAAGCTTGATAACGGCACCGTCCTAGAAGCTGAATCATTTGAGGCAGGCCAACCCATTTTCATCGTATCAGAGGAAGACCGTATTGCAGTCCCAGTCGGTGAGTATCAAATGGAAGATGGCCGCATCTTGGTTGTAGCCGAAGAAGGTGTTATCGGTGAAATCAAAGAAGCAGCAGCCGAGGTAGAAGAAGAAGAGCCATCCGTTGAAATCGAGGTTGAAGCAGCCGTAGAGCCAACGATGGAAGACAAAATCAAGGAGATGGTTATGCCACTCATTGAAGAGATGAAAGCTGAGTTATCAGCAATCAAAGAGGAAATGGCAAAAAAGAAGCAAGAGATGTCAAGCGATATGCCTGCTGCTATGCCCATCCGCCACAACCCAGAAGCGGCACCTGCACCTGCACGAGTGAACCTCGCACAGAACGCACCGGAGTCTGCTCTTGACCGAGTTCTTGCACGTATTAACAAATAAATCAATTCTAAAAAATGGCTACTACCACTTCAATCACTACTACGTATGCTGGCGAATTTGCCGGTAAATACGTAGCCGCTGCTCTTTTGAGCGCACCTACCTTGGACAAAGGTCTCATCGAGATTATGCCCAACGTATACTACAAATCCGTTATCCAAAAGGTATCTACCGATGACATCCTGAAGGACGCTACTTGCGACTTCGACCCAACGTCTACCGTGACCTTGACCGAGCGTGTTTTGACCTTGGAAGAGTTCCAAGTTAACTTGCAGATGTGCAAGAAGGACTTCGAGCAAACCTGGCAGGCCGTAGAGATGGGTTATTCTTCTTTTAAGAACGTACCTGCTTCTTTTACTGACTTCATCGTTGCCTACGCTGCTGAACGTGTTGCTGCTCGTATCGAGCAAAACATCTGGGCTGGTGTTAACGCATCTGCTGGTCAGTTCGCAGGTTTCCAAACTTTGTTTGCTGCTGATTCTGACGTTATCGATGTAACCGGTACTACCGTTACTGCTTCTAACGTAATCACCGAGTTGGGTAAGGTAGTTGACGCTATCCCTGCTGCTCTTTACGGTAAGGAGGACCTTTTCCTTTACGTCCCTCAGAACGTAGCAAAAGCGTATGTACGTGCCTTGGGTGGCTTCGCTGCTTCAGGAGTAGGTGCAAATGGTGTTGACAATCAGGGTACCACTTGGTTCAACAACCAGGAGTTGTACTTTGACGGAATCAAGGTTGCCGTTGCAAATGGTTTGTCTTCTAACAAAATGGTTGCCGCACAGAAG
>Ga0209229_10000490_pt1 | contig 15994 bp, 18 predicted proteins | sample SanBayMetagenome_FD_187466 | JGI IMG/M metagenome (GOLD analysis project Ga0209229, IMG submission 187466) | Freshwater and sediment microbial communities from dead zone in Sandusky Bay, Ohio, USA (SPAdes) (version 2) | ecosystem: Environmental > Aquatic > Freshwater > Lentic > Sediment... | reverse complement strand
CAAACCCTCTCGATGAGTTGATCGATGGAAAAGGGTTTTTGCATGAAGTCGTTGGCACCGGCGGAACGAAGATCGGCGATCTTGTCGGCTTCGACCATCCCAGAGATGCAAAGGATCTTGACGGTGTCCATGGTGCGATCCGAGCGAACGCGTTGGCAAACTTCGCGGCCGTTGATGTCCGGTAGCATAACATCCAAGACCACCAAGTCAGGGCGAAATTCCTTGACTTGCATTCCGGCGTCGAAGCCGTTGTTGGCGGTGCGGATTTCGAATCGCCCATCGCGTTCGAAGCCGTCTCGCATCAGATCGACCAAGTCCTGATCGTCATCGACGATCAGGAGTTTCTTTCGGCCGCTTTCTAAGGCGTCCGTTGGGATCCCGTTGTCTTTCATAAAGACAAAGAGGTGGTCGCGGGGGATCCGACGAAATCGGCTTCCCGGTACGCGAAATCCTTTTAGTGTTCCGTTGTCAAAGCAACGGATAATTGTTTGTTGGCTGACTTTGCAAATCTTTGCAGCCTCGCCGGTCGTAAAGACTGTTTTTGTAGTGGACATGGAACTCAACCATCCTTGTTGAACGCACTCAACCTAAAGCCGCTTGGCAGGTCTATCCTGTAACGCTGACCAAGCTCGCCGGAATTACCGAACTTGCCCTGGCCTGCCCCGGAGAATAGCCAACCGAGGGAAGCCAGGTCAAGACGGATTCAAGACAAGTAAATCAAACAGTTTCCGAAGGATAGGGAGTTCCCAAAGATGGGGACCGTGGGGGAACTAGGCCCAAGCTCACTGTCCGACGACCTGGAGCTTTCCATGGTCGTCGCAGTGGCCGTTGTGCTGATGGTGCAGGTGGCCATCGACCAGGTAATCGATATGGTCGCCGTGAGGGACCGCGGGGTGTCCGCATCCAGGTCCGTGCACGTGGTCAGCCGGGTGGGCCGAGCAGACATGTCCGCCGGTGCAGGAGGCTGGGTTATGAGTCGAGACCTCCAGGACATGCTCTTCGATCACCCCGTCGAGGGTCGGGTGATGCAAGTGTCCATCGTGGAGGTAGTCGATATGTCCATTATGTTCGACTGCTGTATGCCCGCAATCTTTTCCGTGGACATGGTCATGGTTTTCGTGGTGGTGTGACATTTTCAGATCTCTCAATTTCTTTCTTCAAGGATGAAACAAAGGGAAAAACATTGGGGGCGTTATGTTGGTGGGCAAAGCGTGCAGTCGGTCTCGCTGCCGTGAGCTAAGCCGTTTTCGATCAAGGAAGCGATGTGGTTGTCGGCAAGCGAGTAGTAAATGTGCTTGCCCTGTCGGCGGGTGCTCACGAGCCTCTCGGCCCGGAGAAGTTTCAGGCGCTGGGAAATCGCCGGCAGGTTGTCCGATAGACGGCCGGTAAGTTCCGTAACGCACATTTCCCGCTTGGCCAGCAGTGCCAGGAGTTGCAGGCGGCTCGCGTCGCCCATGGCTCGGAAAATCGCTGCGGTTCGCTTGCAAATTTCTTGGTCCAGAAGGGGCATCGGGCTCTTGGCCTCAAGGTGTTCGAGATCCGAGCAATCGCGATCTTCGGAAGCATCCTCATTTCGGCCTATTTCCATCGCTACCACCTACTGGGGTTTACTGACACTTCCTCTGCTCTGCCGTTTGCGACAGAGCCAACAATCAATCATTTGATTGACTGATTGAATCTTAGAACGGTTGATGGAATTGTCAAGTGTCTTTTCGGCCCAGCATCGAGATCGAGTGGGCTTGGTAGCGACTTGGGAGCGTAAGGTCTGGTTTTTCTTGACATTACGTCAAGGATCCGTAGGATTAAGCAGTCAAGCCGAGTGGCTTGCAGTAGACTGGAGTGGGCGAAAGATCTTGGAGCCGCTGAGCCCATCGATTGGATACGAGTCGCCCGAGCCCAATTTTGCCCCATAAAAAACTTATCCGCTGGAGAAACGCAGATGAACCGTAGCATCATTCAAAGACGCAGGGGCTTTACGCTCGTCGAGCTGCTCGTGGTCATTGCGATCATTGGGGTTTTGGTTGGACTGCTTTTGCCTGCAGTGCAAGCGGCCCGAGAGGCAGCGCGTCGGATGTCCTGTGCGAACAACATTCGCCAAATCGCAATGGCTTGCATCAATCACGAATCGGCCCGCAAGCAATTGCCAGGCAGCGTAGGGAATTTCACTCCATTCCGCGACATCATCACCGATCCTCAACCCAACGCACCTTGGTCGCCCGGACAAGTATCCTGGATGACCAATATTCTTCCTTACATCGAACAAGACAGCTTGTTCCGCAATGTGGACATGACACGCGATGTGAGCAACGATCCGAGAAACCTGAGCGGTCCGACCCTTCCGACGGTCAACTCAAATCCTTGGATTGCCCAGCAGCGAGTTTCTTTGTATCGATGCCCGAGCGACACCACTCCTACAGTACTGCCATCGCGGGCACAGCGGTCCTCGGGTGGTCAGCAGTATGCCGTGACTAGCTACAAGGGAGTCGCCGGTTCGAATTGGGCTTGGGGCAATTTCTTCACCACCGGTGATCCAAACTTTGGCTCGGATCCTTATTTCAAGAACAACGGGAATGGGATCGGCAATGGCAACGGTATCTTTTTTGCCGGTTACGTCGGACCTGGACCTGCTCCGGTACCTACGAACAACAACCTTGGTGTACCCTGCAACACGCTGATCGCAGCAGTCAAAGACGGACTGAGCAACACGTTGATGGTTGGAGAATCGGTCGGATCATTCACCAGTCATAATTGGTGGTTTTGGTTCAATGGTAGCGTCGCCACCGTAGCGATCCCTCTGAATGCTCCCCCGGTCTGCTCACAGGCCGCTGGAGTACCGTTGCGTAAGGGCTACGAGAACTGCTTCCAGGACTGGCAGAACAATTACGGATTTACCAGCGACCATTCGGTAGGCGCCAATTTTGCAGGAGCAGACGGTAGTGTTCGCTTCATCTCCAACACAGTGGAACTCAATCTGTACCGCGCTTTGGGAGGTATGGCTGAAGGATACACCGCCGCAATGCCTGACTAGCGACACTTGGCCTCCGTCAGCTTTACGGGCGGGGCCAAGACTAACAGCTACCATACTTGGCCTCCGTCGGCTTTATGCCGAATGTCGCAAGGTTAAGTGAAAAACCCCAGCTTTTCTTGGGCGCGAGGGGCTTTCATTTTTTCGTACTTCGAGTCCCGTCGTTTTATCTTTCGGGGCTCCCTGCGACCTGGTCTTTTGCGTAATGGAAAGTCTGCGATGGTCCAGAGTAGCCAGGCGTAGTTTTGCGGTTCTCTTTCATCCTGGCCGAATAGGAGCCATGCGTCTTTGGCACCTTTGAAGCTTAGATCGCGAGGATGATGGCTGCCGACCTTGGCAGCATCACACATCGTGAGTCGGACGATGTTGTACGCCAAGATGTACACCATTAGTTCTCGAGCGAGCATCTCGGGAGTATGGCAACTCAAACTTTCCATTCCCATTACCGATTTGATGGATCGGTTATCCAATTCGCATTCCCATCGTTGCTTGTAGAGCTTCACGATATCCGCTGCTGGATATGCTTGACTGTCCAATAGTGTAGTCACCAGAGTGAGGTCTCCTTTGCGTCCACCAACTTTGCAGCGGATCATCCGCACGTTGAGCGTCGCTGGTAATGCCTTCCACTGTTCTTTCGTAAACCTATTTTTGTCAAAGCTCGGACGCGGCAATACCACCCAGGTTTCTTCGATCACGGTACAGGGACCTTTGAACGGAGATTCACGCGTCCCGTTCTTATTACAGATCATATACACTCCCCTGGCTTTGAGCGTCGCATGATCGCGAAAGCACTCGAAGAGGCTGTCAGCAACAATCACGTCACCGCGTCTAAAGTTGCTGAACATCTTGCGGAAAAGCGTTCCTTCTCCAGTCTTTTTGCCCACGACTGCGCCATATCGCACATCAGTGACAACACCTGTTGATAAGCAGATTGCCATGCACATACGGATCTGCGGAAAGCCCAATCCAGGTTCCTGCGATTGCGAGTGAGGGTAAACCTTTTGATTCTCTGGTGTGTCGGGAGCATTGACAACTAGACCATCAACTAACAAAACTCTGTGACCATGCCAGAGCTGATTGTCGGCTAGGTGCTCGGATGCCATAAGAGCCGTACGAGCGGCCAGTGTTTTTATCAGGGACAAGGGAATCCTGGCTCTGGCATCGCAGTAACTCGTCGTGTTACAACTCACTTGCCGTAGTTGTTGCTCCTTGCGATTTCTGTTGAACAACAGAACCACTTCTTTGCAACCACGATCCTTCATCAAGACTTGCTGGACGAAGAGAGTCAGCGTGGTGGAGACAGTGTAGACGCGTTTACGGGGCTTTTTAACAGGCTTGCTTTCACCGAGAATCGCTTCAATCGTGTCATCGTCGAAAAGCTTCGGTAAAAGCAGTTCGTTCGCTTCGATCAGTTTTTCGATTCTGTATTCGAACTGTTTGACCGATGATGCCTGCTTGTCCTGCTTTCTTTTTTGACGAGCTGTCTTTGTTCGGCTTGATTTGTTAAGCTTAGCTCTGCGTGGACGATGTTTCTTCGCGCCGGGTCGAGGGGCTAGCATTATGGGCTTCCTTGCTCAATTGGGGGTGGTTGTTCTAACCCAATCTGTGGCAAGGAAGCCTTTTCATGCCAAGTGCAATATCAAGAAACCCACAAAAAACAAGGACTTTTCACTTAACCTTGCGACATTCGGGCTCGTCCCGGCGGAGGCGTAACTAAGCAGCTACAAGTTTCGGTAGCTGTCAGTCTTGGCCCCGCCGGCATGAAGCCGACGGAGGCCAAGTGAGCCTTGCTCCGGTGAGCAGTTGGGGATACCCGATGATTTAGCCCACGCGTTTCATGACCGTATCGAGCGTTGGCTTGATCGCCGCAGCACTGGCTCGCAATCCCTGCAACTCCTTGGGCCACAAATCGATCTCCACACGCTGAATCGCACCTGCCCGTCCGACCACCGTCGGAATGCTGATCGCAACGTCGCGAATGCCGTAACAGGCTCCATCTTGGACGGTGCTGACGGGCAAGATTCGGTTTTGATCCAGGGCGATCGCATGGATCACGTCCCGAATCGCGATGCCGACGGCAAAGCCCGCTCCTCCCTTTTTCGAAAGGCACTCGGCCCCCGAACCCTTGGTCCGGGTAAAGATCTTCTCGGCCAAAACGCTGTTCCAGCCCGGATACTTGTCCAAGGACAATCCACCGACCGTAGCGCTCGACCAAATGGGAACCATGCTGTCGCCATGCTCGCCCAAAATCAACGCTCGGGTCTGCGTCGGGGATGATTTCAATGCATCGGAAATCAAGGAGCAGAACCGGATGGTATCCAACTGCGTTCCGAGTCCGAGCACCTGAGACACAGGCAACCCGAGCTTGCTAGCAGCCAGCGAGGTCAGGATATCGACCGGGTTGGAGACGACCACGACGACGGCCGTTTTCTTCACCCCAACCTTTTGGATCTCTACCAGAATCGAGGAGAACAAATCGGTGTTGCGATTGATCAAGTCCAAACGCGATTCTTCTGGTTTGCGTCGGAGTCCGGCGGTGATGCAGATCACATCCGAATCCGGTATGTGTTCGTATCCGCCCGAGCTTAGGATTTGATCCGCGATGCTTGGCGAACCGTGCATCAGATCCAGGGCATGCCCTGCGGCTAGGTTCGCATTGACGTCCAACAGGGCGATCTCTCGCACGATACCGCCGCACTGAAGCGCGTATGCAGCGCACGATCCGACCAATCCACCCCCGCCGATGATACTGACTTTCATGTTCTATTCCTAAACGTAGTTGCTAGTTGGTTTGATTCGATGAATCCAAAGACTCGCATCTTGGGACCACCGCTATTTTTGAAGTTCTTTGATCACTTGTGCTGTGATGAGTTTCACAAGCTGCTCCATATCGATTCCGGAGTTGGCCCCGGCAGGAGAACCGGCTTGGACACCCGCAGCGCTCAGGGCCGCGGAGGCTGGAACCTCGATCGAAGGAGTGGCCCTCAAGACCGGGGGTGCTCCAAGGCTCGGAGCTACGGATGGGACGTTTGCAGGAGCCGAGGCGTTGGCTGCTGGGTTGTTCGCCATCGGTTTATTGGCCATTGGGGGAGGTGCTGGAAAGGCTCGGCGTTGCACGCCTGATTGCTTCCAGGACTCGCGGAATATGTCGTTGGCACAGATGTCGCAATTCTTGTACTCGTCGGTATTGCGTGGATCAGCCCAACCCCATTTTTGCTTCAGATCGAGCAACTCGCGTTCCTCGTTCTCGTTGAAGTAACTGACGTTTCCAAGTTGACGCGAGAGCATCAAAATGCGGCAGTAGGCATCGAGAATCTCGGTCCACCAGTAGGCTTGTTCAACATCGACACCGAAACTGACCGTACCGTGGTTGGCCAAGATGATGATGTTGGTCTTATTGACAAACGGCAAGACCGTGTCGGCAAAGGCTTGTCCACCAGGGGTCTCGTAGCGGGTGATCGGAACATCCCCTAGGAAGACTTCTACCTCGGGCAAGACGCACTGAGGGATCGGTTCGCGAGCGACAGCAAAAGCCGTTGCATGGGGTGGATGGCAGTGCACAACGCTCTTGATCTCTGGGCGTTGCTTGTAGATTTCCAGGTGCAGAAGGGCTTCGCTCGATCGCTTTTTGATCCCAGCAATTTGCTTGCCGGTCATATCGATCGTGCAGATATCCTCGACCTTGAGAAAGCCTTTGCTGTGCATCGTTGGGGTACACAGGACCTCATTGTCGCTGATGCGAACGGTGATGTTCCCATCGTTGGCTGCTGCGAATCCCTTGTTGTACAGTCGTCGTCCGATTTCACAAATGTCTTGCTTGATCTTGTGCGCGTTGATACTCATGGTCAGCGTCTCGTTGATTAATCTTTCAGTAAGTGGGGTTTGATGTTGATTTCGTCGAGGATCGCCGAGTTGTAGGCATCCACGGGTTTGAGCTTGGGTCGAAACGGCTGGGCCGCTTCTCCACCATCGGCTACGGCGATGATGCTACCGACGTCGGCTCCGAGTTCGTCCCAAACGACGATCGAATCGGGCTCGTTGGCGACCCCTCCGACGAGTGATTCTCCGATGGGTTCGGCCAGCTTGAGCACAGCACCTTGGTAGGTTGGATGGGCTCGGTTCAAGGTGACGGTTCCAGTGACTTTAAAAATGTGCATCGATCGATCCTTTGGCGTCCTAGCGATTCGCTCGAATGTGTTCGATAAACTTCCTGGCGATATTGGCTGTGCCAGCGGTGTTCCATCGGCTTGCAGAGAGGATCAGCAAGTTCGTTGGGACCTCCCGAAGGACCTCCGCCAGATCGCTCCATTGCGAAACGATCGATGGGCGCAGAGCCTCGTCGCGGGCAGCTTGCCAGAGCGTCGCATGCGGAGCCTTGACGACCGCGATGGCCGCTGGAGCTCCGTTTCGAATCGCTTGGGACACGGCGCGGAGGCTCGCCGCATCATCGAATTGGACCTGATCGATCTGCGAGCTTTTGGGACAAAGCTGCTTTTCGAGGGTTCGCAACCATAGCACCGAACCGGTCACCAAAACCCGCTCGGGCTCGGTTTCCATGTTGTTTTTTTGCAAAAATTCGCTAGACGCGACCGAAGTGCTCAGGCCCGAAGGATTGCTAGGGACGGGAGATTTCCCAGTGACCGGAGAGCTTGCCGTCGGGACAATCCGGGTCCAGCCGATCCCTTTTTCCTTGAGCCAATCCTTGGCCGCCGGGGTTACCAACGCCGTCGACAAGACGGTGATCTGCTTGGTTCCTGAAGGTACACTGCGAAGCGAATCGAGGCTCAATACTGGGACATTCAGGTGCATCGCGTCGATGCTCTGGGGCATCGATTCGCCCGCATTGGACATTCCACCTGCAGTGGTACTGGTCGCTGCACTGGTCGTCTTATTGGTCGTTGCACTCGAAGCGGCACTTGGACTGGCACCCGAGGCGGGCATTGCCGGCAGGACCGAGGCGAGGACCTCGCGTACGATCCGTTCGATATCGATCGAGGAGAGATCAAGCTTGCTGTTGGCCGATGGGCTCATCGCTTTGCTTCCTTCTTCGATTTCGGTGGTGTCGGGTTATGGCTAGGATCGACCAGCCCCATAACGGTCCAGCGCAACGGACTGTTCTCCAGACCGTAAAGTTCGCGGACGGCTGCTCCATCGCTGGTGAGGATGACTTTCTCGCCAGCCCCTGCGCCCATGTAATCGGCGACGATCACCGGAGCGCCATCTCGGGACCTGCCGTCGGCGGCCAACGGTTGACAGACCAGCAGCTTGACGTTTTCCAAGCTGCGGTGTTTGACCGTCGAGATCGCGTTGCCGAGGACCAAGGCGACTTGCATGACTTGCCTGAGGGATTCGTTGGGTTGTGGAGGTTTAAATAAAAACGGACAGGGCTAGCGACCGAGGATAAACAGATCGTCGATCAGTGAGCAGCGGCGTTCCCGAGTGAAGGTCAGCGGAGTGGTAACCCCTTCACCGGTCGGACCGGCGATCGAGAAGGACAGATAGCCTTCGCCACCGAGCCCTAATGCGGCCATGCACGGACCGTTCTTGACGAACAGGGTCGTGTCCATGGCGCGGGCCATGATGGTCATGTTTCGGACGTTTCGGGAATGGATGATGCTTGTATGTCGGTATCCGTGTTCCGCCTTTTGAGCGCATTGGACTGCGGACTCAAAGCTTGAGCATCGAACGAACGGGACAAAGGGCATCATCTGTTCGGTTTGCACAAACGGATGATCCTCGGAGGTTTCACCGAAGAGGAGTTCGACCGAGGGATCGACGTGCAAACCAGCCGCTTCGGCCAGCTTGGAGGCGTCTTGTCCGAGCAATTCTTTGCGTGCTGCGTGATGCTTGTCGGCTCCCTCTCCGACGACTTGCAGGGCGGCTGCCGTCAAGCGATCGACTTGGGACTCATTGAGTCGGACCGCACCGGCACGGCTCATCGCATCCATCATCGCATCGAAGACGCTGTTGACGACGAAGACTTCTTTTTCGGCGATGCACAGCAGGTTGTTATCGTACGAGGCACCTTGGATGATGCATCGGGCTGCCAGATCCAGATCGGCGGTTTCATCGACGACCACGGGTGGGTTGCCTGGTCCGGCGACCACGGCGCGTTTGCCGCTGTTGAGGGCCGCTCGGGCAACGGCAGGTCCACCCGTCACGCAGATCAGAGCGATCTTGCGATGCTTGAAGAGTTGTTGTGCCGTTTCGAGTGTAGGCTCGCAAATCAAGCTGATGCAATTGTCGATCCCGACTTCCGCTCGGATCGCTTGGTTGAACCGGCGAACACCCTCCGCAGCTACCTTGCGTCCGCTCGGGTGTGGATTGACCACAAGGGTATTCCCACCGGCGATCATGCTGACGGCATTGCCGGTGATCGTCGGGAGGGAGTGGGTCACAGGGGTGATCGCTCCGATGACACCGAAGGGAGCGTGTTCGATGACGGCCAGGCCTCGATCCCCGCTGTAGCATTCGGTTCGGAGGAATTCGACCCCGGGGGTCTTTTCGCCAAGGGTTTTGAGCTTTGCGATTTTGTGTTCAAGACGTCCGATCTTGGTTTCCTCCATCTCCATCGTTCCGAGTTCCTCGCATTGGCTGATCGAGATACGTCGGATGATGTCGATGATCTTTTTACGATCTTCGATCGGTCGCTGTTGGAGTTGTTCGAAAGCGGTTCGAGCCGAGGCGACCGCATCGTCGACGTTGTCGAACAGACCCGAGTGGCCGCGATTTGGGTTGGCCGAGCTGGTCCCAGAGAGGTTCAATCCTGGGCCTGCGGCTTGGCTGCGCACTTGGCTGATGACTTGTTCGACGACCGAACGGATGAGGGTTTCGTTGATTTGCATGATCCGTAGATGGATTCTCTTGAGTGGTTATTGGCGGCTGTAGATGTTAGCCTTTTCGATGCTGACGGTATCGACGATGCCGATGATGACACAGTCGATCGGGAGTTTGCCTGTCTCGGGGGTAAACCGAGCGCTGCTTCCTTGCGTGATCAATACCATGTCGCCGACCCCTGCTCCCAAGGCGTCGACGGCGATGAAGGTACGGCCGGTCGTGACCATGCTCTGTCGGTCCTTGGGCTCGAGTCGAAAGGGCTCGACCATGAGCAGTTTTTGCCCGATCATCGAATCCACTTTTTGGGTCGAGACGATCGAACCGGTTACTTTGGCAACAAACATGATGGCGGTCTCGCTAGGCCTCGTTGGGTTACTTGCCGATCGCAGCGACGGTTTGCCGGGCTACGATCAACTCCTCGTTGGTCGGTACAATCCACAGTTGGATATTGCGTTGGTTGGCCGAGCCACCCGAGATTCGGTCTTTGGACGGATCATCGATACGGCGTTCTTTGTCACCGGAAGCGTTCCTGGTATTGCACAGGGAGATTCCGAGTTCGCTGAGTCCATGGCAAACCGCGTGACGAATCGTCGTGGAGTTTTCTCCGATGCCACCGGTAAAGACCATCGCATCGGCGCCACCTAGGGCAACGAGCATCGAGCCGAGTTGGCGTCGGATTTCGGCGACAAAGACATCGATTGCGAGTTGTGCTTTGGCGTTTCCAGCCGCAGCAGCCGATTCGAGATCCCGCACATCGCCTGAGAGTCCGCCGGAGAGTCCGAGCAATCCAGCTTCGGTCGCTAGGAGCTTGAGCAGATCCTCGAGCCCCAATCCGGTGTGCTTCATCATCAGCGGCAGCGCATAAGGATCGAAATCCCCGACGCGGTTGTTGTGAGGGAGTCCTGTTTGAGGGCTCATCCCCATGCTCGTCGCGACGCTTTTTCCACCTCGAATCGCCGAGATCGATGAGCTTCCACCCAAGTGCAACGAGATGACGCGAGCGTCAGGATTCCCGAGCAATTCGGCGGTTCGCCATCCGATGTAGCGGTGCGAGGCACCATGAAATCCCCACTTGCGAATCGGCAGAGCCGAAGCGATTTCGTCGGGGATCGCATAGCGTTTCGAAGCTTCAGGTATGGACTGATGAAAGTCGGTCTCGAAGGCCGCGACAAGCGGGATCTTCGACGAGGTCTTTGCCAACTGACGCATCGCGGCCATGTAAGGCGGGTTGTGCGCCGGGGCCACCGAGTTCATTTCCTCCATCGCATCGAGAACCGAATCGTCGATGACCTGAACCCCGGAAACTCGACCGCCGTGGACGGCTTTAAAGCCGATCGCGGAGATCTCCGAAGCGTTCTTCAGGCAACCCGTCTGCGGATCGGTCAACTGGCGGATACAGGCATCGACGGCCACACCGTGGTTCGGAACCGATTGGTCCGATTCGGTGCGTTGGCCGTTGATTTCAACAAAGCAACGACTAACAGCCGCACCGATGCGTTCGACGCCTCCGCGTGCGAGCTGCCGTTCGTCGGCCATGTCAAAAAGCCGATACTTGAAACTGGTAGAACCCAAATTGGCAACGAGGACTTTCATTGTCTATCCTTGACTTGAAAACTACTTCAGAAAAGCGGCGGTCAGACCTTCCGAAGGGCGAGGAATGATGTGGCTGCTGACGAGTTCGCCGACTTGGGAAGCCGCTGCGGCTCCAGCTTCGACGGCTGCTCGGACCGAGCCGACATCACCGCTGACGACGGTCGTGACGTAAGCACCACCGATGTCGATTCGCTTGACGATCTCGACACTGGCCGCCTTGGCCATCGCGTCGGTCGCTTCGATCAAGGCCAAGAGGCCTTTGGTTTCAATCAATCCAATTGCATTTTGCATGATAAAAAACTCTTTCTAGGAAATCCGTGGTCTGGAAAAGTTAGGGTGGGGGTTACTCAGCCGAGGCCGAAGGGGACGAGACCTTCAGGACCTTGCCAATGTCCTCATGAGGACGTGCGATGACCTGAACGCTCAGGACTTGTCCGATCCTGCCGGCGGCGGCTGCACCCGCATCGGTGGCAGCTTTCACCGCAGCGACATCGCCGCTGACGAAAGCCGAAACCAAGCCGCTGCCGACTTTGTCCCAACCGAGAAACTTCACGTTCGCTGCCTTCATCATCGCGTCGACAGCCTCGACCAATGCGATGAAGCCTTTGGTCTCGATCATGCCGAGAGCCTCGTTTGTTTTTGCCATAAGTTGCTACTCCAAGAGAAAAAAGGGATACAAACCAAAATTGTTTTTTCGCTGCCGTGTCAGCAGTGCTCAAGCTCCAAGATCAGTGATGATCGTGGCACTTGCACGGTTCCTGTCGTTTCAATTCAATGCTCGTCGCATGATCCAAATCGCAAGCATTGCCCTCATCGGTGTCGATGTGAACCTCCAGCTTGGCATTCGGATCCTGACGGACCAACAGATCTTCAAAGGTCACCGCGCATTGGGGACTCTTGACCTTGAGGGATACGAACTCGCCGTTTTTGACGCCGTAGTAAGCGCAATCGCGGGGGTTGATATGCACATGCCGAGCCGCCCGGATCACTCCTTCATGCAACTCGACGGCGCCGGCTGGACCGACCAGAACGCAACCTGGGGTCCCCTGGATGTCTCCGCTGTGTCGGACCGGAGCGTCGATCCCCAAAGAGATCGTATCGGTGAAAGCCAACTCGACCTGGCTGGCCTTACGAGTCGGTCCCAACACACGAACGTTGGGGATCATGCGACGACGGGGTCCAACAATCATGACCGTTTCGGCCGCCGCGAAAAATCCGTCTTGGTACAAGTCCTTCTCAGGGGTCAATTTCTTCCCCTTGCCGAAGAGTTTCTCGACATGCTCGTCAGTCAGGTGAATGTGCCTTGCCGAAATGCTCACGACAAGCTTTGGGACGTAAAGATTCGACGACGAAGCTTCCGAAGGGGAGGAACCCGCCGCAACCCCCATGGCATTGGCGATGGCCGAACGGACCAAGGCCTCGATACGGCTGTGATCGAGGTTACCGGAGTGAGTATTCGAAGCGGAAGCATTCATGATATGGAATTCGAATGGGTATCTTGACTGTTGTTCAAAGGAGCAAGGATCAGATTCGTATCGAGCTCATCGATGCGATCTCGCCACAAGGTGCTCAGGTCCTCGTCGACGACCAAGGTGTCGACCTGATTCCACTCGAGCATGCGAGCTAGACTCGATCGCCCGAATTTGGTGCTGTCGGCCACGATGATGGTTCGGTCGGCCGATCGCATCATGCAACGCTCGGTCTCTACCAGCAGCAAGTTGCTGTTGTAGAACCCCTTCTCGTTGACCCCTGCGACACTCAGGAAGGCCTTCTGGACGTTGATCGTCTCGAGCATCTGGTCGGTAAATGGTCCATGCGTCACACCTGTACGGTTGTGAATCGCACCTCCGAGAATCACCAAGTCGACCGAATCACTGGCCGAAAACAAATTGGCTACCGGGAGCGAGTTGGTCACGATCTGCAAGGGCCGTCCGACCAACTGTTTGGCCAACTCATACGTCGTGCTTCCGCCATCGAGCAGGACCGTATCGTGGTCGTTGACCAACTTGGCCGCCTCAAGGGCAATCGCACGTTTTTTGTCCCAAGCACCATCGCTGGGGTTCCCGCGTTGGAATTGCCGGACCGTGGTGACCGAACCGGTGTAAAAAACGCCACCGTGGGTCCGACGCGCCTCGCCGGACTCCTCCAAAGACTCTAAATCCCTGCGAATGGTCGACTCGCTGACCTCGAGCGAATCGCGAAGCTCCGGGATCGAAACGAACCCCTGCTGTCGGATCACATCCAACATCCGGGCCCGACGGGCCATCGAAGTGTTCGCAGAGGTTTGGGAATTCATCGAATTACGATCAAAAACGATCAAAATAAGGCTTTTTTCAACCAGGCAATCGACGCAATCTGTCAGCAAGAGACAGAAAAATACTCTTGCATCATGAAATATGTCACATCCCGGGGGTTTTACAACCGAATAAAGCCCCTATTTTGCCCAAATGAATCAATTTAAAGGGGTTTTTCGTGATGGAACACGCGCACCACTTGCGCGGATTGTTTCAGATCTAACGGTTGTGACGAGAGATCCCGCATATCACCCTGCAAATCACCCTGCAAATCTCCCCAGGGTGGACCCAGCATCTTGGTGCCTGTTTACGAGGGCGAGAAAATCCAGGGCAAATAAAACAACAACCCAGAAACCCACGAAGCGCGGGAGATTCGCAGGCTAAGGCTTGAGATAGAACGGGCTAGTCAGGATCCAGCAGTGGGGTTGCCCCAGGAGTTCGAGCCATAGCTCGATCCGATAATTCCCAGCCGTCGGGATCGCCCAATCGAGCCGCTCGCCGTGGGCTTCGAGCACCAACTCTCCGGTCGATTCCGAGGTGCTGCGATAAACTTTCCAATTCGCAGCAAGCGGCGATTGGCCTACAAGCCTCGGTCCTTGGTGGAGCTCGCCCGACGCGATGCCTTGGATTTTTTTCCACTCCAATCTCGAACCGATTTCGTGACGGGTATTGCTTTGGGTTTCGGAGGTCTCGATCAAGGCGACATCAAGCCCTTTGGCGTCGGCTAGCCAATCGAAAGCCACGAATGTCCGACCTTCCTCGAGCCCCTCCCAGACGCCTTCCTGGGACAAGTCGTTGACCAGTATGTGGGTACCCGCGTGCCGCAAACTGTTTTGATAAGGGTCCAATTGGAGTTTCAAAAGCAAATCCCCGGGCTTGGCCCCTTGAGGGATCTTCAGCAATGGTGCGACGAGCAACCGATCGAGCTTGAGCAACTCCTCGCCGAGCGCATCGCTGACGATCACTTTACCTTCCTGGCCCAGTTCCACTCGCACGCCGATGTTTTGGTGCGCATCGTTTGCTGCAACGCCCGTATGGGGTGCGATCAAGCACAATTGGTCCCAACGCTTGAGGTAATCGTCGGGGTAGGACTGCAGTGCCGAGAAGGCCTCCTGCGGGTACTTGTCGATCAACTCGGTCGTCTTGATCAACCATAACGGATTTTTCATCGAGTCGATCATTCGCTTTTGTTTCTTGAAGTCCGCATGGGTGTTGTAGATTTCAACCCCCGTAAGGCCTTGAATCTGCCAATCCATCCGTTCTTCGAGGTGAGATAAAAAAACATGCCCTCGGCGGTTTCGAACCAGTTGGGTGGTTTCCTGTGCATCGGCCGATTCGAAGGGCTTGAGGCTCAGCGTCGGATAGACCAGCATCCCTTTCATTTCTGCTCCAGGAATGAGCAGCACACCGTCGCGAAATCCGCGATGGCCGTCGGTAAAAAAGTCCTTTTCCTTCGACGGATGCTCCGTGAAGAGGAGGACTTCGGTCCCTGCGAGTTTTGCAGCCGCGACGATATCGTCGATCTTGCCCCGCGAATCGTGAGACAGTTCCGAGTGGACATGCAAATTGGCGCGGACTTGCCGCAAGGTTCCTGGGCGTTCGAGAGACTTTCTCTGTGCGGCATATCTCTCGACCGTCTCGCGGATGGCTTGGAGGTTTTTGCGAGTAAGGCGTTCGACAGCGTCGGGGGAACTGGCTGCTGGAGCATCTTGGCCGGCTGCAGGATTTCCGTTTCCCGTCCCTGCGAGGATTGTGACAACGAGGAGCCAATTCCCTAGATTTTTTTTGGCGATCGATTGAAACACTTTGACTTCCCTCAAGAAAATGCACCGCTTCGAAGCAGCACTATCGTAACCTATCGCATGCTTGCGGGTTGTCAGAGAAGTGGTTTTCCCGTGTGAGTCGTTATGGATTGGTTTGTGAGGGGACTTCGATGAATCTGCAATTCTCAAGGCGTGCATTCCCGTTGGCGATGCTCGTCTGCTCGGTGTCATTTTTTTCAGTCGGCTCAACGGGCAGCTCAACGGAGGCCCAGGAGATTTCCCGGAGCGCTCAAGCGGCCTCGATCGGCCAAGATCAGGTCGATGCGATTGGAGGCTATTGGTACGTCTCGAAATCGGAGCCAAAGATCTACTATTATCGCGACGGGGGGCAGTGGCTCGATTTGTTCTCTTACCATTGCAAGGACTCCAACAAGGACGGGATTCCCAACCTGGAGATTTCGCACGACCAGGAGCATCTGATC
>Ga0209229_10000487_pt1 | contig 16041 bp, 15 predicted proteins | sample SanBayMetagenome_FD_187466 | JGI IMG/M metagenome (GOLD analysis project Ga0209229, IMG submission 187466) | Freshwater and sediment microbial communities from dead zone in Sandusky Bay, Ohio, USA (SPAdes) (version 2) | ecosystem: Environmental > Aquatic > Freshwater > Lentic > Sediment... | reverse complement strand
GATACCAAGTTAAGGTACTCGATTTATACCTCTATGGAGCAGATGTTCTAGCCGCTGTCCAAGATCATCCTGGTTTAGAGCAAATTAAAGGAGACATCCGCGATCGCGCCCTCTTAGAAAAGATTATGCCCGGTTGCGATGCCGTTATCCATCTAGCTTGCATTTCCAACGATCCCAGTTTTGAACTAGATCCAGACCTCGGTAAATCAATTAACTACGATGCCTTCTTAGACCTAGTAGATGTTGCCAAAGACAGCGGCGTAAAACGGTTTATTTATGCTTCCTCTTCCAGCGTTTACGGCATTAAAGAAACCGAAAACGTTACCGAAGAATTGCCACTGCAACCCTTAACAGACTACTCCAAATATAAAGCCCTCTGCGAAGAAGTGCTATTAGCCAAGCGCGAACCAGGGTTTGTCACATTAGTGCTGCGTCCCGCTACCGTCTGCGGTTACTCGCCTCGTTTGCGACTCGATTTAACAGTCAATATTCTGACGAACCATGCGATTAACAAGGGTAAAATTACTGTGTTTGGAGGGAATCAGAAACGTCCTAACATTCACATCGAAGATATGACCGACCTTTATCTTAAATCTTTGCAGTGGTCAGATGAAGCCATTGATGGTAAGGTTTTCAATGCTGGCTATGAAAATCATACCGTCATGGAAATTGCTCAGATGGTGCGGAACGTTGTTGGCGAACAAGTTGAAATTATTACAACTCCTACTGATGACAACCGTTCTTACCACATTTCTTCAAAGAAATTAGCTGAAAAGTTGGGTTTTGTACCACAACATACAATTTGCGAAGCCATCGAAGACCTTAAAAAAGCTTTTGAATCTGGACTTCTCCCGAATTCTTTGGAAGATGAGCGATATTTCAATATTAAACGTATGCAATCCATTCATCTTAGATAAAAATGCGCGTCCGTTACTCTTACCTCAATCAACAATTTTCAAATTGCGATGATCTTTGGGAAGAACTCAAACGTTTTGTTCCTACCGGAGATTTTACTTTGGGTAAAGCACTCAAAGAGTTTGAAGAGAAATTTAGCAAGCTAATTGGTACGAAATATGCAATTGGTGTTAATTCGGGAACTGATGCAATTAAGTTATCCCTGAAAGCACTTGGTGTAGGTCAAGAGGATGAAGTCATTACTGCGGCTAATACCTTTGTTGCCACAGTAGGGGCGATCGCTGAATTGGGTGCCACGCCTATTTTTGTCGATTGTGACGATACATTCTGTATGGATGTATCTCAAGTTGAAAAAGCAATCACACAAAAAACTAAAGCAATTGTTCCTGTTCACTTCACGGGTTACATGACGGATATGCGAAAGCTAATGCCTTTAGCAGAAAAGTATAATATCCCTGTTGTCGAGGATGCGTGCCAATCTATTTTGGGTGCTATTGATCGAAAAAATGCTGGTACTTGGGGTATTACAGGAGCTTTTTCTCTACATCCTCTCAAGAATTTGAATGTCTGGTCTGATGGCGGAATTATCGTCACAGATGATGATTTAATGAATGATCAGCTACGATTGTTACGCAATCATGGGTTAGTTGATCGGGATACCGTTCAAATCTTGGGCTGCAACTCTAGGTTAGATACAATTCAAGCAGTAGTTGGTAACTGGCTTATCCCACAGACTGAGCAAATTGCCCAACAACGCATTAAAAATGCAAAATACTATGATGATCGACTGAAAAATATCCCACAAATTTCTATCCCTCCTCGCCCGGAAGATTTTCGAGTTGTGTACCACTTGTACATTGTTTTTGCTGAAAATCGAGATCAACTACTTGACTATTGTCTTCAGCATGAAATTGAAGCTAAAGTTCATTACCCTATTCCAATTTATCGTCAACCAGCACTCAATTATCTTCAACATCATGAGGGTGATTTTCCAGTTACAGATCGACATGCTAAAACCATTATTAGTTTCCCATGCGATCAGCATATATCCATAGAAGAAATGGATTATGTTATTCAAACAGTAAAGCGCTTTTACACAACTTAAATCCGATTATGCAACAAATTCCCTATGTTAATCTCACAGCACAGTGGGAAGCTGAACGAGAATACTTACTCCCTATTCTGGAGAAAGTTCTTGCTTCTGGACAGTATATTGGAGGTAGCATTGTTGAAGAGTTTGAACACCGAGCAGCAAAACTTTGTCAGACTAAGCATTGTGTTGCCCTTAACAGTGGAACTGACGCATTAGTATTTGGTTTGGTGGCATTAGGTGTCGGCCCAGGCGATGAAGTAATTACCCCTCCTAACTCTTTCATCGCCTCAACAGGAGCTATTGCTCATCTGCGTGCAAAGCCTGTATTTGTTGATGTTCTGCCGGATCAAAATATTGACCCTGAACAGATTGAACGTGCAATTACGTCAAAAACTAAAGCCATAATGCCAGTTCACCTCACTGGTCGAATGGCACAAATGGACAAGATCCATAAGATTGCGACAAAGCATAATATTCCCATAATCGAAGATGCAGCTCAATCAGTGGGCTCTAGATATCAGGAAATTCCTAGTGGCAAGTGGGGGAAGGTAGGCTGCTTTTCAGCTCATCCTCTGAAAAACCTTAATGCTTGTGGTGATGCTGGTTTTCTCGTAACAGATGACGATTCTATTGCTACTCAGATTCGTTTGATGAGAAATCATGGGTTAATTGATCGAAATACAGTGGAGTGCTTTGGTTATGTTTCTCGAATGGATGTGTTACAGGCTGCTATTCTCAACTATCGCATAACAGGACTGGAGGCTGTAATTGAAAAACGGAGACAATATGCAGCTCTTTATAGGGAAACTCTTGACCGTTCAAATGTATTTATTCCTGACGACCTCTTAAATGAATTCAATACCTATCACACTTTCGTGATTCAAGTTGAGCAACGGGATGAGCTAAAGGCTTATCTTGTATCTCATGGAATAGAAACTTCTATCCACTATCCAATCCCGATTCACCTGCAACCAGCCGCAAAAAACTTGGGATATAATAGGGGAGATTTTCCAATAGCTGAGAAACAAGCTTTAAAAATCGTTACACTGCCAATTAATCAGTATTTGCAGAGTAATGATATCCTCAAAATAGGGGCAAGAATTAATCATTTTTTTCTAAGTAAGTAATTGTAATGCGAATAGGTATTGACTTGGACAACACGCTTTTGAATTATGATATGGCGTTTCATGTGGCTAGTAAATACTTGGGTTTGGCTCTTCCAAAAAATGTGCAAACAAAGAGTGAAATTCGAGATTTTGCAAGGTCGCAGTTGCGGAACGAGTTGCTATGGCAACAACTACAAGGTTTGGCTTATGGGCGCTACATTAAAGAATATGCCAAGCTCTTTCCAGGGGTAAAAAGATTTCTTTGGCGTTGCCAATGTCTAGGACATCAGGTTATGATAGTAAGCCATAAAACTGAATATGGACATTTCGATGCAAAAAGAATTTCACTTAGAGAAGCTGCTCTTGACTGTTTAAGGGCTAATGGCTTAATGGAGTCCCTAGATCCGTTAATTACTAAAGTTTTCTTTGAGCATACTCAAGCAGATAAAATCCAGCGAATTAAAGAACTTGAATTTGATATTTTTATTGACGATCTTCCTGAAGTCATTTACAAGTTGATTGAGTTTCCCGAACTCACGACAATTTTCTTTTCTCCTGAATCATTCTCTTCTCTGGATATAAAAATATCAGGAAGTAATATAGTGACAGCTCAAGACTGGCAAAAAATTGATGACTATATCAATGGTTCTTGGAAAAAAGCGGATATCGAAGCAGTTGTCAAAAAACTATTTCACCAGCCAATTGCAATGATCGAAAATCTTAAGCTGGGTGGAAATGCAGGTCTATACAAGATAAGTTTTCTCAATGGAAAAAAAATCAAGCTAAAAATCTATCCATTTGATTCAAAGCATGATCGAATTAAGTCTGAGTTTGAAGGACTAACAGCCCTAAATAAATATGGTCTTCAAAATGTACCTAAACCTATTTTACGAGATTCAGATTTTGAAATTGGGGCATATACATGGATAGATGGTCATCCAGTTGAAAAATACGATCAGTCTCACATTCAAAGTTGTCTAGATTTTTTACATAGTCTTCATAATATAAGAGAGGCAAGAGAATTTAGTAATTTTCTTCCTGCTTCAGCGGCTTGTTTTAGTGGAAATGATATTGTGTCTCAAATTGAATCTAGGCAAATTCAGTTTGATTTATCCAGAGAAATTTATGTAGAATTAGATTCTTTCTTTGAACAAGATTTTAATCCTTGTGTAGGACAAATAATTTCTTGGGCTAAGAAAAATTGGCCTAAAGACATTGACTTTGAATCTCAACTACCACGGGAGGAACAAGTCCTTAGCCCTTCAGATTTTGGCTTTCATAATGTTATTCAACAAGCTGATGGTTCTTTAGTTTTCATTGACTTTGAATACTTTGGCTGGGATGATCCTGTTAAGTTAATTTCTGATTTTATATTCCATCCAAGTATGAGTCTTTCTCAAGAACAAAAATTGTATTGGATTGTGGGAACATTAAAAATTTATGGTTTTCATATTCATGCTAGATTGAGGGCAGCTTTGCCCTTGTATGGTCTTATTTGGTGTTTGATTGTACTGAATGATTACCGGCCCATTGTTTGGCAACGTCGTTTGCTTGCAGATGAATCAAAGCGTGCAAGAAGGAGTCAGATATTGAAGCAAAAACTTGAACAGGCAAAACAATTACTAATGAAAATTCAATTGAACTATCAACAATTTGTTCCGGAGGTATTGTGCCCATGACTATCCTGGATAGAAGATCAAAAGACCTTCGTCAGTTGGTTGTCAGTATAGTTGAAGTGGAGCGACGTGGTCACATTGGGCCAGCTATGTCCCTCATTGAAATCCTTCGGGTTTTGTATGATTCTTTTCTAAATTATCGCCCTACCGAGCCAAATTGGAGCGATCGCGATCGCTTTATCCTTAGTAAAGGTCATGGCTGTCTGGCTCTTTATGCGGTATTAGCCGACAAAGGCTTCTTTCCCAAAGAAGAATTACCAACCTTTTGTCAGCCAACATCCCGCCTAGGTGGTCATCCTGAAAAGGGTAAACTTCCAGGCATAGAAGCTTCTACTGGTGCATTAGGTCATGGTTTACCGATTGGAGTTGGTGTTGCTCTAGCAGCCAAAATTCGTAAACAATCCTATCGAGTGGTGGTGATCACAGGGGATGGTGAAATTAACGAAGGGTCTGTTTGGGAAGCAGCTATGTCGGCGACAAAACATAAGCTTTCTAACCTAACGGTATTTGTGGACTATAATAAGCTTCAGTCCTACGGGACAACACAGGAGGTTTTAGATTTAGAACCCCTTGCTGATAAGTGGCGAAGTTTTGGTTTTGAGGTGGAGGAAGTCGATGGCCATGATGTCAACGCGCTTGAGCAACTGATGAAACGCCTACCCATTAACAGCCAAAAACCCACAGCAGTCATTTGTCACACGATCAAAGGGAAAGGTTTTCCGTTCGCGGAGGGTCAGGCTGAGTGGCATCATCGTTCTCGTCTTAAGGAAGAAGAGATTGTAGCAATGTACGAATGTTTACGTTGAGTGAAATAGAAAGAAATGCGTAAGACCGTATTAAACTACGTGCATAAACTTGCTCAACAAGATGAGCGGATTATTTTCATCGGTTCGGATCTCAGCCCAGGAGTGCTCAATCCGATGAAACAGGAGATGCCCGATCGCTTCTTTATGGAGGGGATCAGCGAGCAACATATTGTGGGGATGGCGGCTGGTTTAGCAATGGAAGGTTTTATTCCTTTTGTTAATACGATCGCCACTTTCTTAACTCGCCGCTGTTATGAGCAGGTTGCTCTAGATCTGTGCCTTCAGAATCTTCCAGTGCGACTTATTGCTAATGGTGGCGGTGTTGTTTATGCTCCCTTGGGACCGACTCATCTTGCGGTAGAGGATATTGCGATTCTGCGGGCTCTGCCGAATATGACAATAGTAGCTCCCTGCGATGCCGATGAGATGAGTCGGTTTATGCCTCAGACTGTAGATTGGCCTCATCCGATCTATATCCGCCTTGCAAAGGGAGGTGATGTGATCGTCAGCAACGAAAAGTATGGTTTTGAGATTGGTAAGGCGATTCTGCTGCGAGAACCGGGTAGTGGTTTATTTGTGACAACAGGTGTAATGACTCAGTTAGCACTCCAAGCTGCTAAAGTGCTAGACGAAGCAGGTATTCCCTGTGGAGTCTTGCATATCCATACGATTAAACCCCTTGATCAAAAGGCTCTTAGTCATTGGTTACCTAGAGTTCAAGGGGTAGTCACAGTGGAAGAGCATACGCGAATTGGTGGATTGGGCAGTGCTGTGCTAGAATTCTGTAGCGATGAAATGCCCGAACAAGCGGTTAAACTACACCGTATTGGTATTCCCGATTGTTTTGCTGACCAGTATGGTAGCCAGGATTCACTACTGGCTTATTGGGGAATTACGGTAGAGTCCCTATGTGCTGCGATGCGCCAACAACTTCACAATTTTTAAATCATGTTCTTGATAGAATCAGAACAGCAAATTTCAGCAGAGTATAAGCGACAGGGATATGTCATTCGCCCCGTGGCTGATTTAGAGGCTCTTTCTTGGATACGGAAGCAATTTGTCCTGTTAATTCAAAGTGCTTTGGGTTCTGTTCCCGAAAATGACCCTGAAGTTCTATTGAATCAGATTCACAAAAGGGTGACGATCTCTGATCTCAATACTTTTCGTTTAAAGATAATTCGAGGGATTAATGCGATTGAGAATTTTCGGGCTATGTATTTCCGGGTGGCGCGGCCTTATCTGGAAACTATAGTGGGTAATGAGTTGGCAATGCAGTTGCGGGTGAATTTGAGCATCCAGTTTCCTGGGGATGATAGTTCGTTACTGCCAATTCATGCAGATACTTGGTCTGGTGATTCCCCATTTGAGGTGGTGGTTTGGCTACCATTGGTGGACTGCTATGGGACAAAAGCCATGTACTTACTACCTCCTGAACCCGCAGAACGATTAAGCCAAGAATTTAAGCAGCGAGCCGGTTCGAGTAGCGAGGAACTTTATCAGGCGATTGCCCATCAAGTACAATGGCTTAATGTAAAGTATGGTGAGGTATTGATTTTTAACCAAGGGCTACCCCACGGCAATCGAGTTAATACTGAAATTGAAACCCGTTGGTCGATGAATTGTCGCTTTAAAGGCGTATTTACTCCCTATGGTGACAAAAAAATTGGGGAATTTTTTGAACCCATTACTTTACGGGTAGCTTCTCAAGTGGGAATGGCCTACAGTCTCCCGAAAACTTTATGAACAAAGTCCGGGGTTATATATTTAGTCGCTCTTTTATGGGTGAGCGTGTACCTCAACATATTCAGAATTTGGTAATTCGGGATTATTGCGATCGCCACCAGTTTCAATATCTTTTGAGTGCGACGGAGTATGCAATGAAGGAATGTTATTCAATCCTAGAGCAAGTGTTGAATGATCTAGCGGCGGTAGATGGGGTCGTGGCTTACAGTCTGTTTCAGCTCCCGGAGGCGGGTGCTGAGCGGCAGCGAGTTTATGAGCGGGTGCTAGGCGCTGGGAAAGGGTTGTATTTTGCGGTGGAGGGGCTATCGATGACGGATGCAGTGGGGTGCGATCTCATTGAAACCATCTGGCGCATTCGGCAGACGCTGCCCCATTGCCAGAGCGCCTTAATCTCTTACCTTGAATTTACCTAATGTGTGCTGGATTGTTGACATCCTTGCGACCCCGTTACTAATTCTCGATATAGCCTTGACCATTGGTATCAACTTAACGTTAAACATCCAGTCCGGCAGGTACTTAAATCCCTAGCGGCTTTCGGCTTAAGTTGAAACTATGGGGCTTGACATATCTCCTGAATATATGTTTTTCTTTTTTTATATCCGGGCTAATAATACAGGAAAAAGATTATGGAGCCAAGGTTTGCTGCAACTGTAGATGGAAATTTGATTTCTCGGGTTAACTTATTGCAGTTCATCCGGGCATTCTTGAGAGCATCTGATATGGGTCAAGGCTTCTATATAGAGTTCGGTGTGCTCAATGGTGCTTCAATGATTGAGGCTTGGGGTATTCTTCGTGGACTGTTGACCCATATCTATGGATTTGATAGCTTTTTCGGTTTGCCAAAACTATCAGAAGACGACCTTAAATCCAAAAACTTAATGCCATCCTTTGACCAGGGCAACTTCTCTTCAATGTCATGTAAGCGTGTGCAGGAGACAATTATAGCCTCGACTTATGGTCTCGACCCAGCGCTGCTGACTCTGATTGAAGGATTGTATGAGGAGAGTTTGCCCCTATTTGATATCAGTTCACTTAAAGATCAGGGGCCTTGCCTTGTTGTTCATGTCGATTGCGATCTTTATTCATCATCACTTGATGTGTTTCACTTTATTGAGAGCGTTGCAACGACTGGAACATGGCTTTTACTTGATGACTACTGGTGCTATCGCGGTTCGCCAAATCATGGGCAGCGTCGGGCTTTTGAGGAGTGGCTGGTGACCTCAAGATTTGGGGCAACAGCTTACACACCTTACGGTGGATTTTGTCAATCATTCATCCTTTACGAGAAATAAGGGAGATCAATCGTATGCAGACGAAAAGAACTGAACAGGACTTAGGCAAAAACTATTGTGCTCGCCCCTACATAAGTCCTACGGCAGACCTTTCAGATAGCGATCTGTATAGTTACAGGCAGCATGGTTTGCTGTACATCAGGGGAGCAGTAACTCCAACGCTTCTTGTACAAGCTCGTAAAATCATTGAACCATGGGTTGACTTTCAAATCGAGGGATGGCTTCTCAACGGTCTAATTAGTAGGGATTTTCATGAATTCGATTTCTGGCATCGACTTTTGGAAGCCTGGCGTTCCGCAGGCAAACCAAAGTTTCGTCGGCAGCCAAACCGTTTTTTGATCAATCCTGAGATGTTTGAATATCTCCACCAGCGTCCGTTCCTTGATATTGCAGAGCGAGTTCTCGGTACGACAGAAATTAGTGTCCACGGCATCTTTAATGCACGCCCACAATTGCCAGGTGCTCCTCAGACTGATACCCCATTTCATCAAGATAGCCAATATTGGGGACTTAACTATGATGGTATCGAGCCTGACACAGAGCGTCAGACTCATGTTTTAACGATGTGGATTCCGCTCCAGGAAGTAGATTCAACCAATGGAGCACTTCATCTTATCTCAAAAACTGCCACAGGTGACCGTATCTTTACCGCCTATGACTACGACTACAAAAACACTGGCTACCTTGGACTCTCTCCAAAGGCTATCTCTCAATATCCGCACATTTGTGAGCCAATGGAACCAGGAGATGTGGTGATTTTTGACCAGCGCACCCCACATGGTGCCAAGCCTAATAATTCTGGCAGAATTCGTTGGTCAGTTGATATACGTTATGAGCGTACGGAGACCGCAACTACAATTGGTCGTAAGTTTGGTTTTATCTGTCAAAGCCACAAAGACCCTAAGACTGAAACAACTTTAGCTACTTGGCTAAAAAAACGCCAGACATCAGAGAAACTATAATATCTTTACTAATTGTGGGAAAAGTGCAAAATTTCGTCACTCCTTTACACCAGGCGACTCAGCGAGACTATCTCGCTCGCATGGTAGATGATAAGGTTCATTGTATGCAGATTGCGAAACAGTATGGTGCAGATTATTGGGATGGCGATCGCCGTTATGGTTATGGTGGCTATCGTTATATGCCCGGACGTTGGCAACCAGTAGCCGAAGCACTGATTCAGACCTATAAACTAGGGCCCGGCTCAAAAGTATTGGATGTTGGTTGTGGCAAAGGTTTTTTACTCCATGAGATGTTATTATTAGAGCCGGAATTACAGATCAAGGGGTTTGATATCTCAGCTCATGGGCTTGGCCATGCTACTGATTTGGTCAAGCCACATATATTTTTGCATCAAGCTCAAAAAGCTTATCCGTTTGGCAATCAAGAATTTGATTTAGTTATATCCCTTGGCACTCTGCACAATTTGTGTTTATTTGATGTTAAGATAGCCCTTGCCGAGATTGAACGAGTGGGACAGCAAGGTTACGTTATGCTGGAAAGTTACCGGAATGAGCTGGAACTCTTTAATCTTCAATGTTGGGCATTAACCTGTGAGTCATTTTTTAACCATGAAGAGTGGGTCTGGCTTTACCAGCACTTCAGTTATCATGGAGATTATGAGTTTATCTTCTTTGAGTGAATTAAATTTAATCTTAGGTATTATCTAATGATTTGTCGTTTGTGTGAAAATGATACGGTAGAGCTACTAATTGATTTTGGTGAACAACCCATTGTACACAATCTACTCAAGACTTGTGATGAAAAATATTCTAAATATCCTTTTCGATTAGGACACTGTGCAACCTGCGGATTTATGCAAATTATGGAATGTATTGATCCAAACATCTTGTATCAAAATTATTTCACTATCAGCAGTTGGAAGAATCAACCCCACATCCCTAGACTGATCAGTGTGATGCAAAGCATCACTGGATTAAGTGGCAATTCGAGAATCCTAGATATTGGCTGTAATGATGGAAGTTTTCTAGAAACTCTTAAACAACAAGGTTACGAAAACATCTCGGGAATTGAACCTACGAAGGATGCTTCACAAAAAGCCTTGGATAAGGGACTTAATGTACACTATGGCTTTTTTGGAAAGGAGACAGCCACAAATATTTTTAATAAAAATTATTTTGATGTCATAACAACAAGGCAAGTCTTAGAACACATATCAAATTTAGATGATTTTTTAGAAGGTGTAAATTTCGTCTTGAAGGACGATGGTTATTTTGTTATAGAAATTCCAGATAGCGAGTGGAACCTAGATTATTTAGATTATGCCTTGTGGGAAGAACATGTTAATTATTTTACTCTAGCTACGTTAAAGCAGTTGCTTAGAAAACACTCTTTTGAAGTAATACATCATGAGAGTACATTGTTTTCGGGGAAAGCTCTAATTGTTTTTTGTGAAAGAGTTAAAACAGCGAAGGAAAAAATTGAATACAATGATAGTGATAGAAAAAAAACTCGCAATTATCAATCCCACTGGGAGTTGTACAAAAATAAATTATATAAATTCCTTGCTAGTCAAAATAAACCAATAGCAGTTTATGGTTGTGGCGCTAGATCATCGACTTTTGTTAATTTTACAGCCATTTCAAAGTTTATTGATTGCTTCATTGATGATCAGACAGAAAAGCAAGATTTATTTGTTCCTGGTGGATTGCTGAGAATCAATCCATGGCATAATTCAAAATATGAAGATTATATTTTTTTACTAGGAGTTAATACAGAAAATGAATACAAAGTGATTCACAACAGAAAGTTACAAAAAGAAAATTACTATTCTGTTTTGCCTCCCAGTCGTCATCTTATAGATTTTTGGAAAAGCATGATTTATGATTGATTTTTCTCGACAACAAAAAGAATCATCTGAAGTATATCTATCAACCCAGGAAGCATTTTCTCTTAGTCCGATAGACATTCAAGAACTCAAGCAAATCGCTCACATCAATCCTCGTAGGCGAGTCCGTTTCTGTACTCATTCCTCTTCTCAAGAAACTGTACATGAAATGTTTATTGTTCATCCTCAAGGAGCTTATGTTAGACCCCATAAGCATTTAAAAAAAGCAGAGTCTATGCTAGTTATTGAAGGGGAAGTTAATTACATTATCTTCGATAATTGTGGAAATGTAGAAGATATCATTGACCTGGGAGATTACCAGTCAGGAAAATCTTTCTATCAAAGTATCCGAACAGATTTATATCATTCACTTCTAATTCGCTCGGAGTGGGTCGTTTTCTTGGAAGTTACGAAGGGTCCTTTTGAAAGAGAGGATACAGTATTTGCCGAGTGGAGTCCCGAAGATTCAGATATTAAGTCCATTCATCAGTTTTCCAATAACCTTATGAGGCTTGTTCCATGAAAGAATTTTACGTAAGGAATACCTGCCGACTCTGCGGTAGTAATGAACTTAATCTAGTTTTACCACTTCATGAAAGTTCTTTGTGTGATGCTTACATTAAAGAGAAAAAAGAACAAAACTTCTACAGCTTAGATCTATTTCTCTGTAATAATTGTGGATTTGTCCAAATCAATACAATTATCGATCCTGAAATCATTTATAAAGACTATATTTATGTAACGACAAGCTCTTCAGGACTTCAAAATCACTTTAAGGCTTATGCAGATGAAGTTTGTAGTCAATTACAACTAATACAGTCTAATTTAACTGTAGATATTGGTAGCAATGATGGCACTCTTTTAAGCTTTTTTAAAGATAAAAGACATCGGGTTTTAGGTATTGAACCATCACTTAACACAGCTCATGAAGCGACTATTAATGGTATTGAAACCTTGCCTAATTTTTTCGACAATACACTTGCAGAGAAAATTATTAATCAATATGGTCATGCGGATTTGATTACAATCAATAACCTGTTTGCAAACATAGATAATCTTGAAGAATTTACCAAGGGTGTTGAGCGGCTTCTCGCAAAAGATGGTGTACTCGTTATTGAGTCGTCTTACTTAATAGACATGATCGATAACATGGTTTTTGATTTCATTTATCACGAACACCTATCGTACTTTTCTATTTTGCCTTTAGTTAAGTTCTTCAAAAAGTTTAAAATGCGATTGATTCGTCTACAAGAAGTATCGACTAAAGGAGGTTCGCTGCGTTACTACTGGGCTAAAGAAAATTCTAAATGGGATGTTGATTCAATTGTCGAACAATTAAGTAAACGAGAGCAGCAAGCTAATATTAATATGAAAACATTTGAAATCTTTCAATCAAGGATTGATTTCGCTAAAGAGCAAATGTTCAGCTTTTTACAGTCCATCGGCCGGAAAAAGATCGTCGGTTACGGTGCATCTGCAACCTCAACAACTCTGATATCGCATTTTCAATTAAATCAGTACATCAGCTATTTAGTTGATGATAATCCAGGAAAAATTGGTACTTATAGTCCTGGCTACCATATACCAGTTTATAGCTCAACGAAGTTACAAGATGAGATCCCCGATGTTGTCATCATTTTAGCTTGGCGTTTTAAAGACGAAATCTTGAAGAAGTTGCCAGGTATTGCAAGTAAGGTGATAGTTCCTCTTCCGCATTTTGAGATTCTGAAGTCATGAACAATATTTCATATTGGCGCATAGCATCACGGAATCAATCCGCAATGAATGGGTCAGCCAAAGTCAAGTGATAGTCGTTATTCCAAAGTTAAGTATCTGAAGATTATGCCGACAAGTGTTGTAATTGGTGGGACAAGGGGAATCGGTAAAACAGTGGTGGAACAACTGGTTAGAAGGGGCGATATTGTTTATACCGCCTCCAGAAAAGATTCTCAGAACAAAAATCATATAAACTTTGATATTTCATCAGAAAATGTACAGCATCTAATTGCTACCATTGAAAGTACCATTAACTATCTAATTTTTACACACCGATATCGTGGATCTAAATGGGATGAGGAGTTTGAAGTCACAGTTAAAGGTGTCAATATTGTTATTGAAGCTCTAAAATCAAAATTTCATGGCGATGCTTCTGTTGTAATTATTGGCTCTAATGCAAGTCAATTTGTGTTTGATGAGCAGTCAGCAGAATATCATGCTTCTAGGGCAACCTTAGAAGCATTGACAAGATATTATGCTGTTGTATACGGAAAAAAGAGGATTCGATTCAATTCTGTACTTCCCTGCACAATTATTAAACCAGAGAATGAAAGTTTTTTCACGGAAGATAATGATGTGCGTAAAATGATTGAACGTATTACGCCATTAGGGAGAATGGGCAATTCACAAGATATTGCGAATCTTGTGGAGTTTCTTTGTAGTGATAAATCATCCTTCATAACTGGAAGGTCGTTCTTAATAGATGGCGGACTTTCATTGGTTGGACAAGAGAGCATTGCCAGAGATATTCTTAACTTAAAACACCCAAATGCAAAATAAAACTGAAGCATTCGTCACCTTTTACTCGAAAAACAATATATCGCCAGTTTCTCAAGATATTTCGGATCTAAGTAAACATTTCCACAGGAGGGAATCTTTATTTCGGAGCTTGGGAATTTTACCAATCCTTGTTCAAGGATCTAGCATAATTGAGTTTGGCCCAGGCTCAGGTCATAATGCTGTATATACAGCGTCTCTTCGTCCGAATAAGTATTATTTAGTAGATGGAAATCCATTAGGTGTAAAACAGACTCAAGAGCGCCTCTCAAGCTTTAAGTTCAGTAACTTTCAAGTCTTCAACTCTTTATTTCTGGACTATTTCACAGAAGAAGCATTCGACATTGTTTGGGCTGAAGGGTGTATACCACACCAGTCTGATCCTTCTTTAATACTTAAGCATTTATCAAGATTTTCCAAAGAATCTGGAATTTTCGTTTGTACTACTAGCAATGCAATTTCATATTTATCAGAAACGATAAGGCGTTTGATTTTTGATATATGTTTTTCACAAAATTCGCCATCGCTTGAACAGGGATTAAATATTCTTCGTCCATTACTATCTCCTCATTTACTTAATCTGATAGGAATGAGTCGTCCTATAGATGACTGGATTATAGATAATATTCTTCAACCTCTACAAGATAGAAAACTATGCAGCATTCCTGATGTTATTGCAGTTCTTGGCGAAGATTACGATTTTTATGCTTCATCACCTAAATTTATTATAGATTGGCGATGGTATAAAGAAATTGTGGGCAGCCAGCGAGATTTCAATAAAGTTGCATTGGATTGTTACTATCGCACCAACCTAAATTTGATTGATTATCGCTATGTTTTTGATACCCATTCTGTTGAATTTGGGAAAGAAATTGAAGAGTCCTGTTCTAAAAGTTGGGAATTAATGTGTCAGATCCAACGTGGGGATTCATCTAAATGGCAGGCAATGTTTGATCTGATGAGCAACATTTCATCACTGATTCAGCAAACTGCACCACAAACTGCAAAAGCAATTATTGAAGCATCAGAGTGGCTTCAGGATGGTGTGGCAACTGAGAGGGAATTGCAGTATTTCCCTCAGTGGTGGGGGCGAGGGCAACAGTATTTGAGTCTAATTCGTAGAAATTCTACTTTATGAAGCCTTTGAATTAACATCGGATTAATACATAAAGTTTATTTTGATAACGATTATTAATGGAGAACTTAAGTGAGTAATTCCAAACACTGCTTAGTAACAGGTGCGGCGGGCTTTATCGGCAGCCATCTGTGTGATCGCCTCTTATCGCTCGGTCACACTGTAACAGGCTTAGATAGCCTGATTGTAGGGCGACTAGCCAACTTAGAAACAGCCCAAACTCATAATACTTTTACATTTATCCACCAAGATGTAGCCAATATCACGCCATCGACCCTAAAAGGCATTGACTGGGTATTTCACCTCGCCGGCTTAGCTGACCTAGTACCCTCCATCCAAAATCCAGAGCAATACTATCACGCCAACGTCCAGGGGACTTTTGCCCTCCTAGAAGCCTGTCGGCATCTCCAAGTCCAACGGTTCATTTACACCGCTTCATCCACCTGCTACGGCATCCCAGACCAGTATCCCACCCCCGAAACCCATTCTTGCTCTCCCGAACACCCCTACGCTCTCACCAAATATCTAGGAGAGCAACTGGTGATGCACTGGGCGAAAGTCTATAAACTCCCAGCCCTCTCCCTACGGCTGTTTAACGTCTACGGCCCCCGTTCCCGCACTACAGGGGCTTACGGAGCAGTTTTTGGTGTCTTCTTAGCCCAAAAATTAGCCGAAAAACCGTTCACCGTTGTGGGAGACGGCACGCAAACCAGAGACTTCACCTTTGTCAGCGACGTTGTGGAAGCTTTTGTAAAGGCAGCCGAATCTGATATAACGGGTGAAGTCCTCAATGTTTGCTCCGGCAAGCCTCAAAGCGTCCTCACGTTGGTGGAACTCTTAGGAGGGCCAGTCGTCCACATCCCCAAACGCCCTG
>Ga0209229_10000486_pt1 | contig 16043 bp, 14 predicted proteins | sample SanBayMetagenome_FD_187466 | JGI IMG/M metagenome (GOLD analysis project Ga0209229, IMG submission 187466) | Freshwater and sediment microbial communities from dead zone in Sandusky Bay, Ohio, USA (SPAdes) (version 2) | ecosystem: Environmental > Aquatic > Freshwater > Lentic > Sediment... | reverse complement strand
CAGATTATGAATCTGCTCCAGCATCAGCGAATGCGATTGCATCCTGCTCTTCCCACTGTACACCAAAACGGACGAATACTGTGTATTCAATTGTGTCCTTCTTTGGCTTGTACTCACGGTTTACGGTGATGTCACGCTGGAATCCCCAAATACGGTTCTGAGGGAATGTCAAATCGACATAGCCTTCAGGGTAGTAAGGAACTTCCTGTACATCAATACCGAGAACACGAGTAGTACGTGCAGCACCGAATGTCTGAGCAGCACCATCTAGGTAGCTCTGACGGTTAGCGGCTGTACCTGCAGGAGTTGGAGAGAATGCCTCTGCAATTGCGTCTGCAAGTGTACCGTTGTGCTTAACGATTCCCTGGAATGCGTCAGTACCAGCGTAGAACTTAAGGTTGTTCTTAAGTGCACGGTACTTACGTGGCATTGCCAAGATGATGTTCTGCATAACCTCTGGTGTCCACTGGTTACCTGTTACGGTTACTAGTGATTCGTGAGCGTCGCCATCTGTTGTGACCTTGTTCACGAAACCATTCATGATACCGAGGAATGCTCCATCGCCTGAGTCACCAGTTCCGTTGATCGCTAGATCTTCGATGTCATTCGCAAATGCGTTTGTCATCAAACGTACTAGGTGGTCCTCAAGAGCACCTCCTTCAATACCGTCTTCTAGAGCCTCAGCTGAAACTTCCCAGTCCAAGCGAATTTTCTTGGTGGTTAGTTCAACCTTTGTGAAGCTTGCACCAGCGTTAGTGTAGTCACCAACAGCCTGTGCAGCCGCACGAATTACACGCTCACCTACGTTTACCTTTTCAAGTTCCATAGTGTTAGCTCTCATAGTCACACGGCGACCATCCTTGGCGAGTACAGTAGCATCCCATACGTAGTCAATAAAACGACGTGCCTGTTCAGGGCGTAGAATACCGCTACCTGCAGCTCCCGAAGGATTTACAGCGTTTGGACCATCAGTTACACCAGCGAGTGCGACAGGAATGTTTCCAATTGCACCAGCGGTTGCATAGTTACCTGGTACGTTAGTTCCATCCTCTGATCCAGATGCGAATGCACCCTGTCCTTGGTATAGACCAGGAGTAGTTCCTCCTAGTTGACCAGATGTACCTGGTTGATTTTTAATAATTTCTTCCGACATATTGTTCACCTCCTAAGTGATTTTTAATTTATTTGAATAAATCGGCAGTTTTGAGGAAACGACCGCCCCATAGGGATTTCTCAACCTGTTCTGGTTGAGTTTCCTGTACGATCTCGCCTAGATCGCCAGACTTGCGGAAAGCAGTGTCAGCCACTACAGCGTCAACTTTCTTTCCAAACTCGTTAAACACGTCCTTGTTTGCAGTTACCTCATTTTTTACTGCATCAATAGACTTGCTTAGTTCTGCAATAATCTCAGCTTGTGCTTGGACTACCGCAGTTAGATCGCTAAAGGCTTTTGTGACAACGTCTTTTACTTCTGCAATTGCATCAATTTCATTTACGTCATCTGACTTAGATGTTGTCTTCATTTCATCTTCTACCTCTTCAGTTTCGTCATCTTCTTCTTCATCCTCTTCTGAGGTTGCTGAAGCAGATCCAGGCATTACTGCCTTTTCTACGTCTGCGTCTTCGGTAACAGATTCTACAACTACATCTGCCTCTGGAGCGACCTGTGTTTCTTCAACTGCAACTTCGGTTGCTACTTCTTCAGTAGTAACTTCAACTGCTTCATTTGTTGTGTCAGTCATAGGACTTACCTCCTTGTTTATCTCAATTGTATTAATGCCTTTAGCACTATCAACTAAGAACTTTATCATATCTGTTTTTTCGTTATCGTTCTTTTCAACGAAACCTATGTTTTGCATTTGTGTACCGCTGGTTGGGCTGAGAACAGATTCCTGGTCAGATAGCATTACGATGCCAGATTCTGAATCCCAGAACACGTTCTCAATCTCTGTGTCAGCGATATCGCCCTGCACTGTGTCTACGCCATCTACCTTTTGAATTGATAGGACGTTGGCAAACTGATTAGCAGGACTGTCTACAAGGGATAGTTCCATAAGGTCGTACTCCTTGATAATGCGTACAGACTTGTCTAGATTAGCGTCGTATGCGTCGTCATACTTCTTCATTCTTCCGCCAATTGAAAAACCAGATAGGGTTCCATCAAGAACTTTTTCCCAAGTATCTTGAGCACCCTTTGAAATATATGTTGAGACGTAAACTCCAGAATAGAATTTCTTTGTCTCTGGATCGAAGTACTTATCTTCCTTAAACGATACCATTTTACCAACAGAGATTGGTTGGTGCATTTCACGAATGTTACCACGGAACTTTGAGAAGGCCTGCATAGAGGCATCGGCGGTAACAACGTCATTCTGACGATCTACATTGTCAAGCGTAGCAAACCCAGAAACGATTCTTCGTTCCTTGTCAATTTTGCTGAACGGCATCGATAGGCGAACATCTTCACCCTCAACGTCCCAATGTGCTTTAGAGATAGTCATACTAGATTAATTATAGACCCTTTTTATAAAATTGTTATTTTTTTATAACAATCTTATTGCGAAGATCTTCCTTCCCCTTGAGCGTTTCTTCCTGATACGGTTGCGGTGCTGTCAGAAGAGTTGTTTGTTCTCTCTGCGTCTCTTGCTCTGTTACCTGCCATATTTGCTCTAGCGTCTGTGGCTTGTCTTGGTGATAGGTCCAAGAACTCATCGCCTTCTGGGTGCTGAGGCAGTCCAAGCTGCTCTCTTGCTTCGTTCCTTGTGATGACTTGGTTCTTTACGTATCTCTCAATAATCTGTGACTGTGCAATCTCATCTGTCAGCGTTAGTTCGTTAAACTTGAACTCTAGGATATCTGTCTTCTCACGGATAATCTTGTTTAGTGCCTTCTCTAGATTACGCTGTGCTGGTCTCGCTACCTGCTCCTTGAACGTACGGTCCTGTGCAAGAGCAGCAGCAATAGCAGCAGAATCTCCACCACCAATCTTAGATAGTGGGACTTGGTGAGCAACGAGAATGTCGTCACGGTTGCGGATTCTATATTCGTTAAACGATGCTTCTTGAACACCATTCTCAACAGCTTCCATCTTGAACTCTACCTTGTTTGTATCTGTGTCTCCTGGTAGTGGGATGTATAGCGTTCTGTGGTTTGATCCTTTTAGGCTTGTCTGCAAGAAGCGGAACATCTTGTCCTCTGCTTCTTCCGAAAGTTTTGCACCCTTTAGGGTAACTACATAACGAGGCACACCCTTGTTTGTAAAGTAATCAATGTTGTACTGCGAAGCCATAGCGTCACCCTGTAGTGCACCTACAGCAGACAGAATGTCTGGAACTCCATAGAAAGAGTTTAGCGGTGAGTATTCCTTGTAGTGAATAATCTCGTTTGGTCGTGGGTCATTGGTAATTGGATTTGGGTTCTGTGCTCCGAAGTTACGGAAGTAGACAACCTTGTTTCCAATAATCTGAACATATCCGTCACGTAGTCTACGGACTCGCATTGTGGTTGCAGGAATGTGTCCAACATATCCAATCTCACCTGTTACGGTTCTACCAATTTCAAGGTATCCATTTCCAGTTGCCTGAACATCTGTGAAGAACTTCATCATGGTGTGTGTAAATGAATCATCATCGTTTAGTGACTCAAGCCAGTCCTTCATCTCTACCCTCGCACGTTCGATACGCTTACGTGCCTTATCTGTTGCAGACTCGTTGGTAGATGCTTCTAGTGCCATTAGTGTTCTCTGTGTTGCATGAAAGTCATAGCCTAATCCAACGGTATTTTCTACCTTCGCATCAATGGCTGCGTGGTTGGCAAAAGACATGTCGTAGTAGTTTGCTAGTTCGTAAAGGTTCCATGGTGGTGTGATTACGTCGAACATTCCATAGCCATTACGGTATACACGGCCAGGATTGATTTCCTTTGAGCCTGCTCCGTTGATACCAGACCTGACAGCAAGGGCTGAGTCTTGGTATGATGTAGACATAACATCCACGTTGTTGTATCCCATTGAGGTCTCAACTACTGTGTCGTTGTTAGCCTTTGCGATCCTGTCTGATCGTCTCTTAAAGTTTTTCTCTAGTCCATTTAGACCCTTTAGGTCGTCCCATGACTTAGTAAATGGGTCTTGGTCCTTGAACGCATCAGACACTGTCTCTGCGTCTGGAAGTCCAATGTCTCTAATGTAGTAATCTTCTGGCATTACTCTTCATCTCCATACATGGCAATTGTGTCCTTGGCTGCTTGCACAGCACCTAGGTCGTTTAGATTTGGAATCAGGCCGTTTGCCATTCTGTCCACCTGTTCGCTATACTCTTCATCAGAGATTCTTCCCATACCAGCAAAAAAGTATGGAGACCCATCTGGCTCACCGAAGTGGCTTGCTGCATCTCTAAGCTTTTTGATTTGTGACTCGTCACCCTTGCGTGAGGGGATGTTTAGGATGTTTCCTTCGCCATCTGTAAACCACTTGCCGTTTGAACGCTTCCAAACATAGATACCCCAGTCATACTGCTTATCGATAACAGTGACTTTGGATTCTCCCACTTGACCAGGTATTACTAGTTTGTCTGCATTCATAACCACTATTATACCATATTAAACTGGTGTTATGCTATTTGATTGCCAAGAAACATCAGTGTAGAAGTTATATTCATAATCTTTAAACGTTAATTGCGAATCGTCTTCTACGATTTTCTTGTTAGTTCCAGTGTATGCCTTGTAGAATTCTTCTGGATTTACGCTAGACAGGATAACCTCACCAAGATTTAGTACGTTAAGCCACGTACCATCGCCATCTTCTGTCCAATAACTCCACATAACAACGCTTCCCTCTGGTTCCTTTACTTCACTCCAAGCTCTTTGTGCTGTTGTAATAATTTCCTGAGAACTTGTTATCTGATAGTGTGATAGGTTATTGATTAGCATGTTCTTGCCTACTACCCTCAAAGAGCCTGAGAAGCTGTTTAAGCTTGGTGGTCTTACAAATGATATAGCTAGAATGTTCCATTCGTCAATGTTTATGACAGGATCTTTTACAAGTCTGCCGTTCAGGTAATAGAGCAAGCCGTCTGCAACAACGCCTGTTCTGCTATCGATTGCATAGATGATGGCTCTTCTACCAGCACCATCTATTGCCTTTGTATAGAAGTTGATGCTGTAGTCTTTTACCTCTAATTCAAATAGTGGCTCCACTGGCGTTTCTCCAACACCTACGGTAGCAAAGTATTCCTTGTTTGCTCTCATTGCTAACTGAATTGCCGAAATAGCATACTTCGGATCCTGATCCCTATTTATTGGGAAGGAGAATCCAGTCAGCTCTCCCTGCTCCGTATCTTTTAACTCAATCCCTGTATTTCTGGTTAGGTAAAGATATGGGGTGCTACCCTTGTATATTGTGAATGGATTTCTCCCTGCATAGTCATAGTACAGTCCTGACTTGGCATAGGAGTATATCTCCTCGCCAAGCTTTGTGTTTATAGGGTTTGAGGTGGCTACGCTAAGTGATTTTGGAGACATCTGGATTGACTTAATTCTTATTGGGTTAGATATGCTAGCAGCATTTTTTACATCTACCTGCAAAACAATAGCCAGATTGTTGAAGTCCACGTTTGGCGGTAGATAGACAATGGTATTGTCCATAACCTCATACCTTGTTGATTGCCAGTCACTATCTGGAATAACAACGTTTGTATATCTCAGGCTCTCTGATGATGCAAAGCTAGCAGGATTTTTGTTTGCCCCAAGAGCTAGGTATTGGAATGAAATGTAGGTCTTAATCTGTGACAATGATGTATCATATCTTGAGTTTACAATTGTTCTAATTTCTGGATTGGAGATGTTTAGCTGAATGCTGTCAAGCTTATAGTCTAGCCCCGAATACTCATTTTCTACATATTTGGCAAAATAGCTTAGTGGAACAGAGTCTTCCCAGTAAGAGTCTGTCGCAATATCTAGTTTTAGGACTCCTAGGTCATAGGTTGTACGTAAGGTGTAGGTTGCTAAATGATAGAACAGATCTGTTACAGGTTCTCCACCGTCATATTCTGCTTCCCAAAAAACTGTAGTTGGGCTACCTGCGTCAAGCGTGTCGGTTACTGGATCAGTCAGTGCCTCTGACAGCATTCCTCCGTCTATAATTGTATCTTGAGCAGTACCGTTTTCTGCAAACCATTCCACAGCTTTATATAAGTTTCTTGGGGTACAAAATCCAATAGAATATATGTTGCCAACAAACTGCTTGGAAAAGTCTTTTCTGTTTCCTACATATACATTTAGCGTTTGTGACTTACCAAAGAATGTTTTAACGTTTCCGCCGAAGTAATTAGAGAACTTGTCTATATCTAATCCTACTGAAAATTTTGTTCCATTTGCTGGTTTTGGCACGGTCAGAATAGTGCTAAGTGCTCCATTGTACTTTAGAGTATAAATAATATTACTTGTGCTCAGTCTAATTTCAAAATAGTTTCCTGTTGATCCATCTTCTAGATAGAACAGGGTTTGTTCATTACTTGAGTATGAGTCAAAAACTCCGTAGAAAGCTTTTGTTATATCGGTTAGAAATCCTAGCTTGTTAAAATAAATATATGAGGTTGGCTGTTCAGAGGACGATTTTAAGAAAAAGCCCTGTGCGGTTCCAGTCCCTGCATCAACATCTTCCATTAATTGTGCTATTGAATAATCTTCGCTAAACACTATTTCTGGCAAAGAATATGTTGGTGTTGATAGATAGTTATTTGCCAGTGACAAGTTTTCTACCACGTTTGCCTGTTTCCAAGATGCAAGTTCTGGGTAATTGTAGTTGTTAGTATATCCAGATACCGAGTAGTCAATCAGGTACGAGGATCCGCTGTAGGCTGTGTTAATGTCGTTGGGGAACTCTACTGCTTGGCCAAATACCCATCTTCTTTTTGCCATTACCGATGGCACTGAGTATGGATATATTGCCACACAGTCTACCTCTAGAGTTGGAACATCTTCATATGCAAAAAATCCTAGCCAATCATTTTCATAGACTGTTCCCTCGTCTACAATAACTGCATTTGGCAGATTTAGTTGTGTTGAGTCAAAACTGATGGATATTACCTGATCTCCGTTTATCATCAATGCTGCTGAGTTATTTGAAACCTTTAAGTCTACGAGCATTGGTCTATTCCATTCAGATATGTAGTGCGATCCAATAGATTTTCCAACCTTTAGTTTTAAGAATGGGCCAGAGACATATAGGCCATCCGTGGATTGTGTCAGTGTGCCCTCGTTGTCATAGTGTCCGATTGGGCCAAAAATTCTTCTTTCTTCGTATGTGTTTGCATTTATCCTTAGCCACATTTCTGCTGTAAAAGTTTTATATTGGCCAGACTTGTTTAGAAATCCTTTTCCAGGAACAATTAGAGATGGCGATCCAGATACAGAGCTGGGGTATAGCATTGACACATTTGATGATCCATATACAAGTGGAATACCACTATTTTTTGACAGCAACAGATTGTCTTCAACAATGTAGTATCCGTCTGAATCTTGTAGCCCATAAGACTCTGCCTTGATACCACTTATTGCCACGCCATTTCCATTTAGTCCATATACCGTGTCTACAACCGACAGAGAGTCTTGCCCCATTGAGGTTACGTTAAACTCTTCATTCCATTGACCAAAGTTTATTCCGTTTATGTACATCAGGTATTCGGATGGGAATGTTCCGCCATCTTCTGTGTTTATTGTAATTCTAAATTTTATGTTTGTTCCGCTGACAGGCACTGGAACAGTTTTTGAAATAAATACCCATTCATTGAATGGTAAATTTGCAAATGTTTCTACAGACTCTGCTTCAGAGTCAACAAAGTGACCTAGGCCAACGCTAGAGATATAGAGGCTATCTAGGTATACATACATTCCGATAGTCATTGTGTCCCTAGTTGTGTTCAATGCTGATCGTGCGATTATGGTGTCGCTTTGTAACGTAAGGGTAAGTGCCCCAGTGTCGCTAAGTGGTTTTATGGAATATTTGTTTTCGCTAAGAAATGGATCATTTAAATCTAGCAAGCTTTCTTCTACTAATACCGCTGTGGCACCATCTGTCCATAGGGTTAGATCTTTTTGAAGACTATTGCTAGATATTAGGGATGCGTAATCTGCAGCATCATCAAGTGCCCAAAGGGAAGTTGGATGTTCAGCAAAGATCTTTTCAGCATATAGATTAGAAGGGGTTGACATGTTTTCTCCTAGTCCATTCTACCACACTTAGCGGTTGGTTTCATCATAGTATTTAGAAACTAAGTCTTCATACAGCTTAGTCACATTATTTAATGATTCCGCATAAACTGAGTCTTTCAGCTCTTCTAAAATTTCTGCATAAAGTGGGTGTCTGTCTCTGGGCACATGTCCCTTTTTAGTAAACGATTCAGAGGTCTGGTTAACCAATCTGCTAAGATCGGCTGTTTTGCTAAGTACACTTTCTGAACTTGTAGGAATTCTTCTTTCTAGTCCGTACTTATCTTCTAGCATGTCTAATATGCCAACTATATTAGAAACAACTTCATCAAAAGGAATAGTAAGCACGTTTAGATTATTGCTAGCACAATACGCTATGTCTCCATACAGGTCTATTATCCTTGTTAGGTTTTTTCCCTTCTCAGGATTTTTTAGTGACAAATGTACGGAACATGAAGCTATTGCGTCTATTGGATTACGAATTACCGATACCACAGGAAATGAGCCATCGGCATCGGTTATGTTCTTGGAGTCGTGGCTGTGGCTTTGTACAACCATATTTGGCCAGGAAATGTTTAGTGCTGTTACAAGAAATGTGTTCGCAGATCTTGGAAAGCCTTCGACAGCAAAGTCTGGATTTTTTAGATATTTGCCGCCGTGGTTCATTTCTTCAAGAAGATTTCCAATGGTTTCGTAAGACTTACCTGACAATGACATTACTTGTAGGACCTTCTTGTCCACACCTTATCCCTATAAGCTCCACCATCTGGCACCCTATATGTTTCAGCGGCATCTTTATGTTTTTCAAACATCTGCTCTACTGATTGAATAACTGGCTCAGATTCCCAGTTATCTCGTTTAAATGGTATCATCTGGGCATAAACAGTGCCTGCTGGGATGATACCCTGAAAAGATCTGCTAACAAAAAATGGCATCATTCCAGGCTGGGTCACAACGTCATTATCAATAATGCCGCTGGTAGTTAAAAACGGAAGCTCAAACCTGTTTAATGGATGAACGTAAAGGACACTGTAACCTTCTGGAACACCAACCCCCCAGTCAGGAAGCCAGGCAAAGTGATGTGGATGATATCCCAAAGGGTTTTGGAATTGCGGCATTGGAGGGCGTTTTGTGCAAAAGTCCTGGTATGTAGGATTCTCTATTCGCACCTGTATAATTCCTGCTTCATCTAGATAAAACTCTAAATCGCATGGTGTCTTGAGTGCATACCCAGAACCCATTACATCGAACACGGCTGGACAAGCCTTCCATGTGGGCATCCTGCCACCATCTGGCCCTACCCAGACTTCACTCGTAGTAGGGTCTACTGCAAACCTGTCTGCTTTTCTATACCATTCTGGAATAGTTTTTATCACAGGCTCAGGCTTTGAAATGCTGGCAGGAGTTAGCCAAGGGCGATTAGAGAAAAACTTAATTATTTTTGTCAATTATTAGTCCTAAATTTAAGATTACGAATAGTTATGAACGTTGGCCAAATGACTAGTTTCCAGTTTCATGGTACATTTCTGGTGTATGAAACTTTGCACTGTAGTCAAGCATAGTAACAATGGAGTACTTAAATCCAGACTCTACTGGCATAGCTCGGTGTGGATACATGAAGTTAGATGGAAACAGGAATAGGTCTCCAGCCTTTGCTTTTACATTAAGGTTCTGTAGACGGAAAAATAGCTCTCCACCCTCGTAGTCATCGTTAGGATAAAGCACTGCAGATAACGTGCTATTGTATGAAAATCCATGATCCGTGTGCTCCTGGAAATGTTGTCCTGGTCCATACTTAATAAAGTTGTTAGCTTCCCAGTACTTCAATTCACCAATTGGAAACCTTCGGCAATAATCTGAAACTGGACCAACCATAGAGTTGTGAACTACATCCCAAATAGCCCTTAGTTCGTCTCCAGCAGCAGACTGATCTCTGTCTATGTCTGTTCGCTTGTACTTAAAGTCGTAGCAGTCACGGTACTCTGGCATTTTTTGTGCGTAACCAACCATAGCTTCAGCATAGCCATAGTGATTCCCAGAATCTTCTAGGACGGCTTCAAGTTTTTTAATAACTTCCATACCGTTGGGAAGTGCGTCATGGTAGACAAATATTCCTGGGGCCAGCTCTTCTTCAGTAGTCCATGTTCTGTTCATTCTGTTTCTCCTAATTAGTATTTGAGCGGATAATCTTGTATTGTTTGTGAGACTCTTTGATTTACTCCGCCTCTATCGTTATAGTCAGTCATCACAACTACAGCGTACTTAGTTCCGCCTATCATGTCTTGGGAAGCGTGTTCGTAGATATAGTTTGACGGAGAAATAATTATATCACCTTTCTTGGGCTTAACAGTTAGGTCAAATCTAGGGAAATAAAGCTCTCCCCCCTCATAGTCATCATTTAGGTAGGCAACCACTGATACGGTACATACATAAGTAGGGCCGTGATCCGCATGAATCTTAAAGTGCGTTCCAGGTCCATCGTACTTTACGAAATTGAAAGATTCGTAGTACTGAGCAAAATAACCCCAGTAGCGACCATAATCTTCTACGCAGCGGCGAATAGTTTGAAATAGCGACTCGTGCATATCGTAGAGGGCAGCATTACTTTCGTTCCTAGGTCCTAGATTGTTAGAACTGATTTTAAAGTCAAGTGCGTTTCTTGCAGAAGTATCTACTCCCTCTGAGTTAGTAACCTTGGCACCCTGCCATTGATATGGTCCTGGTTGGCTTAGTGCGTCTTCTAGTGTTTGAATAATAGCATCAGATTCTTCTGAGGATATGGCCTGATTGTATACATTAATTCCTAATGCTGGATTAGATACAGAGAGGCCGTTGCGTTCTACAACTGGCATTCTATTTGATGCCGTTTCCGAACGGTCTTTGGTGAACCAGTTATTTTCACTCATATATTTCTCCTAATTAGTGTTTAGATTATGTTCCCACAAATCCACCAAAATAAGGTGGAAAGTACGGACCAAAACTTGGTGGGAAGTAAGGGAAGTAAGGGAAATAGGGAAAGTAGGGAAAATATGGAGGCAAGGTTGTGACGCTGGTAGAGTTGGCAGAATATGTTCCATTACCATTGGCATTTTCTGCACGAACCTGGTATGTCTGAGAAGTGTTGGCTTCTTGAGTGATGTTTACAGAGCTAGAGGTGGTGGTTCCTGTCTTTCCGTCAGACGAGGTCCACCTATACAGAGAGATGCCCTTGCCGCCAGTAGACGGAGGAGTCCAAGCTAGATTGTCGTAGTCTACGTTAGCAGTTGCAGTCGGGGTTCCAATAGTGTTTGGTACTGTAGTGGCTGTTATAGCAGTAGAAGCCGAAGATGCGGCAGATGTTCCCGAAGCATTAGTAGCTGTTACTGTAAACGTGTAAGAAGTGCTTGACTGAAGACCCTCAACGGTCAGAGGCGATGACGAGCCTGTTGCGGTGTAACCGCCTGGGCTAGAAGTTGCTGTAAATGAGGTAGCGGCAGGCGATCCAGCAGGCAAACTAAAGCTTACGGTTGCTGCACCATTATTAAAAGCACGGTTAGTTCCTACGTCGGTGGCAGATACGCTTACTGGTGCAGATGGTTGCAAAAAGTCATTTTGCTGTTGGGAACGTCGTCCTGCTCTTTTAGTCATTGATAGTCCTTACTATGCCGTTAAGTCACCAAACACAAGCCAAGTGTTTGATGCTCTCTTTAATAGTGTAGCAGAAGACCACTGAGTTCGCAACTTTAATCCAGGGGTAGCATTAACAGTGACTCCAACGGCACCTGCAATAGTCACCTGACCAGATCCAGTCTGGATAATGTCTAGGGTTGTTCCTACAGGGTAGTTGACAGTTGCATCTGTTGGAATAGTTAGGGTAGTTGCGGTACTCTTGCTAATTTCAACAATAGTGTCTCGCTCGTTTAGGTTGGCGAGTGTGTATGAGTCGGTCTTCTGAGAGATTGTAGTAATAGATGGTACACCAACTTTGGTCTGTGTGCCATCGGTAAACACAACGCCAGCAACTTCAACGTTATTGACTGCTAGGTTGTCTAAAGAACCCTCACCAAAAGCAACTGTAGTTGTTGGCTCGGTCTCTACGCCCTTAAAAAGTTTCCAGATGTCAGCAGACACGTCTCTCACGATACCTGCGTGTTGTGTTGTTCCGTCGTTATATCCTACAACAAGGCCAAGGTCTACGGTGTTTGCTGCGTTTTGGTGAGCAATCTGAATCATATTGTCTTCGATTGTAATGCTAGTAGCAGATGCTATGAACTCGGTACCATTTACAGTAAGGTTTCCATCAACAACAATGTTTCCGTCTACCTCTACGTTACCAGTAAAGGTAGCACCTGCGAGGCTTGCCTTAGCGTCAAGTGCAGTTTGAGTTGCAGTCGAAACTGGCTTGTTTGCATCGGAAGTATTGTCTACGTTGCCTAGTCCTACGTGAGTTTTTGTAACACCAGAAACTGTACCAGTAAAGGTTGGGTTTGCAGTAGGAGCCTTTGCATCTAGCTGAGTTTGGATTGCCGAGGTCACTCCATTTACGTAGCCTATTTCAGTGCTGCTAACGTCGCCAATAGATGTGGTGTTTGGCAAGGTTACTGTTCCAGTGAAAGATGGTCCTGATAGCGGTGCATATGTAGTAGAAGCGGTGCTAGATGCTAGTTTTGCGTCTAGTTGAGTTTGTATGGCACTTGTAACACCGTTTACGTAAGAGAGTTCTGTAGCACTTACGTCTCCAATGGAGGTGGTGCCAGGAAGTGTTACAGTACCTGAAAAAGTGGGTCCAGAAAGAGGGGCCAAAGAGGCCAAGTCACTAGTGACAACCAAATCCGAAGTGTCTGCGATTCCGTGTACGCTCGTAGTAAGGGCGGCGTGGTCAGACACGGCGTTAGGAGCAGGGGATGCATATGCTCTAGAGTTCCAAGCGGTACTTCCATTACCGATCTTAAAGCGACCAGTATCGGTTTCAAAACCAACCTCACCTGCTGCAAGAACTGTGTTTGCAGAGGTCCATTCAGAAGCAGTTCCTCTTCTTTGTAGCATTCTTGTTGCCATATTAAAAAATCTCCTATTGGGTTCTACCCATACGTATAAGTTAATTATAACATATATTAATATTAGTTGGTGGGGGTGCCACCGTCAAATACGGTTCCCCAAATTGATGTACTTGGGTCTCCTCCATCGATTTCGCCAAGACCTGCGATACTATCGATGTATTCTTTTGTAACTGCATGAGATGGATCTGTTGGGGTACCAACAGCGACTGGGCCACCAAACGTGCCGCCTTCGGATACGGTGAGTCCGTTCCTGACCTTAAAGTCTTTGTCTGTTGTTGTCAAGGCATCTCCTAAGTTTTAATTATACCATTAATTAAATACAAAAATACCCCCCAGTATTTCATGGGGGGTATTCTATTAGTTTTTACTAAGCAAGCAATGTTCCAACAACGTTAATTGTTGAGTCATTTACTGGATCAATACGTAGTCTTACGTTTGAGCCAGAAATATCTGCAGTAATGCTTCCTCTATTTCCGTTAGTTCCGACAATTGCATATTCAGTAATAGCGATGTTGTCACCCGAGTCAAGAGTTAGTAGTACTTCAGTTACTTCGTTTTCGGTTCCGTTGTCAATCTTGACAATGAACTTTGCTGTGCGGTAGTCTGCCTTTGGGAATGAGTATGCTGTTACTACAACGCTACCCAAAGATGAAGAAGTTGCTGCTACCTGCTTTGCTAGAGAGTTAACCTCTACAGCGGTGAAGTTAGGAACTACTGCTTCTAGGGCATCTACTGCACGAGTGTCTGTGAAGTAAAGGTTTGTGGCACCCTCTTCGATGTCATCTGAGTCTAGTCCATCCACGATACCCTGGGCTGTGCCAGTTGTGTCATATGCCGAAGCAGTTGCATCTAGAGCACGTTGGTTAGTGAAGTAGAGGTTTGTTGCTCCCTCTTCAATGTCGTCTGTGTCTAGAGCGTCAACTGCTGATTGTGCTGCTCCTGCTGCTTCGTAGTTGCTTGCAAGACCGTCTGCGTACGACTCTGCTGCAGTTTGTGCTGCTGCTGCTGCACCAAATGCATCATATGTGTCTGCAGTTACCGAAATAGCATTTCCAGTAATTGTGATACCAGTGCTAGCGGTGTACTCGTTAGCAGCAGAGAACTGAGTCCAAACGACTGCACCACCCAAGTTAATTGCAGAAACCAACCAACCAGTAGCAGCGTAGGTTCCATTAGTAACTAGAGCATAGTCGCCTTTTTCTACAGTTTCTTGATCTGCAGCACGAGCCAAAGTGGTTGTTGCTAGAGTGAATTCGTAGATACCGTTTTGAGAAGCGGTTGACTGGTTCTTTAGAAGAACACGGTCTCCATCTGCCAGAGTTACTCCGTCAACAGCAGTTACGCTGGTGAGGTTTGCAACGTTGGCGGTAGATGCAACACGAACCGAATCCTTAACATTTAGACCCTGAACAAGAGCATCTGCATAAGATTCTGCTGCAGACTGTGCGGCTGCTGCAGATCCTGCAGGGTCATAGTTTGATGCAAGGCCGTCTGCGTATGACTCTGCTGCCGATTGAGCAGATGCTGCTGCACCTGCTGCGTCATATGCAGAAGATGTTGCGTCTAGAGCACGTTGATTAGTAAAGTACTGGTTCGTCGCTCCTTCTTCAATGTCATCTGTATCTAGTGCATCAACAATTCCTTGTGCGGTACCTGTTGTATCATATGCTGATGCGGTTGCATCCAGGGCACGTTGATTAGTAAAGTACTGATTTGTTGCTCCTTCTTCAATGTCGTCTGAATCTAGACCATCAACAATTCCTTGTGCTGTTCCAGTTGCGTCATACGCTGAAGCGGTTGCGTCAAGTGCACGTTGGTTTGTGAAATACTGATTTGTTGTACCTTCGTTTAGATCGTCTGTGTCGAATCCAGTTAGGTCCTGAATACCGCCATTTTCTGCGGTAATTGTAAGACCTGCACCTGTTCCAGTAATTGTAATATTTGTGAGTGTTGCCCCTGTTAGAAGTTCTGCTGCATCGTCCTTAGCACGAGTTTCCGTATAGTAAAGGTTGGTTGCACCTTCTTCGATGTCGTCAGTGTCTAGTGCATCAATAGCCGTTGAAACTGCTGTATCGATTTCATCGGATACTGCGTCTACTGCTCTTTGATCTGTAAAGTACTTGTTTGTCGTGCCTTCTGCAAGATCATCTGTAGTACTTCCTGTGGTGATTACATCTTCACCGTTTACGGTTGCTGTAGTTCCTTCAACTACCAGTCCGTGTTTGACTCTAAAGTCCTTATCGACTGTTGCCATTTTTATCTCCTTAGTTTATGCCTTAAGTCCCATACGAGCGAATCGTACAGTGACTGGCTTTATTGCTCCAGGAGTTACAATAAGTGATACTGTATCTCCTGACTTAGAGACGCTAATGGTTCCCATATCCCCATTGGTGTCTATTGTGCCATACTCAGAAACGTTAATATTTGTACCGTCAAAAAGTATGGAAATCTCTGTGGCGTAGAACTGATTAGTTGCCGCTTTGGAAATAGTAACCATGTACTTTACGAATCTCCAAGTTGCAGCACTATACGAGTCTACTGTTGTAACATTCTCAATACCATTTACAGTATTTTCGTTGTTACCAGCGGAACCTAAATCAGTAGCCTGTTGAACAAGCGTATCAATAAGATCTGTATAGTCAGCCTGCGTAGGTCTGTCACCAGATTCAAATTTGGTTTTTACTTGTGCTGTGGTTACTCTAGCCATATAAACAATTATATCAGTTATCTTAAAGAATGTAGTTGTTGAGGCCAATTACGGCTAGGCCAATGGGTGCAGGATTACTACTACTAAATCCT
>Ga0209229_10000485_pt1 | contig 16052 bp, 24 predicted proteins | sample SanBayMetagenome_FD_187466 | JGI IMG/M metagenome (GOLD analysis project Ga0209229, IMG submission 187466) | Freshwater and sediment microbial communities from dead zone in Sandusky Bay, Ohio, USA (SPAdes) (version 2) | ecosystem: Environmental > Aquatic > Freshwater > Lentic > Sediment... | reverse complement strand
AAACACCCGCGCCGTAAGTTTGTTGCATAATAGGCGGCGATAATTGCGCCTCTACGTCTTTTTTACGCAGGCCTATAGTTTGCAGTAATCCCATAGGGGCATTATTGCCTAAAAGTCAAGTATAGGTAGATAGTTTAGGCTTGGGCGTGTCTAGGCATATACCTTTGCCTCTGCTACAGGTTGCGCCAATATGTGTATGACCATAGCTAGCCCAATAGGTATATCTACAGGCCCGGCAGACTTGCGCCGTACGATACGCCAAGCATCGGGGGTTTGTTTAGCTGCACAGTTTGCCATTTGTTGTATTAGCGCATCTTGCCCGCTATGGCGCAAACGGTCATTTACTAAAGCATCGTACATATCGCTACAAGCTGTGTAAAAGGTCTGCCCCGATATATCCCGGGTCTGTACGCCTGCATTTTGCAACCTCTGGGCAATACTGGCAGTAGTGTATTTGTCGTAACAGACTAAACGCGGGTAATACATATCGGCCCATTTTTTAATACTAGCTGCTATTACTACTTCATCTACGGCTACTTGCGAGCTGTAAGTTTCTAATACTGCTACCCCTATTTTTCCATTAGCTAACAGCTGGCCCATTACTAGGCTGGCATCACGGCGGCTAGGGCTAACGTCAAAGGCAAACACAGTAAGCGGGCCGGGGCTCATTTTTAGGTTTATATCGCTGCTATCCTCAACAGATCCAAAGGGCCACGGGCTTTGTAGGCTGTCTATCCATTGGCTAAGGCTCTCTGTTCTAAATTGCTCTGTAGTCTGCACCGTTAGCGCTTCCTGCAAGGTTTCCTCAGTTATTAGTATGCCTAAAGCGGGGTTTGCAGCTGCCCACGCTTTACGGTCATCTAGGGCGCAAAATGGCGGGGCGCTATATTCGTAATAGCCTAAAGACGGCGGCGGGTTACTCTGGCAGCGCTCGCGTAGCTCATTTAACGTAGTGCTAAAAGCATCACCCGCGTTACTTGCCATAAGTGTTTGACTATTAGGCCTAGCGCGGGTTACAGGTAGAGCAGCTGCGTAGGCTTCTTGATCTATTTCCCGTAGCTCATCTATAAATAGAAAATCAGCGCTAGCACCTCTAGAGCTATCGCGGGTAGCAGCTCTAACATCTAACCTAGCCCCGCTTTTTAGAATTATGGCCTCATTACCGTTTGTGTAAAGTATTTTTTTAAGGTCTTTTTTTAGTTCCGGGCTATCCTCTATGGCGTTAGCTACTTCTCTAAAAGTAGTAAGGGCCATAGATCTAGCAGAGCTTATTACTATGTGGTTACGCTCATTAAACAAAAACAGGCCCGCTAAAATACGCATACGCGCTAAATGGGTTTTGCCGTTTTGCCGGGCGCATATTGCCAAGTTTGTACGCCGGATAAACTGTTTATTTTTATCTATAGTTAACATATCGTCTAAGACAAAGCGCTGCCACGGTAAAAGGGGCAGGCCTATGCGCTCTGCCAGATCTGCAACCTCACCGCCCCGGGTAGGCCCTTGTAACAAAACGTTATGTAAGCGTGGTTGCACTAGCCCCCGTAAGGGCTGTTTAGGTTTGCTAGTCATTAGTCTAAGGGCTGTGCAGGTTGGCCCAAACAAGGGCCGCTTTGGGTCTTTATAGCCGTTATCGGGGAAATACTGGCAGAAAAGACAGGGGGGGTAGCCGTCTTGGCTAAAAAAACGCCCTGCGACTTATTGCCTTTAGATACGTTACAGCGTTTGCAACAGGCTACAGCGTTATCAAAGCTCATTACTAGCTCTGGGGCTTTGCTTACCGGTATGACGTGATCTACTTGGTCTGCATCTGCTCCACAGTAATAGCATACAAAGTTATCTCTAGCTAAAACTGTGTTTCTAAACTTATACCTATAAGCCCTGTTTATTCTAGGGTCGCCACGTTTAGACACGCTTAAACAGCTCCTCAGCTTCAACCTCTACGCAAGGTATGCACCAAGCCTCATAATCTCTGTGTTTGCTCCAGATTATTTCGCTTTCATCACTAGGCAAGCCACAATGCTTACAGATAATAATAGCCATTAGTACCAGCCTTTCTTATTATGATGACGTAAGGCTTTACACGCATCACCTTTATAGATCCTGTGGTTATCTATGTACTTTAGCCCTAAGTCTATCTGTTTGTAAGGGTTTGTTTCTTTCATCTTTAACAGCTGTGGTATGCCATAAGCGCTACTGTTTTTATTCTTGGCTTTAGGCCGCCAATTACTTTCCTTTGTCCATAGCTTCTCAATACATACAAACTCTTTATATGAACCTATTTTAATATGAGCATAGATCTTGTAGGCATCTATAGCATTTATATCAGCCTTTACGGGTAAGGTCTGTAAAGATAGCAAGCCTATACATAGGCATAACTGTAGCCCTAGCTGTCGCAGCGTTCGCAAGCTAGCGCCCTCCGGGGCTTGCGTTCCGCGCAGACAGCGTACCCGATAGGTCAAGCATTTAGCGATTATGTGAATAACTTGAGCGGGGCTTGGGCGTGTTGTCCACAGTTTATTAGCCCTTGTGGATAACTTAATTGCGTACCTGCCGGGCCGTACTTACGTCTACTAGCGTTATATCTAGTAACCCACATCGCGTACATTGTAGGCATTTAACGTTTGGCGGCAGGTGATCTGATACTACGCGCTCTAGCTGCAAAGTAACGGTTTTGCATTGTCTACATTTAGCCTCTATATAAAGCATAGTTTTTAACCCCATTATCTAATAATTATTGGCTTAAAGTATGGAAAATAATCAGCTGCCTTTACAAAGACATAGAGTTTTTTTATCTCATCTACTCCTGGCAAAGTGTATAAAACAGGCCTTAAATCACGCAGCATCTCTATATTTAGCATCAGTAAACCGTCATCAAACCTAAATAATATTCTGTGGTATGAGTCTGGTAGATCCCGGTGCAAAGGCAGCGCTAGCATTTGTTGTATCTTGGTAAAAGGCACGGCATAAGGCTCGCTACTAGGCCTATCAGCCCATTTAACCTCTAAATCGCCTATGTAGTTTTCACGCCCAAAGCCCTGTATTTTATTTATGTGGTAATCAGTAAAATAAAACTTAGGCGTAGGGGTCAATATCCACGGGTAATTAGTCATCAAGTACGCCGCCAACCTAGTTTGGCGGTCTTGGTTTTGTTGGGTTTCTTTAATCGGTTGCACGGTCAGCCTCTAATTCTGGCTCACAAGCCGCGCAGTATAGATCTATAGGTAAATAGGCGCTTCTTTTACACCCTGCACAGTAGCCGTAATTCATATTTGGTAATCGCTACTCTTAAAGGTGCATAGCTCTAGGTGTAAAGCATCTGCACATCTTTGGCAAACTAAATGCACTAAAGTATGCGTTAAAAACTGTAAAGTAAGTTCACGGGTTATACGCTCCTCTTTGCAATACCAACACTTATTAGCCTCTAATTGGGCTAATTTATGCGCTATGCAGCTAGGGCAAACGTTAAGTAAATGCCCGTCTGGGCAAGGTCGCATATCGTTAATAATGTTTTTATACATCAAATAGCGGCTCATTGTTGCGCCGCCTTTTCATCATCACTTAACAGGTCATAAGGTACAGGCTCACGCTCAGCTATAGGGTCTAGGTTACGCCCTGCCTCTAATAAAACCTCTGCGTGATCATTAGGGCTTAGCCATTTATCGCCGTATTGCCTTAGCCATATTGGCTCACATTGTTTAGCTTTGACCTTATCCGGGCATAAATAACCTTTATAGGGCTTGCCTGTTTTATTAGATAAACCCTCAATTAAAACCCTATGCCCGTGTTTGCATATTGGCGGCTCTGGCATTGGCTCTGCCCCTAGCTTGGCTTTAAGGGCGCTAATTGACTCAGCGGCGGTAGGTACTGCCCCGCCTGCCCCGCGTGTCTGTAATGGCGCTTGTATGGCCTCTACCTTTTCCATATCTTGCCTTGTAGGCCTGCCTGCACCGCCCGGGGTAAGCAAGCCAATAACACGCCCATAGGCAGACGTTACGCAGTTTTCTACCCAAAAATTAGCATTTACGCCGCGGTCTGACCTAACCTCTAGCGCATAATCTACTGCGCTTGGCTTATCGTCCTCGTAGTTTTTATAGGCCTCAGCTCTAATTAAGATATAACCGTTTTTTAGATCTATATCCTCTATGTAGGCTATTAAACGTAACCCGGGAAACTCAGCACGGGCTCTTTTAATTCTTGCGTTTACGTCCTCGTACCCGTCTAGAAAGCTCATTTAGTTACCTCTTTAAGCGCCTTAGCTATATTGCGCCCTCTTAAATAACCGTCGCCGTGGCCCTCACGGTAACCCGTACGGTAGGCAGCTAGCATAAACAGGCCTACGATGAGTACGGTTAAAGTAATTACTGCTATATCAGCTAACATATTTCACCCTTTGTTTAGGCTGATAGAACTACACTAAGTAGCCCTCTCAGCGTGTAGTAAAAGTATGAGCCCTAACACCGACATAAGGCAACGCGACACGCTAGCGGCTTAACTTGTCCTCTAAAAGCATTTCATAAATACGGTCTACCCGGGCCTCTATACGCTCAACCCGGCCTCTAAGGTTATGCCCGCCGTTACCGTCTGGTAATAACTCACTTAAATAATGCTTAACTAAATGGCGTACTAGCCCAAGCCCTACAGCTGCAAGGCTACAAAGTCCTAGCGTTAGAGCTAATAGGGTTTGGGCTTGGCTCATTACTTAGATCCTACGCCAAACTGTTTTTCATTAGGCTGTAAGGCCTTAAATAATGGGCCAACAAGACCGGCTAGAAAGGCATTAGCCAATACTTTAGGGTCTGTTATACCGGATATGTATAAAGCTGCAACGCTTGCTAGAGCAGCGCGCCCATAGCTCCACGCAGCCGCCTCTAGTTTTTTCTTGTCCATTTTTGCTCCTAAATGCCCTTAGTTTATTTGTTTGAGTACCCCTACCGTATGAGTACCGGCAGCGGCAACGGCATATAGCGCTTCGTAATCACCTACAGGCACAGTTAATACAGCGCCATTATCTAACTTATACCCATTTTCTACCGTTACATCTGGGCCGCCTAAATAAATAGCGCCTGCCCCTAAATTATGAATAATGGCGGTTTGGTCAAAACGGGTTTCTGGCACGATAATTACCCGTGTAGTAGTAACGTTTACTTGCGCGCTAGTTGGCATTTTCTTGTCCTAACTTTGCAATTAGTTTAGCGGCTTTTTTAGCATTTACACTAACCTCAAAGTGCATTTCATCTTTACGGTTACGGTAATCACCGCCCCACGTTAGGCCATACTTTTTAGCTAGCGCTCTAATCATAGGTACTTTATCAGCCGGGAAAGTGCCAACAGCTGCTAGCGGGTGTTTAGTGGCGTTTAGATCTATAGCCGTACCGCTGCTATGGCAACTTAATTTATCTGTAGTACCGCGTACCATACGGAAAGCGTAGCCCCACTCATCTAAAGCGCCCTCATCTATCGGCTCTATTAGCGCGTGAAACTCAGCGGCAAAACCTACTAGCAAAGGTGCTACAGCCTCAGCGCATCTAAGTTTTCTATTAGTGCCGGGTACTGCATAACTGTTTATGCCAATTTCTGCCGGGTCTTTACTGGCAGGCCAGCCGTTATAGCTTGTTAGCAAGTTACAAACCTAACGCCTTTAAGTCATCTGCATTTAGACCTAGTGTTGCAAGTTTAGCCTCAGCTGCTTTTTTAGCCTGTTGCGCTTCCGCTCTTTCCGTTGCTTGCAACTCATTATCTTTTTCATATTTAGCATACTCTGCATTAGTCATCTCTCTATCAATGACTTCGCCAGTTTCCGTATTATGTATTCTTTTTATAGGTTTAGTCATTTTAAGATACTCCATATAGTAGTGCTGTGCCTGATAATGTAAAAGTGTCGAAAGAACATACATCAATATCGCTAATAACTGCGCTAGTTTCAACGGCAGCCGTAGAGTTCATTATATTTCCCCAAGCATTAGCACTTGTCTTACCAGCGACAACTCCAAAAATAAGCTTGTTTTTTGTTGAATTAGCATCAAAAAAAGTAACAGAACCATTAATAACGTTTGTGCCGTAACCATCAACACCAGCCGCGTTTAATACCATAAAAGTATTTTTTGTTGAGTAATTAAACGCGCTGCCATTTGTTGATCCGCTAACTCTGTTCAGATAGGTGTCTGCACCGTCTATATTATTTATTCTAATTCCTAAGTTAGTATTTCCAGTTTGAGCAGCATCTCTAAAAACTAAAACTAAGTTTTTGTATGAATTGCTAGCAACTGTAATGCTAGTCGTAGTGCCGCTTAAAGTTATCGTATCTATTAAAGTCATACCGCCACCGCTAGCAGGCGCAGCCCATTTTAAGCCTGTTGGGCTTACTGTTGAGTCTGCCGTTAAAACGTGTCCATTAGTTCCTACTGGTAAATTATCAAAGGTAGCGTTGCCTGTACCTACGATTAAATCTGCTTTAGCTGTAATCTCAGTTGCCATAGAGTTAGTAATAGTTACTGTGCCGCTAGTGCCACCGCCGCTAATACCTGTGCCAGCTGTTACACCCTCTATATCACCGCTTGCAGGTGTAGCAAACTGAAAGAAAATAGCGGCGCTTGCGCTTGTAAAATATAAAATGCCGCCTTGATATTGCGCTAAAACTAAACTGCCAGACGTATTTACTGTTGCCGTGCCAGCTGTAACAGTACAAACACCTGCGCCTATATTTTGTATGCTTACCGTATCGCCCGCGCTAAATAACCCGGTGTTTACTGTTATTGTCGTAGAGCCGGCGGCGTTCATAGCTACGCGCGTGCCGGCATCTGCCGCCAGTAATACATAACTAACGGTCTTTGTGCTAGCCGCTCCGCCCGTCATAGCCGTTTGTTGTAGGTCGGTCATTTGAGCAGCGGTTAGCACTTGGCCCGTAGTAAACGTTTGTTTGGCCATTGTTCCCCCTTAGTAAGCTAACACGCCGGTGTCCAGCACCCCGTATAGGCTTGAGTCTAGTATAAAGCCGTCTATTATCGGCTCTAGTGTAGTTAGTGTCGCTTTCCAGCTGTTAGGTGTAATTGCCATAGCTACGCCAAACACCTGCAAAGTCTTAGTTAAAGTAGATGATCCGGGCTGGTTTGTAGTAATAGTTATAGGGTCAAAAAAATCTAGGTCTAGGGCGGCAATTATGCCGGCATTATAGTTATCTGTGTATAAATCTAGGGTAATGGCATCACATCTAATAGACGTTTCTTTTCTGCTAGCTACATAGGCTTGCGCGTAATCTAGGGCTACGGCATCTGTCTGCATTAGTAAGTTTTGCTGGTTATAGCTGTGTGTAAAGTATTTATCTATGCTTGCTTGATCTATTGCTAACTGCGTAGTGCCGCCGGTACGGGTAATGCTGGCTGCGTTAAATACCAACGTATCATCTAAACGCCATATAGCATCAAAATAGCCTATATTTGTGCCGTTATCGTTAAACACGGTGGGTGTGCCGCCTATGCTAGCCGTGGTTACGTTTCTATCTTGAAATACAAATGAGCCGGTAGCATCTACATAAAGCGCCCCATACTCACTTAGGGTAACTGTCTGCATAGCTGCAAGGCTGGTACGGGCTGTGCCGGGGTCTGTTTGTAGCGTAGTTAGCCCGGCATCTACATCACGCATAGACGTAGGCCAGCCTATCTGGTCTAATATCTGGTTAATGCGCGTACCAGATAAATCGCCCGCGCTAGCCCCTGCTACTGTAGCTATTTGTGCATTTTGGGCAAGTCTAAACGCATCTACCGCCGTTATTGTGGTATAAACAACGTCTAACGCATTTTTAGGCGTAGTAGTGTTATAGCTAGTAATAAAGCCGCTAAATATAGGATAAGTAACGCTGTTATAGGTAGCCGATATAGCTACCTTACGCATTGGATCTAGCAAGCCAAAATAAGGGCCGCTAGGGTTTTGTGGGTTAAAATCACCGTTTTGGTCTACTATTCTTAAAGTTAATGTACCTGTTTGGAATTGGTCGGCCTGTGGGTTACGGCCTCTGTTAGTTTGTATGCTATCTACTACGTCAGACACATCTACAATTACAGCCGCGCTATCGCTTAGTATGTTTGTATCTAAGATGCCCTCACCTAAGATCATAGCTTGGGCAAAACTAGGGCCAGTACTAAAGTTAATAATAGCGTTTATTACTGGCAGGGTCATAGCCCACCGGTGTAACGCAACGGGTCGCCCTTGCGCTCTAAATCTAATATAGCTCTTTGTACGGCTAGGCTTATTGTGTCCTCGCTACCTACTACACCTGCATTTACGTTTACCGTTATGTTATCTGCCATACGGAAACGGGCAGGGTCAAAGGTAGAGCCCGGGCCTATGCCGGGTGTATCAAATATGCCCATAGCTCTTAGCCTTGCTTGCTCATCACCTAGAGCATTTAGCGCGTTAGTACTCATAGCATCTGTAAGCGTATCTATCTGTTCTTTTAGTAAAAAGTTAATACCCGTACCTGTGCTAGTAGCTAAACGCAAGCTAGTTAGTGTTGCTATTTCCTCTGCTATTTTGCTAGTAGTTGTAGCAGCTGACGCCGGGTTAAATGGGTTTTGTACTGTAAAGCCACCGCCGCCGCCTGCACCATTACCGCCGCCGCCGCCCCCACCGCCACCGCCGCCGCCGCCGCCACCGCCGCCCCCACCGCCACCGCCGCCTGCTCCAGCTCCAGCTCCAGCACCAGCACCGGGCACTATAGGCAATATCTTTAGCCCTGCCATTTTCATTAACAGCGCTAAGGCTTCATTAAGGTTTTGTATATCTATAAGCGCTTTAGGCTTAAACTTTTCTAAAATATCGTTTATGTCTTGTAACTTAAACTCTTGCCCTTGCAAAGCGCCAAGTATTGCTAAGTCTATATTTAGTTTTTTAGCAAGGCGTGTAGCAGCCTCTACATCTTTAGCGGCTATAGCTTCCTCTAGCTCTGCCATAGTTTTTTTAATAGATAGGCGGGTTAAGTCATTGGCTAGCTGTAATTTTTGTTGATCTGTAGCGTTTGCGCCTAGCTTGTTTATTTCATCTTGCTTAGCTAATAACGCTGCCTGCACCTGTATTTTATCTAGGTCAAATATATTTTCACCCTTGCCTAAAGCTAGGGCGGCTTTGTCTAGGGCTAATTGGTCTTTCTTTTCTTTAGTCATTTTCTTAAGTTCATCTAATTTTTTCTTACTTGCCAGCGCCTCAGCCTTAGATATTTTTAGCAACGTTGCACGGTTATTTAGCTCTTTAGCGTATGCCTCAGCTGCCTTTTTACGGGCTTTGTTTGTCTTGTCTTGCATATCGGCAGCTGTGCCAGTAATAGGATCTAAACCTACAAGTGCATCTAAACCTTTTAGCAATAACTTTAGAAATGGGTTTTTCTTTAGTTCCTCTATTTTGGCCTCAAACTTTTCAAAACTTGTAACAGCCTTGCCTAAAGCCTTGCCTATCTGTGTGCCTAAATCTATAATCATTGTTTGGAACTCTTCAACGCTTACGCCGCTTTCCTCTAGGCTATCTATAAAACCTTCACCTATTTTTTCTTTAGCTAGATCTGCCGCTTGGCCTATTCTTGCTAGTTTGCCTGCGTAAGTATCGGCAGCGTTAGCGCCTGCACCTCTAAACTTATTCTGTAAATCTTGTAGCAATTCGTTAAAGTCCATAGCTTGTAACTCAGCTGTGCTATAGCCAATTCTTAATCTAGTTAAAGCTGTAGTTTCACCCTTAAACGCCCGGCCTAAAGCTACGCTTACGCTTTGTAAATCTTTGCCTGTTCCAGCGCTTACATCTAAAGCCGTCTGTAATAGTTTTTGTGCTGTGGTTGCATCGCCCGTAGCCTGTGATAATGCTATAAACGCATTGGTTAAATCGCCGCCGGCCTTGCCTGTAGCTAAAGCTAATTTATCTATGTACTGGTTAATAAAGGGCGCGGCAAAACCTAGATTAACTGCATTAAGGGTATTTTCTAATAACTTAGCCTCTTTTTGTGCCTCATTAAAAGCCCGTGCTACTGACCTACCAAACGCTAAAACAGCTGTAACGCTAAATGCTTTTACTAACGTTTTACCTAAACTTTTTGTACTTTTACTTAATTTACTGGTTGCCGTTTCTGCCTGTGTAAACGCTTTTTTGCCCGTGAACTCACTAGCTATATTTACTACTACTTGTGGATCTACAGCCATTATGCCGCCGCCTTAAAATTATTATTAAATATAATTTTGGTCTTTTCTATAGCTTTAATTACAGCTGCATTAGTCTTGCCGCCGTCCTCAGCCCACGCTCTATAGATAGCCCGGCCTCTCATCTTTCTAGACCTACGCCCCGCTCCTGTTTGGTTATTGGCATCTACTATTTTACCTGTGGCATCTAGGGCATCTATAAACTGTTTACCCGCGTTAGGGTTTAGGCTTTGTGAGTATTGCTTACCGGTATGTGTAGTTTTATCATAAACGCCATTTAGGTAACGGTCTACTACAGGCCCTTGTGGTCTGCCTTGTGGGTTTAGCCGCCCGGACGTTTCATAGATAGCACCAGCAGCGCTTACGTTAGCTATACGGGCTAAAGCTCTAAACCCGCTCCTATTAACTTTACTAGGCGCTGTCCTATAACCTATGCCTCTCCTAGCGGCAGCTGCATCAAATCTAGGAAACTGTCTATATTTAGTATCGCTAGCCTCTGCCTTACTCCAGCCGCTTAAAACGGTAGCAGGTATAAAACCGCGGGCAACTGTAACTATAGGTTTTAGTAGGGCTGCCATTTCTTTTTGTAACTCTTTAGATAAGTCCGGCGTAAACTTGCGTAATGCCTTGCGCGCTTCAATAGCGCCTCTTAACTCTGTTGGCATCTTGCACCGCCTTAGCTTTATCTGATAAAACCTTTAATATATTCTTAAACATCACATCATCTAGATCTAGCAAGTATTGGGGCGGTATTCCGGTTTCTACTGCAACTTGTGCAATTAAATAACCAAAACTACCGCGCCCAACTATTCCAGGGGGTCATCATCTAAAACCTCAACTTTAGCTAAGGTTTCTAGAAACTCTGCCCCAAAACTTTTTACTACTTCGCCGCTAGTGCGTAAACACTCCCAAGCAAGCCAGTAAACATCACTTTGCTTTTCATCATCTCTAAAGGCTTTATGAAAACCTTTTTTAGCATACAGCTCAAAGGCGTACTCAATACGGGGCGTAATCTTATGCTCGCTTACGCTACCGTCTGCCCTTGTTATTTTAAGTTTTGCCATTGTTTGCCCCTTTGTCTAGTGGTTAAGGTGTTACGTCTACTACGATAGCTGAGTTACAAGTAAATGTAATGCTCTGTGTAGAAATATCGCCAACAGCGCCGTTAATATCTGTAGTGTTATTAACTAATACTGTGGTTTGATATTCTGGATTAGCTGCCGATACGGCGGCGCTAGTTTGCTTTAGCGTTAGCGGTACAGTAGTACCCCAAGCGGCTTGCAGGGTTTGTAATACTTCACTTGTAGCTGTATCGTTTAGAAAATCAATAGTAATAGTGCTAGCTTCCAAACCTTTTACAAACTTATGCGCGGTATCGCCCATAGCTGTTACTTCAAGCTCATCAAAGCTACGGTTAATAGTTGCGCTAGTAACGTGATCTGATAAATCCACGCTATTTAGCGTAACTACTACGCCATTAGATAGGAAAATTGCCATTTGTTATACCTCTGTTTCTTGTGTCGGTGTTTCTACGGGTGTTTCTTTTTTCTTTGTTTCTTTAACCTCTTTAGGCAATTCTTGCCCTATCTTGATTAGAAACGCTTTATCTGCCTCTGTTAGTGCCATTTTAGCTCCAGCTCGTTAGTACGGATATTTGTAAATCACTTGTAAGCAAGTCGCCGCTAGGTAACGATAAAACGCTAGGTGCAGTTACAGCGGTAACGTTAAATACGATAGAGCTAGCAGCCAACTTATTAAACACGGCTACTATTGTGTCCTCTATGCCTTGTAGGTTGCCTTCATTAGAAAACATCGGCACGGTCATAATTATCTTAAAATTAGCTAGCGGTGAAATGCCGGCCTGTGAGTTATTGCTAGGCGTTAAATAAGGATCTGCCGGGGCTACTACTACGCTGTTAGCTACTATTGTGCTAGGTGGAAAACTAAAGGTACTCCAAACAGCATTATTAGCTAAGGCAGCGGCTATAGTGCTGCGTAGTGTAGTTATGGCGGCTGTAGGCATTATCCCACCATAGCGTTAGGTGAAAGATACGGGGCTAGTAAACCGCGTATAGATGCCATTAAAGTATTACTCATCTTAAAGGGGCTAGGGCTGTAACCGTCTACGCTTACGCCGCCGGCTTGTGTACTAAACCGGCTAGTCCAAATATTTTCAGCTAGCATAAGTGCAGCTGCGTTTATAGCAGGTGTATTAGCGTAGGTAGCGGTCTTTGTATCCTCACCCGTCATAGTGCCGCTAGGTACTACCCGCCTAAAGTTTTGGTCAGCTGCCGTTTTTGCATATTGTATAAAACTGTAACCCTGTGGGTATTGGTAATAATTAAGCTGTAAATTAAACGCTGGTAACAGCGTAGTGCTGCCTGTGCTAAAAGGTAAAGTACTGGTAATTGTATAAGTGCCGTTAAAAGTAGCGCCAGCCCCGGTTACGGTAACGGATTGCCCAGTAGTAAACAGGCCGGGGTTGGCTATCATCACGGTAGCTACATTGTCTACTAATGCAGTTCCCACTACCGGGGCAGAGTCAAACCATAGAAAACCGTTAATTAAATCTTGGGCCGCTTGGCAGGTGTCCTCTATCCAAGTGTAGCTATCGTACAAAGTGCCAACGCCTAAAGATGCTTTTAACGTAGCAGCTGTAACGTAAGTAGCCGGCATATTTGTACCTTTCTTTGTAGGTCTGGCAGAGCCAAAGGGCTAAGGCCCTGCCAGACTATTAGTTATTTATTAGCTGATATTTAGGCGGCAGATACCGTATGGGATCTTGGCAATAGTTGCCATAAAGCCGTAAATAGCTACCTGTACTTGTAGATTTGATACTACGTTTACGCTCATATAAGCCTGTGGGCTTTCATAAACAGTAAACGCCTCTGGGGCTAGAATAAATGCTGAGTTATCAGCTACTCCAGCGGTCATAAATCTATCTACATAAAGATCTAGACCTAATACGTTACCGCGTACAGAGTTATTACTTACCATACCGGCGGCGTTAGCAAGTGCTGCCGCGTTTGGCTGGTAAGCGTTGAAAATTGGGCGGCCTGTGCTATCTGTTGCACCTAATAGCAGGTTATAAATACCTGTGCTGCCTACAAAGTTCTGTGCAAAATATCCGCTGTTTTTGTAAACGTTAGCGGTACTTTCAGCGGTGTAAGAAATTAAACCCGCCGCTGTAGCTGCTACGCCTGTGCTTGTAAAGCCTGTTGCGTTAATTGCAGTAATTACGGCTTGGTCTGTTGCGTTCATATACGCGATCTGGAGCTGATTAGTCAACTCTGAAAAGAATTGTGGATTATCTGTGCGCTCTAGCAACTCAACACTAAGCGTATTCATACCTGAGTACTTATTTACAGTACCGGTTAAATACTCTGTAACCATACCTGTAGCAGATACAGCTCCGGCCTCTGCCTCAACAGTAACGGTAGGTGCTACACCATTTAGCCCGCCGTTTGAGTCTACAAGTGCAGGTACGTTAATTGTGTTGCCCTTAGGTGGCAATACGCCTCTAGAGCAGGCATCTACCGCGCTGCGTGGAAAGCGTGTATTAGTAACAAACTCTGATAGATACTGAGTTGGGTTAAATGCAGGGTTTGTAGTCCAGCTATCATCGGCAGCTGTTACATATAATTTTGACTCCTCATTACCTAGAGCAGCTTTAATTTTATGCTCTGTGTAAGCGCCCATACTTGTAATAGGTGTGCGTACTCTTTGTGAGTTTAATGCACTTGGCTTAATAATTCTGCGCGCGGCTTCTACCGGTTCGGTAGCGCCCGCGGCCTCATCATCTTTATAGCTAACGCTCTTTAGCGTTACTGTTGCACCGTCCGGCAAATAAGTGCCTTCCGCTGCCATTTCGTCCGGGGCTTTGTCCACGGTTTCTCCTTTAGTTTCTTTGGGTTGGTTTGGATCTACTGCGTTTTCTTGTGCAGCAATTTTTAACACGGCAGCGCTTGGAAATGCAGCGCTCTCTACTAGAGATACCTCTTTTAAGGTAGCAGCCGTAACTAGCAGATAATCTTTTTCTTGGCGTGAGTCCTCTACCTCAACGCCTACACTTAAGCCGTCCATTAATTGCTCCTGTGCAAGCAAAATTGCATCGCTACCCCTTGTGCTAGCACTAACCTTAAAGCTGGCATATAGCCCGGTCTTATTACTGGTAACGCTCTGCATACGGCCTACGGGTTTGCTGTTATCGTGTTGCATTAAAAGTTTTACTTTGCTTGGCTCTGGCACGATTATAGAGTTTTCTGCAAACACTACGCGCCCGGCGCTTGTGTTGCCTACCTCTCCATACGGCGCAATTTTGCCGCTAATTGTGCGCCTATCGCCGTTATCTACTGCCTCTATATTGCCGCTAAACGTTAATAACATTTGTGGGCCTCTCTGTTAGTCCGGTTGGGCTTAGTTCTTCCATACTTTGCGCTTGCTCTAGATCTATTAAACCTAAATTAAGCATTTTTTCTATAGCTTCCAAACGCGCCAAAGTATCAGCGCGCAAAAACGTTTCATCTAACGCAAACCTAACCTGGTTACCGCGGCGTGTTACATCGTCCATACTTAAACGGTTTTCTATAGCGCTAATAAACGGCTGTAATGAGTAAGCTACAAACTCTTTGCGCCCGTCTATAATATTTTGGTAAGTCATTGAGTTATTCATATCCGCGCTTATGTAATATGCCGGTACGTTCATTAAACGGGCTATTTCTGTAGCTAAATACTGTGATGCCTCGTTATACATCATTTCTTTGGGTGAATAACCGACAGTTTGATAATCTAACGTGCTAGTTAAATAAGCTGTGCTGCGTGAGTTACGCGCGGCTTTCCACGCTGCCAGTAGGCCGCTAATTTGTGCCTCTGGTAAATCTGCCCCACTATTCTTAATAAAACCTGTTGCCATAGGTGTAGCAGCTGCAACGCTTGCCGCTTTTTGTATATCTAACGCGGCTTGTATTGTGCGCCCGCCTGTTTCTAATACGCCGGGTAATAAACTTTGGAAAGTAATTAAAGATCCTACGCCGCTATCTGGTACGCGCTGCCCGTTTACAGAGTAGTAGTCAACTTCATCGCCGTACTGGTCTGTAGTTACTGTAACGCGTGTATTAGCTACCCACTCAAACCCGCTAGGTCTGCCGTCCTCTTCATACAAGCTAGTAACGCGCCAATAAGCAACGCCATATAGCAACAGGCTATCTACCGTGTAGCTAATTGTTACGCTGCGTGGTTGCCTAATATCTGGCTGATCTAGCCAGACAGGTGTTTGTAATTTACGGCCTGTACTTTTTTGTATTAGCTCTAAATCTATACTTGCAATTACTCCACAGATTAAATTACGGCATCTACTTACCGCCGGTACTTGTAGCGCTAAGTTTCTATCTATAAACGGTATGCCGTTTGTATTGTATAAACCGCCAAAGGTATAAACACCCGCGCCGTAAGTTTGTTGCATAATAGGCGGCGATAATTGCGCCTCTACGTCTTTTTTACGCAGGCCTATAGTTTGCAGTAATCCCATAGGGGCATTATTGCCTAAAAGTCAAGTATAGGTTTACAGTTTGGCTTTGGGCGTGTCTAGGCGTATACCTTTGCCTCTGCTACAGGTTGCGCCAATATATGTATCACCATAGCTAGCCCAATAGGTATATCTACAGGCCCGGCAGACTTGCGCCGTACAATACGCCAAGCATCGGGGGTCTGTTTAGCTGCACAGTTTGCCATTTGTTGTATTAGCGCATCTTGCCCACTATGGCGCAAACGGTCATTTACTAAAGCATCGTACATATCGCTACAAGCTGTGTAAAAGGTCTGCCCCGATATATCCCGGGTCTGTACGCCTGCATTTTGCAACCTTTGGGCAATACTGGCAGT
>Ga0209229_10000484_pt1 | contig 16062 bp, 33 predicted proteins | sample SanBayMetagenome_FD_187466 | JGI IMG/M metagenome (GOLD analysis project Ga0209229, IMG submission 187466) | Freshwater and sediment microbial communities from dead zone in Sandusky Bay, Ohio, USA (SPAdes) (version 2) | ecosystem: Environmental > Aquatic > Freshwater > Lentic > Sediment... | reverse complement strand
AAGCCCTGCTCTTGCTATGCGTGTGGTAATCCTCGCAAACATTGGAAACAAAAGACTATGCAAGAAAAGAGATTTGATGAGTATGAGATTGAATAATGTCAGCCGATAATGGAATTTATATTCTACAGACTGAAGGTCCAGAATTTCGTGTAGGATGTCATCAGGCTATTGACAACATCTATGGAAACTTTTCCGATGATTCGCTGCGATGGCAAGGTGATCCTGAGGTAATCTACCATTATTTCCACACAGATAAGATGTTTTCCACTCTGGAACAAGCACTTGACTTTGCCGAAACACTCAGCTATAATTATGAATATCTTGAGGATGGAATCTGTGTGATTACCGACTTCAAAGATTGGAATTTTGGAAAACTTGAGGAACAATATGGCAAAGAAGCTGAAGGCAATTCGCGGTAAGTTTGCAGACGAGAAGTATCTTGGCTCCGAACCCGACCTTCGCGGTGATGTTACAGATGCTCAGGTCATTCAGGCCTACAACTGGTATAACTATTTCTATGATTCAGATCAGGCTAAAGACTGGATCATTGAATACTTGAAGGAATTTCATAAGACAGAAAAGGAACTAATCAAAAATGTCAATCGAATTAATCCTCATTCTTGCCGCACTAGCGGTTGGAATTGTCGCATACTACTTCTGGGCGGGAATCTCCCAAGCAAAATCGAACAGCGAAACCTTGAACGTATCCGCGCCCTTGCCTTTAGATCCAACACCAGTGACGCCAGCTCCGACGCAAGCAGCACCGAAGCCGAAGAAGGCAGCACCAAGAAAGAAGAAGTCAAGCAAGTAATCTCAATTCAAGATCGCGTATCTAATCGGGCTAATGACCTGATTGCCGACCTTGAAGTCCAGCTTGACAACTACTATCGTGATGGAACTCAATTTAAGGCGTCAGATTGGCTTTCACAGCATGATGTGAAGCCTGCTATTGCACAGCGCATTGCAGATTATTATAAGCCTCTTTATTCTGAACTCTTTGATGCTCTCTCTGGTAAAGTGCCTGAGTTGCGTGAAGCATATTCACACTACACCAAGCCGAAGCTAAAGGCTTATGTTGAGTTTATCAAGTCTATTGTTTCTGCGGCCGAGACCCGTGCTGTGGTCGTCAAGGCTGCACGAAAGCCGCGCAAGAAGAAGGAAAAACCTGCTTCTGTGGTCGTTGCTAAACTCAAGTTCAAAGAAAAGGATGATACCTACAATGTCGTGTCTGTTGATCCGAAGCAAATCGTTGGAGCTAATCAGCTTTGGGTGTTCAATTCCAAATATAGAACTATTGCTGTTTACAATGCTATGGGCCCTGCTGGGCTTAACGTCAAGGGTAGCACACTAACTGGATGGGACGAAAAGACTTCGGTTGTCAAGACTCTTCGTAAGCCGACTGAACAACTAAACAGGTTGAAAGATGGCGGTAAGATTGTTCTGCGTAAGTTCATGGATGAAATCAAGTGCAAGCCTAAGACCGCAACTGGTCGCATAAATAAAGATGTAGTGCTTGTAAGGATCATTAAATGACAAACGTATTTGAGTTTCCGAAGAGTAAGATCGTTCGTGAAGTTCCTCTAGACATTGAAGAAGTAGAAAAAGCAAAAGAAAAAGGCAAGCAGAACTATGCTGATGGAATGACTGAAGAGATTTCAACATTCATTCTAGCCGAACTTGAGAACTTTGGTATTGATGCGGAAGCCAAAGAATTTACGAAAGACTTTATCTTTTTGAATGATGTTGTAAAGTGTCTCATATACCGTAACATGGGACTACAACATAGTCTTCAAAACTTCATAGACGAACACGTACAAATCGTAGAACTAAAAGACGGCAATCCAATCGCAGAAGATGAAACAATAGGGTGAACTGTGGCTATTTTGATTGACCTGAATCAGGTCTTGATTTCTAATTTAATGCAACAAATTAATTCCAATCCAAAAGTTAAACTTGAAGAAAACCTGATCAGACACATGGTGCTGAACAGTCTTCGGTCATACGTTAGACAATTCAAAGAAAAGTATGGTAGCATCATCATCTGCTGTGATAGCAAGAAGTACTGGCGCAGAGATGTGTTTCCATTCTACAAGTCTAATCGCAAGAAGGCTAGAGACGAATCTGGTTTTGACTGGACGCTCATCTTTGAAACGCTGAATAAGATCCGTGATGAACTCAAAGAAAACTTTCCATACAAGGTCATTGATGTTGAAGGAGCAGAGGCTGATGATGTTATTGGCGTGCTTTCAGCCAGACTGTCGCCGTCAGAGGACATTCTGATTCTATCATCTGATAAAGATTTTGTTCAGCTTCAGAAGTATGAGAATGTCACACAGTACTCACCTATTCTCAAGAGATTCGTGAAGACTGATGATCCTCATCTTTATGTTAAAGAACACATCATAAAGGGTGACAGGGGTGATGGTATTCCTAATTTTCTGTCTGCTGACAATGTGTTTGCGTTAGGCGAACGTCAGAAAGTCATAAATAAAAAGAAGCTTGATGAGTGGTTGAAGTTGAAGCCTGAAGATTTCTGTGTGAACGAGAATATGCTTCGTGGCTACAAGCGCAATCAGATGCTTGTGGATTTGGACTATATTCCTGATAACATCTCAGCACAGATCGTTGAGGCGTATGAGAATGTAAAGCCAGGAAACAAGCAGAAGATGTTTAACTATTTTGTTGAGAAGAAGTTGGTAAACCTGATGGAAGTCATCCAGGAATTTTGAGGAAATAATGATAAAGAACGTACATGAAGTTTTTGAAGAGTTAGAAAAGGCATCTACCGAAGATGACGCCAAAGCTATTTTATTCTACAATATGACACCAGGTCTGCGCGGAGTTCTTCGTGCAAATTTTCATCCTGGTATCAAATTCGTAATGAATGAGATTCCTGCATATAGAGAGAATGATGCACCTCTTGGTCTCGGTGACACCTCAATCCATAAAGAAATTAATCGTGTCTATATCTTTGAAGAGAACAATTCAAGAGTCGATCCCAATCTGACACTGGAAAGAAAGAAGCATGTTCTCATTCAGATTCTAGAAAGCCTAGAAGCAAAAGAAGCCAAGGTATTCGCTGATATGTTAATGAAGCGAATTGAAGTAAAACATTTGACCAAGAAGATGATTGAAGAAGTGTTCCCAGAATTCTTCTCATACTGATAACAAAGGTGCCTTATATCATGATCAATCTAAGAAGGTACGATCATGTCAAGGAAATCAAAACTAGCAAAGCTGTTAGAGACAAATGAACAATACGAATACAACACCACGGTTGAGGATTGCCAGAGATGGTTCAACATTCTCAACCGTGAACTATTTGAGAACTCCCTTCCTCCTGTCAATGAAATCGATATACGCTGGCGCCGTGGTGCATACGCATACTATGACTACGACGAAAAGAAACCAGCTGGTATCTGTAAGCTGCTCATGAACAAACGATACAAATCCAAACAATTCTTTGTTGAAGTGCTTGCACATGAAATGGTGCACCACTATCAATATATGAACAACGAAGAGATGGGTCACGGCTCTTCGTTTATGAAATGGCGTGACACGTTCAATAAGAAAGGTTTGAACCTCGTTAGGGATTATAATGATGAAGTATAAAAAGAACTATTACGGCACTCACGAAGACTATGATGATGACGAATATGCTGAACTGAGAGCGGGACAAAAGAGACGCCCGATTCGCAATTGGAAGAAAGCATATTCTGAGAATTCGGAAGAGGCCGATCAGATAGACGATTTTTATAGTAACAAAAAGACTTACAGATAACGTAGCGTAAACAGGTATGCAGCCAAAACATACCTGCTATGCGTTTGATACCATTGAAAATCCGAGTGTCCGATCTTATCTATAGAGTATCGCAACACTGGAGACTATCTCATGGCTATCGCTTGGAAGCAGAATCAGCACGGCTTTGAAGGCACCCAGACTGACTGGTCTGGCTATGTGCTTGAAAAGATTCACGATAATAACTATCGGATCATGTCTGATATTTGGGGTTCTGCGGACTGGGCGCTTGTCTGGGATGCAACTAAAAAGTGTCCCGTCAAGCTTTGCGTCAACGTCTACGATATGAATCCGTCTGGGTGGTCGCCGACTGAAATCGTGGTTGACGCTACGGAAGAGGTAAAGCAGGCTTACCGCGACTGGCAGGTCAAGCGCGAGTATGAACGGTTGCTTGGTAGCGCGGAGATTGCAGCTAATCAGATTGAGAAAGGCTGTATCGCTAAGGTTGTCAAGGGCAAGAACGGCAAGGGCACTGTCGGGAAAGTTGTTGTCATGATGGATGCAACTTACGGTATGGGCTATCGCTCGTCCGTTGAGAAGAAGCTTGCAATCGCGACCTCTGACGTTAAGGTCAAGAAGGCTTTACGTTCGGGTAAAGTTGCTGATGTCTATCAGGACGTGGTCTGGGTTTGGGCACGTAATGTGCAGCGGGTTGATGTCCCGGAGATCAATCAGCATGTGCTGTGGCTTGAGGCCGAGAAGCGGGTGCTACGTACCCACCTCGCAGCATAATCGGCTCTCCAGCCCTCTCCTCCTGCGTCCTAAACAGAGCTAATAAAATCAATCACTTAGCCAAACGACAAATCAATGACTTAGCCCATGTTCTGGCCGCATACCAGCTATGCGGTCGGAACTCTTGAAATTTCTGGGTTCCATACCCATATCTATAGAGTAACAGAAAGAAAGGCACTCTCATGGGTTCTCCCGCTCCTAAGTCCGTCTCCCCCGAAATCCTCGCTGCTCTCGCAGCCGTTGCAAACAAGCCCGTTACGAAACTTCCGGTTGGGGCTGCTGCAAACGTTCGCAAGTCCAAGTATGTCGGCAAGAAGGCTCTTAAGGGTGCTGTTCAGCGCCTGAGCCATGTGGCTAGCGCATATCAGGGTTGATTGGAAATCTCTTGAAATTCCGACTTGCCATACCCATATATAGTATATGATGATGATCACTGACGCTCTTCAAGACCTCAAGAACCTCGCTCTTTCCGGCAAATCACTCAACTTCGCGGAAGTTGCAGAAGATTACGGACTCAACCCCAAGTTGCTTGAACGCAAGTTTCACGAATCGTATCCCAACGGGGTTGTCGCGCTTGAATCGCAAGCTGAATCGCTTCAAAAGCGAATCGATGCAAACGTTGAAAAGTGGTGTTCGTACTACGGGGTGCCCGTCTCGGCTACGAAGGTCATGAAGATTCGTGGTGTCACGTACACTGTGCTTTGCACAATCACTGGTGCAAAGCGTTTCAAATATGCGGCTGTGTCTCACAAGGACGGTCGTGCTGTTCGTCTCGCTGCTTAATCAAGAGGTACAAAATGTCTCGCATGTATCGTTTGCCCAAGTCAGCCCGTGAAAAGGCTAAGTTTCACGAATCTGTCGTGAATCACTCAAATGCTAATATTCGTATCGCGGCCGATAATGTCGCGCTTGCTCTCAAGGCTGCAAAGTCTGGCAATGTGCAAGACCTCATGACCTATCTGAGTCTTGCCCAGATGTTTGCTGAGAAAGTAAGCTTCGTCAATCCCGAGGAGAATCTTCGCTAATGGCTAAGTCTCGCAAGACTGTTGAAATTGACCTGCTGTTGGATTATGCCAACGGTTATCTGTCGGCTGACTGGCAGGGCGGTGATGCTGAAACTGAAAAGTGTCGGCGTCAGGGCTTGATTGACATGCTGGAAGCTGCTCTTCATGGTGTCGGTCGTTATCGCGGTTATGTCTATCTTGATCAGAATCAGATCACCAAGTCCAAGCCCGGCATTCGCTGGGTTGACGGGCAAGCACCCAGACACACGTTTCATGAAACTGATCCCACTCGTCGGAGGTATGCATAATGCTTGACTATCGTGATCGCAGCCTTGAGTTCGGCGCAATCTTTGTGCCTGCTCTCATGCTCATTGCCATGGGCTTCTCTATCGGTCTTTACATTGGATATAGGTATCTCTGATGGGTTACTACAAAAAAGAAATTATGGACGTTAAAGAATTGATCTGGTCTGCCCTTGAAAAAGGATTTCGTGATCCAGAAGATATTTTTCAAGAAGTCCGAAAGCACAATCGGCGAGTGAGTCGTATTGCTGTTCAAGAACTTTATGATGAAGTTTGGAATAGCGACCAGGCGGCTGAAGCTTTTATTTGGTATTGACAATATGAAAGTTACCAGCTATTATATGCAGGTAAATCAGTAACAAACACAGGAAAACACACATGTCTAAGATGGCTGCTCATTTCGTTGCTCTTGAATTCCTTAAGTCTAAGGGCACCGCTACTCCCGCAGAAATCAATGCCCACGTTGGCAAGGGTAACTATGCAGCCAAGTATGTTTGCTATCTCAAGCTTTATGGCTATGAGATTGAGACTGTAAAAGACGGTCGTACCGTAACCGAATATAAGTTCATTTCTGACGGCGACTCGGCTACCCGTAATTTCAAATGGGTTGCACCTGCTGACCGCGGTAAGGTCAAGACGCCCAAGGTCAAGGCAGCTAAGGTTGCAAAGCCGAAGGCATCTAAGCCCGTCAAGGTGCGGCAGTCTAAGCAGACGCCGAGTGCGCCTGTCAAGAAGGCCGCGCGTAATGCGCTCAAGGATCGTGCTGACGCTGAGGCCGACCGCTTGCTGGCTGAAATCGGCATGAAGAACGGCGGTGAATACGCTGGTGGTACCTACTCTGTTGATCCCGACTGGGACAGCATGGACGGTATTGATGTTGCTAACTTCCTCAAGTAAGGAATAAAAATGTATCGCTATTATCCTGAAGTTGACGTTTCTGTTTTGATGCATCGCACCATCACCAATCTACAACAGAATGGTTATGACGAATTGCTGTTCACCATGGACAATGGTGACCGCTACATCATGTATCATTCACAGGACTGTTGTGAGTATGTGCGAATCGAGGACATTGATGGCGACCTCAATGATCTTGTTGGCTCACCCGTGCTGCAAGCAGAAATCGTTTCTGGTGAAACCCAAGATAGCTGGGAAGAAGATGAACGGCAAGATTCCTACACCTGGACATTCTACAAGTTTGCGACCATCAAGGGTTCCGTAACCCTGCGTTGGTTAGGTGAGTCCAACGGTTACTACTCTGAGCGTGTTGATTTTGGAAAGGTTGAAGATGATGAATAAACGTTGGTTACTTGCAGGGCTTGCTGCTCTGCCTTTTATCGGTGTTGCTAATGCATCTGGTAAGAACTCTGCTTCGTGGCGTGTTCCTGCTGGTGTTAAAAAGATCCGTGTTCGGTCTTGGAATGCAGACGGCAGCAAGGATCTAGACAGGACTCTGAGTGTAGAGCCTGGTGATGTTTTTCGTATTGATGCAATTGAGGAATAATGAAATGATGAAGCGTGTTTTTTCTGCTCTTGGTATTGTTGGTGTGGCTCTCAGCCTTGGTGCATGTACGGATGCTGAAATGGCATCACAGAACATCTCTAAGGCCGCGGACTATTTTGAGATTAATCGGCGTATCATCTTCTACAATGGTATCACCGATAACTACATGCTGACCATTGAGGGTCGATGTTCCATCAAGAAGGACAATATGGACAATCAGCTTGAAGTGACATGTAAGACAAGCCCGACTGAATATAAGAAGCATTTTCTTGGTATTTCCGATAACGTGACTTACTTCGTAGAACAGTTGGAAAATGCCAACGTGAGTGTCTATCAGTATCGTGTGGTGTTCAAGCCGTCTGCTATTATGCCTGACATTGAGGTAAAGTAATGAATGCACAACTGTATCAAGATACCGATGTAAGGGTTATTGACCAGCGTATTGGTATGGGCATTGGTGGTCTTAATACAGTTATTCGGCTGTATCATAAGCCTACTGGTATTCTTATTGAAATGCCTCGCTTGACTAGAAGTCAATATTATGATAAGGTATTAGCCTTTGAGATGCTAGAATATGCGATATTAGGAATAAAAGAATGAGTGATATTATTAAAATTGCAGATGAACGTGGCGAGTTTGTCTATCTTGAGGACGGATTTCTTTATTATGAGCCAAAAGGTGCTGGTGTTATTTCCGCGCACCACTTACGAACCCTTGCAGATGAACTTGATAAACGTAATAAAAAGTGGAGCGAAGAAATAGATGAATATTTTCGCAATCAGTCAGGATCCTAAGCAAGCCGCTGAGTGGATGGTGGACAAGCATGTGGTGAAGATGGTTTTGGAGACAGCGCAACTCCTGTCCACCGCTCATCGGTTACTTGACGGCACACAATATATTGACAAGACCAAGACTGGTCGGAATGTAAAGCGTTGGCGTTTGCCTGATGGGCGTGAGCAAGTGCTGTACTCTGCGACACATATCAATCATCCGTCAGCCGTGTGGTGCCGTGAGACTAGCGACAACTACAAATGGCTGTATCGGCATTTTCTAGCACTGTGTATGGAATATAAACATCGTTATGGTAAAGTACACAAGTGTATGGATATGTGCGACCATCTTTGTTCGTATCCTCGCTATATAAAGTTAGGTGATCTGACTCCAGTAACACCCGCAATGCCTGATGAATACAAAGTGCCTAATGATCACGTAGAATCCTATCGTAACTATTATCGTATTGCAAAAGAGAGAATGCACAAATGGACGAAGCGCGAAAAACCCATCTGGATCTAATCAAGAATCTTCGCTTTCAAGATGATCAACTATGCGAAGATGCTGCAACCAAACTTGAAGAAATGATGGCCCTGTTAGAGAAGCAGCAGGTCATCATTCGTCGTATATATGCAGAGAAGCTGCCTGACACTTGGTTCGTGTGTGGTGAACTCGGCGAGAAAGATCAAAACAATCTGCCGAAATATATAGAAGTATGCCCTGCATATGGTGCAGACTGGTCGCAGATATATGAACGAACTGATCGCACAATTGGTGGAATGGGCAGCTAGAAAGGATACTAAATAGTAGTATGATTTATTCATTTATAGATACTGAAACCGAAGAAGAGTTTGAATTGGAAATGACCTATGATCAACTCAAGGTATTTCTAGAAGCTAATCCAAGGTTCAATCAAACATTCGTAATGAACCTTGGTGATCCCATTCGCATGGGAGTGACAAAGCCGCCTTCTGATTTCTCAAAATATGTTTTAGGTAAAGTGAAAGAAACGCATCCATTAGGCGGTGCTGTAGAAAGAAGATATACGATACCCAAAGAAGTATGAGTATCAAATATAAAAGACGAGTTTCAAAAGGAGGCAGTCACGCAGGTGATTCGCCTCCTTTTGCTTTTACAGGAGCTAAAATGTCTAAGAAACCAAAGAACAAGACTAACAGACAACAACCAGAAGCACAAAAGCAGGCTGCTCATTTTGAGTTAAGACACATTAAGCCGCTTACACCAAATCAGGAGAAAGCATTTAATTCATACAAACAAGGCTATCATCTCATGCTTCACGGTTTTGCTGGAACAGGCAAAACATTCTGCGCTCTCTATCTTGCTCTAAATGAAATCTTGACAGACACATCAATATACAATAAAATAATCATTGTGCGTTCAGTTGTGCCTTCCAGAGACATGGGATTTCTCCCTGGCTCTATGAAAGAAAAGGCTGCTGTATACGAAGAACCATACCGCGAAATCTGTGATAGTCTATTTGGACGTGGCGATGGATACGATATACTGAAGATGAAAGGTATTGTTCAGTTCACAACAACATCGTTCTTGCGCGGCATTACATTCAACAAGGCTATTGTGATTTTGGATGAAAGCCAAAACCTGTCATTTCAGGAAGCTGATACAGTGATGACTCGTATGGGTGATGAATCCCGTATCATTGTGTGTGGTGACTTCAGACAGACAGACTTGGTAAAGAGATACGAACAAGAGGGCATCACACAGTTGATGGCCATCACTAAAAGAATAAATACTTTTGGACATGTAGAGTTTCAGAAGGAAGATATCGTTCGTTCTGGGCTTGTTAAGTCATACATAATTCAGAAGGACGCAATGGGGCTATGAAAACATTTAGACAATATCTAGAAGAGCAGCTATGGACTGCCATCAAACTACCAGACGGCACAATCAAGAGAGGAAAGTTCCCTCATTCATCTCATGAAGAGATCCGTGACAAACATGATCTTGAAATAACAAAAGACCATAAGATGGGCTTCGTAATGGTCAAAGATGGCAAGAAGACATTCATGGATCGCTCTGAAGCCGCGAAGCATATTGGTCGTCAAACTGATAGAGCAGACAGCACACACTTGAAGCCTCGCGACGAAATCAATCGTGATGATGACGATCCTTTTGCAGGAAGTTATGCTTCACCTGATCAGATCAAATCAAACGTTTTAGCAATGAGAAAGTTTGGTACAACTCTCAGTGAAGGCAATCCTCTTTCTCGTATGAGAACTCTTGAAAAAGAAGGGCGTCATTTCATTGCAATATCAACTGAAAGACCAGGTCTAACAAAGAAGCAAGTTGCAAAAAGAAATGAAGAACTTGTGTCTATGGCAAGAAAAGCTGGCTTTGGTGTAAGAAAAGCTGAAGGCAGATATGAAGGCGGTAAAGAATCATCACACGTTATTCATGCCCGCGCGCCCGGTCGTGAAGCTGGTGCAGAGCTTGTAGCATTTGGTCGTAGTGCAGGAAAGCACTTTGATCAAGATTCTGTCTTGCATCACAACGGTAAAACTGCTAGACTAATAGGTACAAACACAACTGGTTTTCCAGGTATGGACAAATCAGAAAAAGTTGGTGGTAAACTCAAGTATAATAATCCAGAATCACCATTTCAAACTGAACTAAGACCATCTAAGAAAAAAGCGCCTGCGCGTTTCACTACGGAGTAAATCGTGAGTTATAGTGAAGATTGCCTAAAGTATATTAAAGAGTGTATGACTAAAGAAGAACGTAAGCCTGTTGGTATGTTTGGCACTTGGGCATATTACGAGCAAAAGAAAAAAGAGTACGAGAAGAGCAAACACAAAGAATAGCTCTAGCAGGATACTAAAGAAATGAGACGAGACATGAAGACATTTAGACAATTCTCGCGTATGAGAACTCTTGAAGAAGAAGAAGGGCATGACTTTTTGATTGAGGTGTTTGATAAACCTTGGAATTTGAAAAAAGTTAAAAGCGATGATAATTTGCATAGTGCATTAAAAGACTCGTTAAATGATTCACACCCTGGACATAGAGGGTTTGCTTTATATAAAGCAACCGATAATAATGGAATACATAAAGGCCATATAATGGAATTTTCTCATAACGGAGAAGTTCAAATTCATCACTTAGATGATAAATTAAGATCCGGTAAAGTAACAAATACTAGTGGTGGTCCAAATACAAAATTTATAGGAACAATAAAAGCAAGAGTACAACATCATGTGGATAATAAATCAAAAAATGTGAGAGTATATGGAAAATCAGGAATGATTCATACTTATCACTCTTTATTTAAAAGAATATTTAAGGATAGATATCATGTAAGTGATATGGAAAAAGATGAAACAAATCCATTTGCAAACGCACATTCTTTCAAAATTTCACCCTCTAAAAAAATAAAAATAGAAGAATTAAAACAATACTTGGAAGAGAGCGAAGCATCAGGTTGGCTCAAACCAAACGGTTCTGCTGTTTTCAACAGAAGCACACGAAGAGATAAAAAAGGCAAGCGTCAAAAGTTAACACACGGTGACACATACTCTGACCGCACAGGCGTAGATATGAAAGATACCACAGGTGGTTTCTATCAAGACTATGAAAAACATATTGAAGGTGCTTTGAAAAAAGGATGGACAAGATTTCATATTGAACACGATCCTAAGAGCAATACATTTCATGGTGTAGTTCAAGGGCAACAAAGGTTCAGAAACAAGCCACGACATCAGCAAGCCATTGAGCGCATCAAAAAAGTCATATCAGGCAAAAGCGCAGCATATAAAAAACATAAAGATGAAATAGAAAGATTTAGAGAGTGAAAAAGTTTAAGTATGTTGACGGGCTTCCGGAACTCAAACAACTTGATACTGACGAAAGCACTGGTGAAAGATTCTATATCACACCAAACGGCGTAAAGCTTCCTTCTGTTACAACTGTTCTTGGATACTTCAAGAAGAAGTCTCTCATTGAATGGCGCAATCGTATTGGCAATGAAGAAGCTGATAAGGTAATGTTCCGTGCTTCCAATCGTGGCACTCGCTTTCATAACATGATGGAAAGTTATCTTCGCAATGAAGATGACTATCTAAATGGTATTATGCCTGACATGAAGCAATCTTTCAATGACATGAAAGAAACGCTTGACTTGATTGATAATATACGTTATATTGAATCACCATTGCACAGTGAGAAGCTTGGTGTTGCAGGAAGAACAGATGTCATCGCAGAGTTCGCTGGCGTTCCTTCTATCATAGACTTCAAGACTTCTACAAAGGAAAAGAAAGAAGAATGGATTGGTAATTACTTTGAGCAAGGTACTGCGTATGCTCTGATGTATGAAGAATTGGTAAAAGAGCCGATAAACCAGATTGTCATTCTCATATCGGTTGATTTCATGGAACACCCACAAGTTTTCATTCGTGATAAGAATCAGTACGTTCAAAGCTTGTTGGAAAAAATACACCTATACAAACAGGAAAAATTTTAATGTACTTAGAACCTTGGATGATCGCCACACTTTGCATTGCATTTGGTGCTTGTGCTTATATCAGTAGCCGCAGAGGATTCTCACAGGGTGGTGAGTTCGCATTGCAGTTGCTTGTAGAAAAGAGAATGATCAAGATTACAGACGAAGGTGAGATTCTTCGTTGGACTCCATATGATGATAAGCCGAAGAGGGCTGCAAGAAAGAAGAAGTGATGAAACGTTATGTGATTGGTGATGTGCATGGTTGCTATGATGAGTTGTTAGAACTATATCATAAGATAGACGAACATGCGGATGGTAATTTTAAAATGATCTTTGTTGGTGACTATGTTGATCGTGGTCCGAAATCAAAAGAAGTTGTAGAATTCATCAGGAAGATGCAAAAGCGCGGTGATATTGCTTTGATGGGCAATCACGAAGACATGCTTCTGTTTGGTGATTTCACTTATGCTGCTCAAACACTTGTGAGTTATAATGCTTTACTAATGCCTGAAGATGTGCTAGAATGGATGCGTTCTCTACCAAAGTACTATGAGGACGACACGATCATCGTTGCTCACGCTGGTGCTAATCCTGCATTTCCAATGAATGAACAAACAGACGCAATGCTCTTGTGGTTACGATATGAACAGCATCAACATGCAATGCTTGATAAGCACTTCTATCATGGGCATACACCAAGATTAGGTAAGATTGAGCAAGTAGCAGATCGCACAAATGTTGATACAGCTTGCGTGTTCGGTGGGCATCTAACAGCCGCTATTGTAGGAGATGATGGTAAACCTGAAGGTTTCATTCAGGTACCAGCAAAGAATGGTGTGTATGCTTAAACTACAAAAACTTGAAGAGTTTATCATTACCGAAACAGGAGTTAAAGTCACGATTCTTGTTGATGTAAAGACAATGGGTCGTGAATATGCAGAAGCACATTTGAAATGGCCAAAGATTAGTATAGGTGCGTAAATCACTATATACTATGTTATCGTTGAAGGAATACGAAAAACACTGAGGACTGGGGGGCAGTACCCCACGCCTCCACCAAAGACACACTACCTAATAATAGCGGCGTACCCGTGGGGTTATTAGGAGTCTTGCAAGCTGGTGTGTCTTTGATGGGGGCGAACTAGGATCGACTGAGTGTATAATAGTTGACTGGAGATAACCGTAGGCGACTACGTACAAGCGCAAAACTCTAAATGCAAACGATAACTTTGCACCTCGTATGGCTCTAGCAGCCTAACATGCGCTCGGAGGGGGCGTGGAAACAGAACCCCTCCACCAATACTTTGCGCTAGTGCCAGTTTTAGGCGCATCGTACAATGAACTGGCAAAACGGAACGCCGTGTCTCCGTTGCAACAAACCTAAACACGGCACTAACACACAAACACAAAGGATAATATTATGTCAAAAACACCTTATGAACTTCGCTTTGATCTTCTTGCTATGGCACAGTCTATTCTGACCGAGCAAAGCATGAATATGCGAATCAAGATTGAGAATGATTGGAACATGGCTTGTGAAAAGGCTCGTATCTTGCACGACAAGGGGCGCGATGCTGAATTTCCTGCGTTCCCTTCTGTGCCTTTCTTGGATGAAGATCAGGTCATTGCGATGGCTGAAAAGCTTAACAGCTTCGTATCTAAGAACGACTAATCAATACTGACAGTAATAATAGCGGGGCCAAATCCCGCTATTATATTGATGATCTAAGTTAGAAAGAAATAAAGTAATGAAGAAATTTTTAGCAGTCAGTCTTTTAGCATTAGCACTAGTAGGCTGCAATGAAATGTCAGCGAAAGAGATATACAACATAAGCGTTGATGGTGTTGTTCTCATTCAGAACAGAATAGATGCATCCAATGGTGGATCAGGCACTGGCTTCATTCTTAAAGACAATCAGATTGTTACGAACCACCACGTCATCGGCGGTCAGGGCAAAATTTTTGTGTTCTCTAGCAAGTCTGGTAAAGAGTATGAAGCTCAAGTAGTCTATGCGGATCCTGTTGCAGATATAGCAGTCATTCAATTGAAAGATTGGGAACTCTATGAGAAGAATGAGAACCCTGTTAATCTCATTCTTGGTAATAGTAACTTTATGAAGCCTGGGGATAAGGTCGTAGTTATTGGACATCCTTGGGGATTAACATGGACTGTATCTGAAGGCATTATCTCAGGTAAGCATCGTCGTGTCGGACAAAATCCAAAGTTTGTAGACCAGATTGATGCAAATCTATTTCAAGGAAATTCAGGTGGTCCAATCTTCAATGAGAACGGGCAGATAATCTGTGTGAGCAATATGATGCTTGCAATGGAAGGCGGATCATATGGATTCTGTGTTCCTTCCAATCTTGTGAAGAAGGTTGTTTATGACTTTAACACTCTAGGTGAAGTGCGCTGGAGAGTATTGAACATATCAGCAGACTTGACAGACGATAAGCATTCTGTTATAGTAAGAGAACTAGAGCCTGATGGAGCAGCAGCAAAGGCAGGAATACAAGAGGGTGATATCATCATCGGCTTTTCTTCCGAAAAGAATGCAGCTCAGGTCAAGAAGGTATCAAACCCAAATGATTTGATTACTGAACTAGCTATGCTCTTAGGTGATAAGGAAGAAGTTACTTTATTGATTGATAGAAAAGGTGAAAAGATAATGATCAATGTGAAGACAAATTTCAGAAAGTCAAGCGACTATACACCAGATCCGGGTAAGTGATATGCCTACTAAAGAAGAGATTACCACGTTCTCATTGAGAATAGAAACTCTTGTTTCAGAGAAGTCCATACCTTACATGGATGCAATCTTACTTCACTGCGAAGATACAGGGCTTGAGGTTGAATTAGCGGCTAAGCTTATTTCTGGGGCACTGAAGTCTAAGATTCAGCTTGAAGCAGAAGAACTCAACTTCCTACCAAAGTCAAATACCACAAAACTTCCTTTCTGAGGATACATTATGATCGTTAAAGATGTTTTTGATTCTTTTGAGAGAAAGAAGATTCTACATATGAAGAGCATGGCTAAGTCTCATATGCAGTGGGTGCTAAATGAAAAAATACTTGATGATGTCGGGCATTATCTTGTTGTCTCTGGTAATGCATTTACTTCATGGCATGATCAAAGTGAACTTAAAGACATTGATGTGTTCGTGCTAGGCGATGATGTTGCCAAACACCAACTTCGTACATATCTTGCAAACCGCGGTTTTAAACACAAAGATATTGAATATCTGAAGCAAACGAATCCTGGTGCAACTCATGTTCAAGAAGTTTGGGAAGCCGTAAGTCATGGTAAAAAGTATCAGTTCATCTTTACTGATTATTGGAATCGCAAGGATCTGATCAAAGAGTTTGATTACAAGCATTGCATGGTATCATATGATGTAGGCAAGGACATGATTTACATTACTCGTTCCATTTATGATGCTATTGATCACAAGCAACTAATCGTCAATAATGAG
>Ga0209229_10000481_pt1 | contig 16096 bp, 9 predicted proteins | sample SanBayMetagenome_FD_187466 | JGI IMG/M metagenome (GOLD analysis project Ga0209229, IMG submission 187466) | Freshwater and sediment microbial communities from dead zone in Sandusky Bay, Ohio, USA (SPAdes) (version 2) | ecosystem: Environmental > Aquatic > Freshwater > Lentic > Sediment | place... | reverse complement strand
TCATGAGAATTGGACGGAATCGGAGTCGGGCCGACTCAATAGCTGCGTCTTCAGGGGAAAGGCCTTCGTTGTCCTGCTTCTCCTTCGCAAACTCAACAATCAAGATTGAGTTCTTCGCAGCAAGACCAATCAACAGAATCAATCCAATCTGAACGTAGACGTTGTTGTCGAGCCCCATAGCCCAGATACCAGCGAATGCACCAAACGCAGCAATTGGTGTTCCGAGAAGCACCGACCACGGTAGACGCCATGAATCGTATTGCGAGGCCAACAAGAGGAACACGAGTACGACGGCAAGTACGAATGTCGGTATTGGGTTCGGAGCTCGCTTCTCTTCGTACGAGAGACCAGAGAACGCCAAGCTCATGGTTTGAGGCAATACCTCCTTGGCAACTTCTTCGAGCGCTGTGAGTGCCTGACCAGAACTGAACCCGGCCTTTGCATTTCCAGTAATGGCAACGCTGCGGAAGAGATTGAACCGATACGTTACCTCAGCACCAGTTGTGTCGTTAGCCGTGACAAGTGTCGACAACGGGATCATCTCCCCTGTCGTGTTACTGCGCACATAGAACGCACCGATATCGCTCGGCGACTGTCGATACTGCGGCTCCGATTGCATGTAGACTCGATAGAGTCGACCAAATCGATTGAAGTCGTTCACGTATGCTCCGCCCAACGCAGCCTGCATCGTCGTGAACACATCCTGTATCGTTACACCTAGCTTGCGCGCCTTCTCACGATCGAGCTGCACGCCAATCTGAGGCACGCCGGCATCAAACTGCGTAAACAGGTTCGTAAGCTCTGGGCGCTGCGATGCTGCAGCCATGAAGCGTGCCGTCTGCTCTTGAAGGTCGCCAACACTCATCGTACCCGAACGATCCTGCAAATAGGCAGAGAAGCCCCCTGCCGCACCAAAGCCAGGAATTGTTGGCGGTGCAAAGCAGAACGTGATCGCTTCCGGGATCGACATGAACTGTCGATTGAGCGTTGCCATGATCGCCTTGGCCTTCTCGTCGGGTGCTTTGCGCTCTTCCCATGGCTTGAGACGAATCAGGAACGAAGCAACATTGGACGTGTATGCATTCGTAAGGAACGACAATCCACCAACGGTGTTGTACGATTCGATCTCTGGATGTTGCGCGAGAATCGCCTCTACCTTCTTACACACGGCGTCGGTGCGCTCGAGCGATGCAGCATTCGGAAGCATGACGTTGGCAAGGAAGATGCCTTGGTCTTCATCTGGTACGAATCCCGAAGGGATCTGACCGATCGTGATGAGCGACAGAACAGCAAACGCACCAACACCAACGACCGAGAGCACAGACTTGCGAACGATGGATCGCGCAACACCGACATAGCCATTGGTTGCACGACCGAAGATGCGATTGAACCATCGATAAAATGCGTTGAGTGGCCCCTTGCCCTCAATGTTCGTTGGCTTCAAGAGCATTGCAGCAAGTGCTGGACTGAGCGTGAGCGCATTGAAGGCAGATAACACCACGGAGAATGCAATCGTCATCGCAAACTGTTGGTAGATCATGCCCGTGATGCCACCGAGGAAGGCAACGGGAATGAACACAGCTGCAAGAATGAGCGCGATGGCAATCACCGGACCCGATACTTCGCTCATGGCCTTGAGTGTGGCTTCGCGCGGACTCATACCATGCTCGATGTGGTGCATCACGGCCTCGACCACCACGATGGCGTCATCGACGACGATACCAATTGCGAGCACGAGACCAAAGAGCGACACGGTGTTGATCGTAAACCCGACCAACGGGAAGATTGCGAACGTACCGATCAAGCTCACAGGCACGGTCAACAATGGAATCAACGTGGCACGACCGTTCTGGAGGAAGATGAACACGACGATAATCACAAGCAGAATTGCCTCGAAGAGCGTCTGCACGATTTCGTCAATCGATGCTTCTACCGCTGGCGTTGTATCGTATCCCACTTCAGCTACAACATCCTGTGGGAAGATCTTCTTCATCGATTCCAGCGTTTCGTAGATGCCCTTCGATGACTCAAGCTGATTGGCTCCAGGCAGCAAGTACACGGCCAACATCGCTGATGCTTTGCCGTTGAGTCGACCGAATGCTTTGTAGTTCTCGGATCCAAGTTCTACTCGTGCGACATCCCGCACACGGACAATCCGTCCGTCTGCAGTTTCCTTGATGATGATGTCAGAGAACTCTTCAGGAGTGGTCAAGCGTCCAGGCGCACTCACGGTATACGTGTTCTCCTGTCCAGGCGCGGACGGCGCAGCGCCGATCTTACCCGCTGGTGCTTGTACGTTCTGATCACGAACAGCAGCCCAGACATCCGTACTTGTCAGACCTAACGCAGCAAGGCGATCGGGCTTTACCCAAATGCGCATCGCATACTCCGAACCGCCAAGCAACTCAACCTGCGACACACCGGGCACGCGCAACAGTTGGTCGCGCACATTGATCATCGCATAGTTATTGAGAAACTGCGCATCGTAGGTGCCACCAGGCGAAGCAATGCTCACCATCATCAGGAGTGATGGATTGATCTTCTGCACAATCACGCCCTGCTGCAGTACATCCTGCGGAAGACGTGAGTTAGCGCGCGCCACGCGGTTCTGCGTCAAGACGTTGGCATTATTGAGATCAGTACCAACGTCAAACGTCACGTCGATCGACCCCGTACCGTCAGACGTGTTGCGCGACATCATGTAGATCATGTTGTCGACGCCATTGATTTGCTGCTCGATCGGCGTTGCTACTGATTGCTCGACGGCTTCAGCGCCTGCACCAGGGTACACGCCTGTAACGCGCACCATCGGAGGCGAAAGCCGTGGATACTGCTCAATGGGGAGTCCCATCAACGCGACAAGTCCAACCAACACGATCACAATCGATATCACGATTGCTACGATAGGACGTCGCACAAAGAATGCTGAGAACATCGTGCGACCCTTATGGACGTGTGAGGAGACTATCGATCGAAACCGATACGCGCTTTGGAGCTACCGTCGCACCGTCACGTACCTTCTGCAGTCCTTCGTAGACAATGGTCTCACCAGCCTTCAGACCAGCTTCAATGACATACGTGGCACCCACGCGATGTGAGATCACAACAGGACGCATTGAGATGGCATTTGACTTTGGATCAACAACCGCCACATACTGCGTGCCTTGCAGCTCCGAGATAGCACGCTGCGGTACCACGATCGCACCACGCGCCTGCTCCAGCGATGCACGCACGCGAGCGAACTGACCAGGTCGAACAATGCCTTCGGGATTCGGGAACAATGCAACAATCATGATCGTCCCAGTCTGCGGATCGATTGCGTTGTCGATCACAGATGCTTCACCCAGGTACGGGTGGATTGACTTGTCTGCAAGAATCAGTTGCAACGGAATCGGTTGATTCTTTGTCGCTGCATCTTGCTGACGACGCTTCTTGACAATGCGGAGCCATTCGACTTCCGACATGCTGAAGTTCACACGAATTGGATCGAGCTTCGAGACAGTTGTCATAGGGACTGACGTTGATCGGCTGACCAAATCACCAACCTCCACGGTTGTCTTCCCCGCCAAACCATCGATCGGGGCAGTGACAGTGCAGTATCCAAGTTCCACTTGGGCCTTCTGCACGCCACCACGCATCGCTTGTACTGCTGCGCGGCTTGCCTTGGCCATCTGCACGGCCGTCTCATACTCTTGCCGTGATATCGCGTTCTGTTCCACCAGCGGCGTATAGCGCGCAACGTCCTGCTCGGCGCGTGCGAGGTTCGCCTCGGCTTCTGCGAGCTGACCACTCGCGACGTTCACGTTGGCAGCGTACTGCAGAGGATCAATGACGTACAGGACCTGTCCACGGCGTACGTATGTGCCCTGTTGATACACAACGCGATCGATGTATCCCTCGACACGAGAGCGGATTTCAACTTCCTCCCCGCCTCGCGTCTGCCCTACCCACTCCGAGTAGACCGGGACATCACGCTGTTCAAGCGTGATAACGCTCACAGGTATCGCAGGGGGCGGCCCTTGCACTTTTTGCTCACAGCCAGTGAGAACAATAGCCATGAAGACACAGACAAGAAGTGTCGATCGAAACATCATACGTACTCCAACAGTCAACAATCCGGTCATTCCTCAACGAATGAACCGCGGGTGCATCAAATTTTCAGCAGAGAAGATCTCTGCGAGTTTCTCCTCCGACAACAGTCCCTTCGATCGAACAATGTCGATCACCGAACCGCCAGTTTCGAACGCCTCTTTCGCAATTGCAGCGCTCTGCTCATATCCTAAGATTGGATTCAGTGCTGTCACGATACCAACGGAGTTCATCACCATCGCGTGCGTGTGCTCAGGATTGGCTGTAATGCCATCGACACAGCGCTCACGAAGCGTTGCACATGCACGTGTGAGCACTTCGATTGACTGGAACAAGCAGTATGCAAGAACTGGCTCCATCACGTTGAGCTGCAGCTGACCAGCCTCTGCGGCGAAGGTGACGGTTACATCATTACCGATAACCAGATAGCACACTTGATTGACAACCTCTGGAATCACAGGATTCACCTTGCCCGGCATGATGCTTGAACCAGGCTGCAAGCGTGGCAGGTTGATTTCATTAAACCCGCAGCGAGGTCCGGAAGAAAGCAAGCGCAGATCGTTGCAGATCTTGGAGAGCTTTACCGCCACACGCTTGAGGACCCCACTCACTTGCACATAGGCGCCATTGTCCCACGTTGCCTCGATGAGGTTTTGCGACAACGTCACAGGAATGCCAGATACCTCGCGCAGATGCTTCACAGATAACGCTGGATATCCTTCTGGTGCATTAATGCTCGTTCCAATCGCAGTCGCACCGAGATTCACTTCCGTTACGAGCAAGCGTGCCTCTTCGAGGCGTCGGATGTCTTCACCGATGTTCACCGCAAAGGATTCGAACTCTTGACCGAGCGTCATCGGTACAGCATCTTGAAGCTGCGTTCGTCCCATCTTGAGGACATCAGCGAACTCTACGCCCTTGCGCGCAAATGCATCACGCAGCAATCCCAGTTGCTCGATGAGCTGTCCGATTTCGATGTAGAGGCTTAGTCGGAACGCCGTTGGATAGGCGTCATTCGTGCTTTGTGAACAGTTGACGTGATTGTTCGGATGCACGATGTCATAGGTGCCCTTTGGGTGACCAAGAAGCTCAAGAGCTTTGTTGGCGATCACCTCGTTGGCATTCATGTTCGTTGACGTACCGGCACCGCCCTGGATGACATCGACAATGAATTGATCATGCAGTTCACCTGCGATGAGACGATCACAAGCAGCACAAATCGCATCTGCTACAAGGGGCTCAAGGACGTCAAGATCCTTGTTTGCCATTGCCGCTGCCTTCTTCACAAATCCAAACGCCGTGATAAACGAGCGCGCGTGGCTTATGGGGATGCCAGTGATATGGAAGTTCTCCTTGCCGCGGAGTGTCTGTACACCGTAGTAGGCAGAATCAGGAATCTCGCGTTCACCAAGGAAATCGTGCTCAATGCGCATGCGTGTTAGACCTCGCAATGTTCTGAATAGGTTGGCATATATCCTACCACACCAAGTCGATGTTCAAGTTTCTTCCGCAGCGCAAGACGAGCATCATCCTCACCGTGCGTGAGGAGAATCGACGATACGCCAGACTGTGCAACGGCACTGCACCATTCCACAAGCTCCGTCTGACCAGCGTGAGCGCTGAATCCGCCGAGTGTGTGAATCTGTGCACGCACGTTATGATACTCACCGAAGACCTTCACGCCAGCGACACCGTCAACAAGCTTACGACCAAGCGATCCACGAGCCTGATAGCCAACGATCACAAAGTGTGCTTTGGGATCGCTGATTGAGTTTCGAATGTGGTGCATGATTCGTCCGGCTGTGCACATACCCGAACCTGCGATCACAATGAATGGTCCAGGCTCTTCATTAATCGCCTTCGACTCGTCGGCTGTGACGCATACCCGCAGGCTGCGCAAGTCATGACGCAGTTGTCCGTTGTCTACCATCGATGCACTCTCGGTGTCAAACAGCTCTGTGTGCTTGCGATAGACGGCGTCGGCCTTGATAGCCATTGGGCTATCGAGGAAGATTGGAATCGATGGGATGCGCCCTCGGTGAACGAGCTCGGCAATGTGATACATGATCTGCTGTGCTCGACCGATCGCAAACGATGGAATGAAGATCTTTCCTTTTCGCTCAACCGCATCGACGATGATCTTCTCAAATTCTACGAGTGTCTCTTCGAGCGTACGATGATCACGATCTCCGTAGGTCGACTCCATGACGATGACATCGGCTTTGCGCGGTGGTTCTGGATCGCGGAGGTATGGCAAGTGCAACGGACCTAGGTCGCCAGAGAAGACAACGATGCGCTCGCGTTCACCATCGCGAATACGCACCTCGAGACTTGTCGATCCCAGGAGATGCCCTGCCTCGTGAAAGACCGCGCTCACACCACGAGCTATCTGAATCGCTGTGTTGTACTCCGACACCACCATCTGACCGAGCGTTTGCTCTACGTCCTCATGATCATACAGGGGCTCGTCGGTGCGGCTCAACTTCCGTCCACCCCGCTGCGCTCTGCGTTGCTTGCGCTCGAAATCTGATTCTTGAATGTGGGCGGCATCGTTGAGGATGATCTCTGTGATGTCACGCGTCGCTGCGGTGCAGTAGATCGGACCGCGATACCCATCACGCACGAGCAATGGCAGTCGACCCGAATGGTCGAGGTGTCCGTGCGTTAGAAGCACCGCATGTACGTCAGCTCGATGAACGCGTCCGGGTACCACGTTACGCGCATCGTCGTCCTTATCTCCTTGAAACATACCGAAATCAACGAGTATCGTAGCCTCGTCTGTCTCGAGCAAGTAGGCAGAGCCGGTAACTTCGCCTGCTGCTCCATATGGTGTTATACGTATCATGTTGCAAAGTTACCAGTTCACGCGAGAGCAGCATCGTAGTAAGACGAACGGAAAGCGGTACTTTTGTGCGTGCAGAACGAACCCACAGCGAAGAAAAAGATCGACTACGGGCTTTTACGTAGGCTTCTTGTTTTCCTCAAGCCATATCGATTCCACCTTATCGGGGCGATCGTCCTTACCCTCTCAGCTTCGGCTCTTGGTCCCCTGCGCCCATTCCTAACGCGAATTGCTGTGGACGAGCACATTGTCAAGGGCGACTTCCCCGGTCTGTTGATGTTCACAGGGCTGATTCTGGGTCTGCTATTCCTTCAGGGCATCTTGCAGTATTGCTTATCGCTGCTCATGACGTGGATCGGACAGCGTGTGCTGCTCGACATCCGCAACAAGCTCTACCGCCACGCCGAGGGGCTCTCGCTTCGATACTACGACACCACTCCGGTTGGACGAATTGTAACGCGTGTAACCAGCGACGTCGAAGTACTCAATGAGCTCTTCTCATCAGGCGTGGTGCTGATGATTTCCGATGTGATGGTCATTGTGTGGATTCTGACCTTCATGTGGAACACCTCCCACGAGCTCACATTCCTGACCATTACGGTCCTGCCATTTCTCCTTATCGCATCGTTCATCTTCCGTGGGAAGGTGCGCAAGGTGTACGATAAGATTCGACGTCAGGTAGCGCTGATGAATGCCTTTGTCAACGAGTTCGTAACGGGCATTTCGATCGTGCAGCTGTTCCGACAGGAGCGTCGGATGCAGAGGCAGTTTTCAGAGATCAATGCTGAGCATCGACGTCTGCAAGATCAGTCGATTATGTACTACGCCACGTTCTTCCCTGTTGTCGAGTTTCTCAGTGCGGTGTCCCTCTCCATCATCGTATGGTACGCTGCAGGGAACATCGCATCTGGTGTGATGACGATTGGCATGCTGATCGCCTTCAGTCAATTCACGGAGATGTTCTTCCGTCCGGTGCGCGATCTCACAGAAAAGTACAACACGCTGCAGTCGAGTATCGTAGCCTCAGAGCGCATCTTCAATCTGCTCGATACCACCATGCGCGTGGATGATGCTCCGGATGCAACGTCCTTTACCCGTCTGCAGCAAGGCATTGAGTTTCGTAATGTGAACTTTAGCTACGACGGCACGATCCCTATTCTGCGTGACGTGTCGTTCTCAGTAACGAAGGGACAGACCATAGCGCTCGTCGGTGCTACAGGTTCCGGCAAGAGCTCAATCATCAACGTCCTGAGTCGATTTTACGAGTATCAAGGCGGCGACGTACGTATCGACGGACAGAGCATTCGATCGATACGACAAGAGGATTTACGCAAGCGTATCGCGATTGTGCTTCAAGATGTGTTCCTCTTCTCACGGTCCGTAGCAGATAACATTTCGCTCGATCGCGACGGTATCACACGTGCAGATGTTGAGCGCGCTGCCGTAGCACTGGGAGCTGATGCGTTCATTCGTCGTTTGCCTCATGGGTACGACACAAACGTTCGTGAGCGCGGCGCAGTGCTCAGCGTAGGACAGAAGCAATTGATCTCGTTCTGCCGTGCACTCGTTACTGATCCAGACATCCTCATCCTTGATGAGGCAACGTCCAACATCGACACGGAAACAGAGCAAATCATTGAGCGCTCAATATCAACGCTGCTGCAGGGTCGCACATCGATCGTTGTAGCGCACCGTCTGTCAACAATTCAGCGGGCAGATGCGATTGTTGTGTTGCATCGCGGAGAAATCGCAGAAGTGGGCACACACCAGGAGCTGCTACAACGCGGCGGCGTGTATGCTAAGCTGCATGCCCTGCAATTTGCTTCGGAATCAACGTCGTAGATCGACCATTGACCGTTACTCGGTCCACACACCCATTTCGTAGAACTTCTCGCGACGTTCCTTGACGAGCTGCGCTGCTGGCAACTTCTCAAGTGCCGATAGTTCTTCCTCGAGCACCGAAACAACGGTTGCGAACATCTCGTTGGGATCGCGGTGCGCCCCACCAACTGGCTCTGGGACGATGCGATCAATCACCTTGACCTCAATAAGGTCAGTAGCTCCCAGACGCAACGCCTCGGCTGCTTGCTCCTTGTAATCCCATGAGCGCCAGAGAATTGACGAGCAGCTCTCCGGTGCAATCACCGAATACCACGCATTTTCGAGCATGAGGATGCGATTTCCAATGCCGATGCCGAGTGCACCACCAGATGCGCCTTCCCCAATAACCATGATAACAATCGGCGTCTTGAGCTGCGACATCAACAGGAGGTTTCGCGCAATTGCTTCCGCCTGACCTCGCTCTTCGGCTTCTAATCCAGGGAACGCACCAGGCGTGTCGAGGAAGCACACCACGGGCAGGCTAAACTTCTCCGCCATTTGGAACAGGCGATATGCCTTGCGGTACCCATCAGGATTCGGCATGCCGAAGTTGCGATGAAGATTCGACTTCGTATCGCGCCCCTTCTGGTGTCCGATAACCAATACGTGACGACCATTCAGTGTTGCCAAGCCCCCTACGATTGCTGGATCATCGCGATACGTGCGATCACCATGCAGTTCAACGAAGTCCTCGAAGCAGTGCATGATGTAGTCGAGCGTATACGGACGATCAGGATGACGAGCGATCTGTACTCGCTGCCAGCGTGTGAGATTCCGGTAGATATCGCTACGCAACTTGTCAACCTGCAACTCGAGTTCATCGATCTGCGGTTGGATGTCAAGCGTATCGGTAAGGGCCTTCATCTCCTCGATCTTCTTCTCGAGCTCGACAATAGGCTTTTCGAATTCAAGAGCTGATGTTGTTGCCACGTATACGCCGTAGTAGGTGTTTCAAGATGATTTCGACATCAAGTGCTAACGTGTAGTGCTCGATGTAGTAATCGTTGAGTTGGGAGACCGCCGCCGGCGACAACCGTCCTGGTGAACTAATGTGGGCTAATCCTGTAAGCCCCATACTTCCCATAGACCGTGTCTTACCGTCAGGATAGAGTCCGACAACGCTTCGACGGCCACGGAACACATCGAACCAGGCCATCAACGAGCGTCGAACGCCTGGCAAAATTAGGCCCGGCAGGGAGAGCGTCAAAACGATAAGCGATAGCAGTACATCCACCGAGCGTTTCGCCACGCGATTTCGGAAGCGCACCAGCGGAGGGAGCGACACAGTCGGCTCAACGCCAGCCACATCATTAATGATGCGTGCCGTAATCACGTCGTCGTAATCCGTAGCAAGATGGAATCGTGCGCGATACCCTGCGCACGCAATCATCAGCTCCATGATGTGCTCCTTTGACACCGTAGGGTCGGTAAGGATCACTTCCTGTGCGCCGGTGGCATCAAGGATTCGGGCGAGGTATGTGGTATCACCGACGATACGCATACCAGCGAATGTCTCCGTTGTAAAGGACGACGTTGCAACGATGCCTGCGATATCAGTGTTGCGGTGCTCGGCTGTAGTAAGCGCGTGTGCAATGCGCTCGGCATGAGGCGTGCAACCAACGAGCAAGACCTTGCGTGCGGACACAGCACGTGCGCCATCACGAAGAGCCAATACTCCTCGAATCAGCGCAAATGCAATTGTCGTGAACCCAATCGTCATCAACAGTACGCCGCGACTGAACGCATACTCCTTGAAGAAGTATGTGAGCGACGACAACAAGAAAAACGTCACAAGCAACCCAACGGCACTACGTCGAAGCGTCGGACGGTATTCAACGTATTCGCCGACTGCAACGAGGGAAAACGTTGCGACGAGTGTGATTACGATCTGTACAAGTGGATACGCGTATGCTGGGAATCCAAACGGACCCTCGAATCGCACTGCCGTCGCTGCAAGAAGAGCAGCATTGAGCGCGACCATATCTACAGCCCACGTGCCGATCTCTCGACGCTTGCGCAGCATGCGCGCTAGCAATGCGCGCAGAACGATTCCAATCCGGAGGAATGCAAGGAACACTCGCGATCCACCGAAGTGCTTGCGCGCGAAGATCTCCATCGCATCATAGAACACACGCACTTCATTGATCGAACTGCGTTTCGTGCTTTCGCCCTTGTAGTGCACGATGCTTGTCGTGTGCACATAGGTCACATCATATCCAGCCAACTGCACACGATAGCACAGATCAATGTCTTCACCATACATGAAGAACGCTGGATCGAATCCCCCCAACTCTCGCATCAGATCGGTACGACCTACCATAAATGCACCAATGAGAGCATCGACAGGGTATGTAGCATCGATCGGTAGATAGGTGAGGTTGTAGCCTGCAAACAACTTCGACGATGGGAAGAGCTTCTGTAAACCAAAGAGCTTGCAGAACGAAACCCATGGCGTAGGAAGTCCACGACGACATGCAACCTGGAATGACCCATCTGGATTGAGCACCTTGCACCCAGCAATGCCCGTGCGCGGATGCTCATCAAGGTAGCGACACATTACGGCCAGCGTGTCAGAACCAACAATCGTGTCAGGATTGAGATACAACACGTATCTGCCAGTGACTTCGTTGAGTCCAACGTTGTTCGCACGTCCAAAACCAACGTTCTCATCGAGAGCGATCCATTGAACGCCTGGGAACATCGGCTGCAATTCAGCAACTGAACCGTCGTGCGAGTTGTTGTCGACGACAATGATCTGCGTCCGTACATCCCCCACCGACGCCTGCAGTGAACGTAAACACTGAAGGAGGTAGTCCTTCACGTTGTAGTTCACAATAATGACAGATATGTCAGGGGGCGATGTCACGCGCGACCAAATGTGAAAATCGTCGTCAGTTTGAGCTTCCACACGAGGAAGGCTGCCTCGTAGACAATGTTCTTACTCATCTTCGATGTACCGTGAACACGATCCATGAAAATGATTGGGATTTCTTGCACTCGAGCTCCTGAGCGCCATGCCTTGTAGTTCATCTCGATCTGAAATGCATATCCATTCGAGCGAATCTTTGTCAGATCAATCTTCTGCAGAACCTCACGACGGAAACACTTGAACCCACCAGTAGCATCTGCTACTGGCATACCCGTGATCACGCGTGTGTAGAGGTTGGCGAACCAGCTCAGGAGTAGACGGCTCATTGGCCAATTGATCACGTTCACGCCCTGGATATAGCGCGAGCCAATCACGAGGTCGTAGTTCTGAATCTCGTCTAACAGTCGCAACAGATCCTTCGGATCGTGCGAAAAGTCCGCATCCATTTGCAGAATCACATCAAATCCCTGCTCAAGAGCGTAGGCAAAGCCAGCGCAATACGCTGTGCCGAGACCAAGCTTACCAGAGCGTGTGATAAGGTGCACGCGTTCGTCGGTTGCACGACGCTCACTCACAAGTTGTGATGTTCCATCGGGCGATCCGTCATCAATCACAAGCACGTGTGAGTCTGGCACGACGGCGTGCACAGCATCAATCATGCGAAGGATGTTCTCACGCTCGTTATACGTTGGGATGCAAACAATACTTCTCACGCTCTTCCATGCCCTCGCAACATCACGAAAACTGTGCGTACCATGATTTCAAGATCCAACTTAAACGACATGTTCTCGATGTAGAAAAAGTCGTATCGCAATCGGTTCTTGATCTCTTCGAGTGATTCTGGATTCGATTTCACCTTCACCTGCCACCAGCCCGTCACGCCAGGGCGCACCTTGTGGCGTCGACGATAATACGGAAGCATTTGCGTGAACTTCTCGACGTAATGGGGCTGCTCTGGACGAGGTCCAACAAGCGACATTTCCCCGTTCAGAACATTCCACAGCTGCGGGATCTCATCGAGGTGTGTCTTGCGAATAAACCGTCCGAACGGCGTCACCCGAGGGTCGTTTTCATCAGTCCACGTCGGACCGCGTCGATCGTCGGTGTACATCGATCGAAACTTTGCCATGCGAAACACCGATCCATTCTTCCCTACCCGGTCCTGCACGAAGAACATTGGCCCCTTTGACGAGAGCTTCACGACCAATGCCGTGAGTAACCATACAGGCAGACCCAGAACGAGAATCAACAAACTGACAACGATGTCCATCGTGCGCTTGGCGACCTCTTCCCATGGCTGCATCAGTTCAGGACTAACTTCGATAAGGGGCGAACCATAAATCTGCTGCGTCCGCGCCTGTCCTGAGAAGATCTCGTAGAGGTCTGGGACGATTCGCACCAGAGCACCCTCATCGGCGGCTTGCGCCGTTACCTTGAGCAATGCGTCGTGATCAGTATGGTCCATGGTCACCAATACTTCACGTGGACGAACCGCACGTAGAACTGCCGGTACGTCGTCGATGGATCCAAGGCGTGCAACGCCGAGCGAGGCTTGTGGAGTGTCGGATGCACCAACTTCGACCACGCCCAGTACGTCGTAGCCCCACGCAGGTTCATCCCGAAGATCAACAAGGAGCTCTGCAAGACGTTCTCGTGTTCCGATGAGCACCGTTGAGATCGCAATCACACCATGAACACGCAGTCTTCGCTGAAGCTGTCGTGCGACAATGCGACCAATTGCAGTTAGTCCAAATAGCACCAGCCAGTACACAAAGAACACGAACCGTGGATTGTTTCGGAAATCCTCAGAGCTTCCGAAGAAGATCATCAGGAAGATTATCACCGACCCCAGAAAGGTCACGCGAAACAAGGCGAAGAATTCTTCGAACGGCGACCGAATGTAGTAGTCGCGATACAGACCGCCCATCCAGAAGGCAATACACCAGAATGCACACGACAACGATGCAATCACGGCATGATCAGTCAGAGAAAACGTACGGACGTCTGTGAGCATGAAGTAGCGCACGATCTGGTACACGGCGAAGCTCACCGTAAACGCTAGGAGGTCTACAACAAGCTGCATCATCGATGGACGCCACATCGTGCTAAACGACCGACGCGAGCCAACCTCGGCCCGAGCGGTAATGTGCTGCGATATGTGCTGATGCGTCGATGACATAGATGATCGTTCGTTACAGAATCACGACTGCGCTTCGTTAGAACGCATCCGTGCATACAGATGGCGCACGTCGCTTGTTTTCACAAGGCCAGTTGCGAATGCAATCCCGCTGGTGCAGACCAAGGTGACGCCAACAGCGGTCCATGGAGCAATCGACATCGTGCTCAGGAACACCGAGACACCAATCGAACTGCCAATCAGGATCACGACGTTGGCTACAACCCACAAATCTACGGGTTTCGCCATGAAGCGATATAGGAGCCACACACAATAGAATGCCCCAACCGAGAGCGTACAGAAGCGCGCGATCACAGCTCCAACGGATAACATTTGGGGGATCCAGACAATCCCAAAGACGCCTGTGGCAACAACAAGCACACTCGCAATAGCAACGCTCCTGCGCTGATGTCCAAGTGTGACGGCGAGTTCCTGCACAAATAGGATGATGGCCGCCATGGGCGCAGACCACAAGAACCACGTAAACGCATTGATATCTGGGGAGTATCTGCCTGCGCTGACCAGTTCAACAAAGGTTGGTAGCAGCGGCACGACGGACGCCGCGAAGCAGGTTGCGAATACCACAAGGACACGTAACATCGCAACGATGGAAACATTCCGTCGTTCCGTGTCTCCAGCCCGTCGAGCCACTTCAGGCATGAACACCAGAACAACAGCCTGCGGCACCACGACCAAGAACGGACCAATTGCGGCGTTGACGGCTCCCAAGATTCCTACGTCGCGAGCAGTGCCGAAGAGCTCCACCAGCATCGTATCGAGTGTGGTGTGCACGGCAATGAGGCCAACGGAGATCACAACGGGCAACGATTCGCGAACAAGCGCTCTCATCTCCGAGATCGATACGTGCCGTAGATGCAGTTGCACACTCGAGCGTGAGACGTACAACAGCAAGAAACCAGGAAGCGCAGCGACAGCGTACGTTAGGATTACCGTCGATGGAGTGAGATTCTCACGAACCAACCAAATCCCGAGCGTGAAGAGTAATGCGTCGATCACTCCGGCGGCACTCACCAGGCGAAATGCACCCGACGTGCGATACGGCACTTCAAGGATGTATCTGCCGAGCGTTGTTCGGGCTGAGACAAACACGAACACAGCCCAGAGCATTGCGTCAATAATCGAGTAACCGCTGTAATAGGAGATGCTAGCCCCGAGGATCATCACCCCGATCGCCATGCAAATGCGTAATGCGAAGGCAGATGAGAGGATTTCGGATGCACGGTTCTGCTCTAGCACGACGCGCCGAATCAGAACCCCGTTCATTCCGAGGTCAACGAACACGACCATAAGAAAGTCGATGACGCGCCGCTGAAAGAAGAGCACGCCGTTGTCCTCCTTCGACAGTGTCGATAGGATCTCGCGTTGCGCAACAAACATCAAACCGAGAACGAGTGCCTGTGAGCCAATCATCCAGAGGCTGCCAGACACAACACGTCGCGCGACATTGCCCTGAAGTGATGACACGTTCCGTGCCCTATCGCAAGATGGCGATCAGCGTTGCCGTAAGGGCAACTACGCTTGAAGCGATACTGGCTACGATCGCATATGTCTGCAGTTCTGTTCCAACAGGAATGTCGGGCGGACGAGGAACATACACTTCATCCCCTGGTTCGACGAAGACGTCGTCCTTGTCCTCTACCCAAACTTTTGACTTGCCCTTGATGATGCGTGCTCGGTCGTCCTGACCGCCTGTGGCATACCCACCGGCGCGTTCGACATACCAGGAGAGACGTTGATTTGACGCAAACGGCACATAACCTGGGCGAGCCACCTGTCCGTAGACATAGACGCGATCAGGAGTTGGCTGCACGACGACGATATCACCCGACTGCATCACGATGTTATCAGGTGACGAAGAGTCACGCAGTGCGCGAGCCATGTCACACGACACATACGGCAGTCGATACTTCTGATCAATGTGATAGCGTGTTGTATCCTCGAGCTTTAGGTCGGAATACTGGAAGGTGCGATACGCATCGTCACGCTGTTGCAGTGGTGTAATCGCACCACGCTCGGGGCGGACGATATACGAGAGTGCAAGTGAGGCCTTTGCGAGAGTTCCTCCCGAAGCAGAGATAACTTCACTCAAGCGCGTTACACCAGGCACAATCACGACTGCACCAGGCGATACCACATCACCATACACTTGCACGACACCTTGGGATGTCGATGCGCCCGTTTCAACACGTCGTTCGATAATGATCGTACTGCCAGGCTG
>Ga0209229_10000479_pt1 | contig 16133 bp, 14 predicted proteins | sample SanBayMetagenome_FD_187466 | JGI IMG/M metagenome (GOLD analysis project Ga0209229, IMG submission 187466) | Freshwater and sediment microbial communities from dead zone in Sandusky Bay, Ohio, USA (SPAdes) (version 2) | ecosystem: Environmental > Aquatic > Freshwater > Lentic > Sediment... | reverse complement strand
GTATTGAGCAAAAAAGACAGATTCAATGAGTATTGCATGACCGCTCTCAGACGTTCAAAAGGAATCGAAAAACAGAAAATCATTACTCTGGTAGGAACGGAAGGTTTATCTATCATTAACAAAATGATTTTGCCTTACATAGAAAGCAATAAAGTTATAGAAGATGAAAACAGTTGGAAATTAACCAACGAAGGGAAGTTCTTTGCTGATGGCATTGCAGCATCGTTATTTATCATTGACTAGCCGTTACACCAATACTTTTTCAAGCTCAGCGAAAACAGTAGCTGCATCTTTTTTCTCCCATAAAATATCATATATACCTGAAGCGATGGGTGTATGTGCAGCACAGGAAATACTCAATTCATGTATTGACTTTGCTGCAGGATAGCCTTCTGCAACCATTTGCATGGCGAGCTTAGCTGCTTCAACACTATAACCCTTACCTATCATGTTTCCGAACGACCTGTTTCTACTGAATAATGAATAACAAGTCACCAATAAATCTCCTAAATAAACAGATGCTGAATAATTGATATTGATTTGTGTTGTATTTGCAGTCCTTAGAAATCTTTTCATTTCATATGCAGCATTCGCTACAAAAACACTCTGAAAATTATCTCCATAACCCAAACCATGTGCAATACCCGTACCAATAGCATATACATTCTTCAATACTGCCGCATATTGCACTCCATCTACATCATTACTAACGACTGTATTGATATAGGGAGTTGAAAAAAATGATGCCACTTGTTTGGTAAGCGATTCATTTGCTCCAGCAAAAGTGAGATAGGATAAACGTTCTGCTGCCACCTCTTCCGCATGACATGGCCCCATGATGGTAATGTAATTCTCTAAATTAAAATCAATCTTTGCTTTAAGATGATGATTAAGGAGTAAATTATGTTGAGGAAGAATTCCTTTGGTTGCTGAAATAATCACTTTTCCTTTTGCAATTGTATCTAAAAACGGACTAATATAATCATCTACAAATGCAGAAGGCACTGCTATTAATATGGCATCAGCTTGTTCGTAAACAGAAGCAGGATTGCTTATCACATCAATAAGTGTATCACTAAAATAAATGGAGCTTAGGTATTTAGGATTATGATGTCTGTTACGTATATGTTGAGCCATTCGTTCTGAGCGAACACACCAGGTAACGCAACAACCACTGTCGTTTAGTACCTTAACCAACGCAGTTCCCCAACTACCGCTTCCAATAACACCTATTTTCATAACGACAAAGATATTGGTTATCAAAATGCCGAAAGCACAAAAATCAAAAGGGTGACTGAAATCATCCAATCACCCTTTTGATAAAACGTTAGATATAGTTATTTCTTCTCTTCAAAAAGTTCCTCTTTCTTTACCACTTTAACTTTCATACCCTGACGCAATGTTTTACTCACGACAGTATAAGGACCAATAATTACTTCATCTCCTTCCTTTACTCCATCCAAAATCTCAATATAATTGATATCCTGTATGTCGGTTTTTACCTTTACGCGCTTCACTGTTCCATCTTTTTGCAAGACGAAAACAACTTCATCTAAGTCGTCAATATTTTTAACAGCTGCTTGTTCAGAACCTTCCACTACAGGATTATCATCTTTCTTTTTTACCACATCTTTACTTCCCACAGCAGCAGTGTCAGATTTATCTCTTGTTGTAACAGCATTAATTGGAACTGCGATTACACTACTATGTGTATTGGTTTGTATATCTGCATTGGCACTCATACCTGGACGAAATGGAAAGCTTCTCGCATTGTTTGGATCAATAAGATCTTGATAAGAGGACTGCAACAACCTAATTCTTACTTCATAGTTGGTAGCATCATTTGCACTTGTTGTGATAGCTCCACCGGTTCCTCTACTTGTGCTAGAAATCTGAGTAACTAATCCTTTAAACTTTCTTTTGTTATATGCATCAACTTCCACCAAAGCAGTATCGCCAATTGAAACCTTTGGAATATCATTCTCCCCTACATCTACTCTAACTTCGATGATACGCATATCTGCAATGCGCATCATTTCAGTACCAGCCATCATAGAGTTACCAACTACTCGCTCACCTTTTTTCACATTCAAAAGTGAAACGATTCCACTCATTGGTGCAAATACACTGGTTCTTCCCAAGTCTTTGTTAGCACGACTTAAACTAGCTTGAGCACTTGCAACTGCTGCTTTTCCACTTTTCACCGACTGCTGAGCAGCACTATAATCAGCCTTAGCTGTCAAAAATGTATTTTCTGCTTGCTCATATTCAAGTTTAGATATTACTTTTTCTTGAAACAATTGTTTCTGGCGAACATACTGACGTTCCGCTTGATCCATCCTTGCTTTAAATGATCCAAGAGAGGCATTAGCATTTTCTACTTGTGCTAATTGTTGTGCAACTACTGCAGAAGCTTGATCCCTTTGGGTCGCATAGATGTCAGCATAAATCATAGCGAGTAGCTGCCCTTTAGTAACACTATCACCTTCAAGTACTTCAAGTTGAACAATTTCACCTGAAATATCTGGACTAATCTTTACCTCTAACTCAGGGTAGACTTTACCACTTGCTGTTACTACTTCAGTAATGTCTCTTTTCATTACTTTTTCAACAGCAACTTTGGTAGCCTCTTCTTTCCCGATTATACCTGCTTTTTTCAAACCCAAAAGTGCAGCCACCAGTACAACTACTCCGGAAATAATCCAGATCCATTTTTTGTTCATCTCTTTTTCTTTTTCTTGTTTATAAACGAAGTCCCTGACCCTTATAGAACTCAAGTACTTTCATTCTGAAAATATATTCATATTGTGCTAATGCCTTATCGATTTTAGCCCTAGTCAAATTATTTTGATTGGTCAACCACTCGATTGTTTGCATTACACCTAATTCATATCTCTTGCTAGCCAAATCAAATGATCGCTGTGCGGTAGTCATTGCTTTTTCTCTTGCAACAAATGTTTGGAAAGCACCAGAGGCACTAAAGTAGGCAGTGTAAACATCCTGTTTCAATTGCAACTTATCACGCTCAATATTCAAATCACTTCGTTTAACATCCAACATTGCTCGTTTTACATTCGATTTTGCTTGGGCCCCATTGAAAATAGGCACACTAATCGAAACTCCCACTCCTTGACCAAATTGGTCCCTTAGCTGCTGACCATAACCATTCCAAAACTCACCAAACTTTCTATTTGTAAAATTCACATCCACATTAGGTGCATATACAGGAATTTGGGTAGTGCCCTGCTTAACATATGTACCTGTCATGCTTTCACCATTGATAGAAACACCATTAGGCTTAAGCAAGAATTGGTTGAAATTGGATGCAAGCTGTCCGAAGGCTGTAATAGTAGGCTTCATTTGTCCCCTTGCAGAAAGCAAAGACTTTTCAGAGGCTGATCTTCTTAAGTCATTCAACCTGATTTGTGGCTGTGAACTCAAAGCCAATTGATATACATCTTCAGGGTAAATAGAAAGTAAATCATCAACTGGTATCTTATCCACTTGTGGAATTACCAATTCAAAATCTTGGTCGGCCGGAAGATTCAACAAAGCCTTTAATGCGAGCTTATCAAGTTCTGCTTGTGAAATAGCTTGAACTACGGTTGCGCTATCACGAGCTACTGTCGCTTCTAATTCTGCAGCATTCAATTCTGGCAAAGATCCTGCATCCACCAATTTGCGTGTATTGAAATATTGTGCCTTTGTTTGATCCAAAACTATTCTTGAAATTTCAACTTGCTCGTAACTCAACAAGGCCCTTAAATAGAGTTGCGCAATGTTTAGACCAATATCATTTCTTGCTTTATCAACAGCTGCCCTATCTGCCTCCAGGGTAAATTTATTTGCTGCTTCAGTATTTTTTAAACTATTGAAATTGAACAAAAGTACATTTGAGGAAATGGACATCTGCTGGAACATAGCAGATCTGCTGGTATAAACGTTGGTTGTTCTATCAAGGGTTCTTCCGAATGAAAAACCATGCGTCAAGCCATATGAAAGGCTGGGAATTCGTTGAAGATTAGATTGTTGGTAATTGATCTCAGACTGATCTGCTTGGATCTTAGCTTGTCTAACGCTTATATTATTATTCATTCCATACTCCACACAACGTTTTAAGTCCCAAAAGGACCCCTGCTGACCGAAAGCCAGTCCGGTTGATACTGACAAAAACAAAATAAGTAAAGCCCTCATTACCATAACATTAAGTTGATTCTTGCTGTTTCAGGAAAATCCTGAAATATCCTGCAAAGATTCAACTAAATGAGGGATTCACAAAATCACTCGTCCCTTGAAACGACCGCTTACAACAGTCATATCCCATTAAAGCTATTTGAGAGATCTGCAATCAGAAATTCAGGCTCCTCCAACCCAATATAAAGTCGGATTAACCGATGGGTTGGATTAGTGGAATCAAAGGCCTCTCGCTTCATTCCTGCGCATTTTGGAATTATCAAAGACTCATGTCCACCCCAACTGACTGCCATTCTGAACGCCTTTAGTCCATTACAGAATTTTTCAACTTTTTCGATATTATCTGCTTTAATGTAAAAAGTGATGAGTCCTGATGCTCCTTTCATCTGTCTTTTAGCAAGTTCATATTGAGGAAAACTGGGATCTAGTGGGAAAATAAGGGATTCAATCTGTGGGACAGTTTTTAGATAGTCAAGCACCTTTAACGTTGATCTTGTTATTCTATCTAGTCTTGCAGGAAGTGTTCTTAGTCCGCGTAACAACAACCAAGCATTAAACGGCTGAATCCCATTTCCTGCACAGAGATATTCACTCAAGAAAATCTTCCTCATCATTTCAGCTGAACCTGTCAATACTCCTCCTAAGGTGTCGCTATGTCCTCCTATATATTTTGTAGCAGTCTGCATAGCAATATCGATGCCAAAATCAACTGTTCTTTGGTATAGCGGTGTACAATAGGTATTGTCAATCATTGTGACAATGCCTCTCGACCTGGCAAAATCACCTATTGCTTTTAAATCTTGAATGTCCAACCACCAAGAATTAGGAGACTCCAAATAGATAAGTGTTGTATTTTTCTGTACACAACTCAAGAATTGTGCTGTATCAGTGCCATCAGCATATGTAACACTAACACCAAACCTTGATAAAATTTGATCAAACAAGTGGGCAGTCCAGGTATAAGGGTGATGTACCGATAAAATATGATCTCCTGCTTTTACATTGGCAACAATACCAGCAAAAACTGCTGCTGCACCATTATTAAATACAAGGGCATCTTCTGCTCCATCCAGTGCTGCAAGTTTTTTTCTAAGGATATCCACGGTTGGATTCAAACCTCTGCTATAGAGATAGCCACCCATTTCATCTTCAAATGCTTTGCGCAAATCATCAACAGTTTCAAATGTAAAATTGCTGGTCTGAATGATCGGAGGAGCAATCGCATTGAAATAGGATGCATGGTCTTCCCCTAAATGATTGATGATGTAAGAAATATCTTGGTGTTGATCAGCCATTGTTGTTTTTCTTTTTTCTTGTAACAAAATAAATGATCAAAAAACTTACTAAAACAGATGTCGCTGTTAATGCCGTCTCTGGTTTATCAATAGCAATACTCGTTGCTACAAAAACATAAGCTGCAATGAATATGATTGGCATCACTGGAAAAAACTTCATCGAATAGATCTGAGACTTGTCCAAGTGTTTGGTTCGCTTTCTGATGATAAAAATAGTAGCAGCTGAAAAAGCCATTCCAATTGAATCAAGGAATATGGTAAATCCAAGAATCTTATCAAATGTATCCGCAAAAAATAATATGATTACACTCAGGAGGGCATAAACAGTCAGACTGACTGTAAGTACATCCCTCTTCTCATCTTTCTTGCTAAACGACTTTGGCAAAATACCATCTTCACTCATCGCAAACATGACTCTTGGATTGCTGAGGAGTAAAACATTGACATAAGCCAAGACAGCAATAAACAATAAAATTGAAAACGCAAATTTACCAACAGGCCCAAACATTCTCTCTGCTACAATTGCAGCGATACCTTTGGTTGTTTTTAGTTCTTCAAACCCAATAACATTATAGTAGGCGTAGCTTACAGATAAATAAAGCAGGATGATGACCAGGATGCCAATGAAAATCCCCCTGGGTAAATTCTTTTGTGGTTCTTTCACCTCATCGCCAAAGTTGATGGTTTGTTGGTATCCTCCATACGTGAATGAAACTGCAATTAGCGCTATACCAAACGACTTCACATAATCCATAAATGTAAAATCGCCCTTAGGAATATCTATTACGGCAGCAACATGAGAGGATGGAAAAAAGATAGCAGCAACTATCAATAGAATCATTCCTATTTTGATCATCATCAAAATATTCTGCGTTGTTGAACTCATTCTAAGTCCCATCAGGTTGACTCCATAAAATGCTATGATAGCACCCATGGCAATAAACGATTGCCCAATTTCAGAAATTTCCCATCCAAATAATGGTTTCAGCACATCAATCGCTAAATACTCGCTGCCAATTAGTGCAACCCCAGAAAGAGATGCTGCATTTGAAATAAGGATGATGCAATTGATTGCAAATGCAATGGAAGGGTGATAGCAGGTTGCAAATATTTTATAGTAACCCCCTGTTATGGGATACCTGGAGCCAATTTCAGCATAAGTAAGTGCACCGCAAAGTGCAATGAAGCCACCAACTATCCAGCTGAGAAAAAAAACACTCGGTGTTAAAGCTGCTCTAGCAGAATCAGATGCTGTTCTAAAAATACCCATGCCAATCACCAAGCCAATCACTATCATAGTGATGTCGAATAGATTTAGCAACTGCTTTTGCTTAGTCTTCAAGATGCTTAAAAATTTAGATTGAAAAGTTAAGCATTTCCTGCTGCATTCAATAGTATATGTCCCTAATTAACAACTTGTGGAAATCAAAATTGCAAGTAATGAATACTTAACTCTACATTTGTTTTGCATTTGGTTGATTCCTTTATGGGAATCATTAAAAGGGAAGTCCGGTTACCAGTTGCAAAACTTCATCCCGGCGCTATCCCCGTAGCTGTAAAAATCAATCCGCTTTGCGGAATCCATTTCTTCTTCAGACCACTGTAATAACGGGAAGGTCAGAAATGGAGATTGAGCCAGAAGACCTGCCTGATGCACATTTATTAATCACGAGCTTTCGGGAGAAAAGCCGGAGATGTAAAACTGTTCAGGCAGCGATTCATTTCTGTTCCATCCGAAGGTTCATAGTAAAACGAAATACTATGACCAAAATTTTCATGACATGTCTGCTGATATCGTTCAGCATGTGCGCAACTGCACAATTCGATTCAAGTTACTCATTAGATGAAGTAGTAGTGACTGCTAACCGATTCACCCAAAAACAAATCAATACGGGAAAAGTCATTACCGTTATCAAGAAAAAAGAAATTGAAAACTCACCTTTCGTTACAATTGGTGAGCTGCTAAGCCGGCAAGCAGGTATAACTATTATTGGAAGCAACAATTCCCCTGGTGCAAACAATGATGTGTACATGCGTGGTGCTGGAACAGGCAATATGTTAATATTAATTGACGGACTCCCAGCTTATGATGTATCAACAATTAGAGAAACCTTTGATATCAATTTTATTCCATTAGGTGAAATAGAAAGAATTGAAATTTTAAAAGGTGGTCAATCCACACTATATGGCTCTGATGCAGTTGCGGGTGTGGTCAATATCATTACAAAAAACAACGAGCAAAAGAAACCATCTGCACAAGTGCATTTGCAGCATGGCTCTTACAACGCTAATACAGTAGACCTATCTTCTTCAGGAAAGGTAAAGTCGTTGAAATACAAACTTCAATACATGCGCTCTACTGCTGATGGCTTTTCTTCTGCTATTGATAGTACAAAGAGAGCTGGTTTTGATAAAGATGGTTTTACGCAAAATTTTTTATTGGCACAGCTTGGTTCTGCGAGTGATGAGAAATGGGGATGGAGAACTAGTGCACAGTGGAACAGGTACACCAATGGTGTTGATCAAACTGGATTTGAAGATGCAAAAGACTTTACTGCTGCAAATGAAAATCTGATGTTAAGTGGAGGATTAACAAGGAGATTTACAAAAGCAACCATTCATGCCAACATCAGCATGAACAACAGCATCAGAAATTATCTTGATGATTCAATCGCATTAAACGGATTTACCAAATTCCTTAGAAATGATTACACAGGTCGTTCGGTGATTGCAGAAATTTATGGCAACTACCGTTTCAATGATAATCTTCGTCTCTTTGCCGGATTTGACCAGCGTTGGTTAAATACAGACCAGTATTTTTTATCCGTCAGTAGTTTTGGGAATTACGAAAGCAAACTTAATTCAGATTCAGCGAGAATAAGGCTCAGCAGTTTTACTGGCTCCTTGGTTTACAACAGTAAACAAGGAGTCAATATAGAGCTTGGTGGAAGATTAAATTTACATAGTCGCTATGGCGAAAATGCAACCTTCACTTTTAACCCATCCTATGTATGGAACCAAAAATGGAAGTTTGCTTATAATCTATCATCTGCTTTTAAAGCACCAACTCTATATCAACTCTATGATGGTATTGCTGGTGTTCCATCACTTAGACCAGAGACATCTATTACTTCGGAATTGTCGGTAGAGTTCATTGGATCAAAACATATTATAGCTCAGGCCACAGTCTTTCAAAGAAAGATTAAAAACGGAATCGATTATGACTATTCTACTTACAAATATTTCAATTATGGAGAACAAAATGCTAAAGGATTTGAAATTGAATTAGGCTACCGAAACGACAACTGGCATTTCAATGTAAATTATACTTTATTGAAATCAGAGGTTACAACCACAAAGTTTGAATATGATGCAGGTTTCTTTAGTTACTTTCCAGTTGGAGACACTACTTACGGACAACTATTTCGAGTTCCAGCGAGCAGCTTGAATGCAAGTGCTAGCTGGCAGGTGAATAAAAAAATACATTTATCCATTTTTCAGCGAATAGCAGGCAAAAGATACGAGCCCATATTTGATAGTGCTCCAGTGAAATTAGATCCTTATGCTACTACTGATCTATTTGGCGAATACCAATTAGGAAAAAACATAAGAATTTATGGCGCACTTAAAAATATGTGGGATGAGCAATACCAGGAAGTATTAGGGTTTGCAACAAGAGGTAGAAATTATTTACTGGGAGTAAGATTTAAACTGAATTGATAACTTTGTTGAATAAATGTACACATGACTATAGATGAAGTGCTCACAGTCAGCTTTACCCTCTTTGCGGTAATTGATATAGTTGGATCTATTCCATTATTGTTATCCCTTAAAGAAAAAATGGGTGGTATTCATGAATTGAAAGCCTCCTTGATTTCTGGTGCATTGATGGTTTTCTTTCTATTTGTTGGAGAAAAATTTCTAGGCATTCTGGGCGTGGATGTGAAGTCATTTGCGGTTGGTGGGTCGATTGTCATTTTTATTTTGGGATTAGAAATGGTGCTTGGAATTGAATTCTTCAAAGGTGACGCAGATCCTAAGTCTGGCACAGTAGTACCGATTGCTTTTCCGCTAATTGCTGGATCTGGCACACTTACCACCATCATTTCACTTAGAGCCAACTATAGTGAATGGCCTGTTTTAATAGGCATTCTAGTGAATGTAATTTTCGTATACTTGGTATTACACTCACTTGATTTTATTCAAAGAATGTTGGGTAAAGCAGGTATGCTGGCTATTCGTAAATTCTTTGGAGTGGTGCTTTTAGCAATTGCTGTTAAGATATTTGCTTCGAATGTAGGGGGACTGATTAAATAGCGTTAGTCTCCTTTCTCTTCTGTTATATCAGGCAAAATATTTTGATCATTACCTGCCGCTGGTAAGCTATCAACACCCCTCAATTGACGCTGAATAGCTCTTGTTCTAGTGCCAACAACTTCATCTAGCTGACTCATTCCCGTTTGAATATTCTTTTGTGCTTTCTCAAGGAGTCCGCCAAAGTTTTCAAATTCTTTTTTCACCGAGCCAAGTACTTTCCAAACTTCACTACTGCGTTTTTGCAGAGCAAGTGTTCTGAATCCCATTTGTAAGCTGTTCAGAATTGCAACCAAAGTAGTTGGTCCCGCTACAGTTATCTTAAATTCATCACGCAACTGATCCACTAGTCCACTTCTTCTAATTACTTCAGCATAGATACTTTCAAATGGCAAGAATAAGATGGCAAAATCGGTGGTATTTGGCGGATCGATGTATTTATCCCTGATGTCTTTAGCCATTTTTTTAATGGTACTTTCTAACGCTTTACTAGAAGCTTCTATTTCATCTGGATTTGCATGTTCATAGGCATTCAACAATTGCTCGTATACATCTTTTGGAAACTTAGCATCGATGGGTAAGTAGACAACAGCACTTTCATCTTCGCTTCTACCAGGAAGTTTGATAGCAAATTCAACAGGATCTGAGCTTCCTTGCTTCGTGCGAACATTTACATCATATTGCGTTGGCGCCAATGTTTGTTCAAGCAACATAGCCAATTGCACTTCACCCACATTGCCACGAAGCTTAACATTACTCAAAACTTTTTTCAATCCACCTACATCAGTTGCAAGTGTTTGCATTTCACCAAGTCCTTTCTGTACGCTCTCAAGTTGTTTGCCAACCATTTCAAAGGATTGGCCCAAGCGTTCATTCAGTGTCTTTTGCAGCTTTTCGTCCACAGTAGCCCTCATCTGCTCCAGCTTATTTTCAGTACTCTCTATCAATTTAGCTTGGCGCTCATCCAGCTGACCAAATTTTTCTCTTTGCAAATCATTGAAAGATTTTACATTTTTATCAAACCCATCGGCAAAAGCCTTGAAAGCTTTTTCGATGTCATTGCGTAGTTCACGGTTCTTTTCTTCAATCTTAGAAATCAGCGCCTCTAATTTATCGGCCTGTTCTTTGCCCGTTCTGGTTAATGATTCTGTTAGCTCAGTCCTGTTTTCACGCGCAACTCTAGCACTCTCATCTCTGTTCAATCTGAAATCTTCCCTAAGAGCAGTTTCAATTTTTTGAAGTCCTTTTTCGAGTTCCGTTATTTTGGATTGCAATTCGGCAGTCGGGCTGCTTGATTTTCTAAAAAAAACAACAAGAGACAATATTAAAACAGCAGCAACGAGTACAAGCGTAAGCACTTCTAGCATAGATTAGAGTTGAAAAACAAAGATAGGGTGCTTTTATTTTTTAAACTGAACTACCTTTGCTTTTTGGCCTCGTAGTACAATGGATAGTATGAGAGTTTCCGAAGCTCCAGATTCAGGTTCGATTCCTGACGAGGCTACATTTTCAGTTTAGAAAACTTGTTATTTAAAATGACATTCTAAAAAAGCCAAATTTAGAATTCACTGATATATTTCTTTACATTTTATACTGGATGAAACCTACCTCAATTCTTATAGCAACCCTTTTTTTAATTAAAATCGCCTTAGGCCAATCCTTCAGTCCCTCTCGGATCAAAATAGTCTGGAAGGACAGCAATGATATTCCCTATATGCTGTTCAAGAATGTTCAAAAGGCTTACCCCAATGCTGTTTTCATGACAAATGGAGGTCGTGATACAAAATCACATCATCCAACGGGACTCTATATCGAAAAGGGAAAAAAATTATCTAACCCAGAACCTATACGCAATCCTAAAATATCTACAGAATTAGAGCCTTTAGGCGTATTTATACTAAGAAAAGGAAAGGCCTTTATTTCAAAAGGATTAAATTATTCAGCATACAAAGACGCGGATTATGCATTACAATCTAATCCAATTCTAGTTTGGAATGGCACAATCAATATTCGATTGCCCAAAGGGAAGGCTATCATGCGGAACGGAGTTGGAGTAAAAAGAGATGGGACTGTTTACTTTGCCTGTTTGCAAATGGGATACCGTGATTTTGCGCAACATTTCATCGATCAAGATTGCATAAGCGCAATACAATTGAGTGACCAGAAAGCAGAAATATGGCAAAAAGAGAGTAAACCCAGCTATAGCAGATATGCTACAATTTTTGTTGTAGAGTAAGCTAACTGAATTAATTTCATATCACAAATTGAGAAAGTGAATTTAACAGCATTTGAAGAAATAGTCAATAATAGGAGATCTACCAGAAAATTTGCAGCAGACATAACTGTCCCCGATGATGTAATCAAAAAAGCATTGGAACTTGCCATATTAGCTCCCAACAGCAGTAACATGCAACTTTGGGAATTCCATTGGATCAAAGATCCTGCACTTCAAGAAAAATTTCATGCTATTTGCTTAAATCAATCAGCAGCAAAAACTGCTAAACATTTGGTTGCATTTGTTGGAAGACGAGATTTATGGAAGTCCCATGCAGCCTGGAACCTTAATCTTATAAAACAAACTATTGGTGATAAAGCGCCTTCAAAAAGAGAAAAAAGAGGACTCGACTATTACGGTATTTTAATGCCTTTGGTATACAGAAGAGATTGGCTGGGTATTTCAACATTAATAAGAAGGATGATTTGTTTTATCAAAGGTTTTAATAACCCTTTCATGCGCATAAACGGCAACAGAGACCAAAATGTTATTGTACAGAAATCGTGTGCACTTGCTGCACAAAATTTCATGCTCGCTATCGGGGCACAAGGATTCGATACTTGTCCCATGGAAGGCTTTGATTCCATACTTGCCAGAAAAGCATTGGGACTCCCCAAAGGTGCTGAACTTAATATGATTGTCGCCGTGGGTAAAGGAACGCCAGAAGGCATACATGGAGAAAGAAAAAGATTACCTTTTAATGAAACTGTTTTTATTCATTAAAGTAGTACCACTCCACCAGTCTTTACACTCTCATCACAGGCAAATGCAATCTTCAAACTGTTGACTGCATCACCAATATGATCTGCAAGATCGATATCTTCTACCATAGCCTTTAAAAAATAAGCCTGCTCTCTATTACAAAGTTCCTGATGATCTGGCTCGTCTGTAAGATCAATCCACTCATCTGTTTTCACAAACTCATTCTGCACATTGATATCTGCATGGTGCCAACGAAGTGATTCTGTTTTGGTATGTGCTTCCACAGAATCTGATTTACCTTTTCCGCTGGCCTCTTTGGCCACTATTGAAACAGAACCTTTGGGACCAATGACATCTTTCACAAAAAAAGCGGTCTCACTCATCATTGGACCCCAGCCTGCTTCATACCAGCCGACTGAACCATCTTCAAACCTGATTTGTAGTTGCCCATAGTTATAATTCCCTTCAGGGATATCATTTGTTAGTCGCGCCCCAATAGCTGTTACTTGCAAAGGCTTTGATCTTGTCATTTGACACATCACATCAATGTAGTGAACACCACAATCAACAATGGGACTCAAACTTTTCATTAGATTTCTGTGAACATCCCACATGTATCCTCTGCTTTGCTGATTCAAATTCATGCGCATCACCAAAGGCTTATCTAATTGTTGAGCTATTTCAATAAACTTGATCCAAGATGGATGATGACGCAAAATATAGCCAATAACTAGCTTTTTGTTGGCTTTTCGCGCAGCAGCTGCAACATGTTCAGCTCCCTTTACTGAATCAGCAATTGGCTTTTCCATGAAAACATGACATCCCTGTTCAAAAGCCTTTACTGCAAATGCCTCATGTGTATCTGGATATGTAGAAATACAAACAGCATCAGGTTTGGTAGAACGCAAAGCTTCTTCATAATTATCAAACAAGGAATAACCTCCTCCTAACTCTTCATTCAATTTATTTTTACTGCTGCCAGTTGAAACCAAGCCACAAATTTGAAAATCAGACATGGAATGATATGCTTTTGCATGAGAAGCACCCATGTTACCACAGCCTACAACTAAAATTCTAATTGGAAAATTCATACGCAGTTTTTAACAATTGTGATGTAACCAAAGATATTCAAAAGACGTCTTATCTATGAAGGATATGGTATATTTTTGGATATCAAAAAACAATTTGATGAAACCCATGATGAATCTAACACTACTCTTTTTATTCTGGTGCACTGCCTGTTCAAAATCTGAATTTATCATGGAGGCTAGAAACCAAGAAAAAAGTTGGAATGAAAAAAATATTTCTAATTATAGTTATACCTTATGGGTGAATTGTTACTGCCCGACTGAAAGAGTTGGCCCACACTTAATAAAGGTTATCAATAATAAAATTGTAACTGTAAACGGACAACCATATAATCCACAAGTCACTGGACCTCTTCCAACTATTACTGAATTATTTGAAATCATCAGACTCAAACTTTCTCAAAAACCTTACCAGCAAAAAATAGCCTACCATCCTGAACTTGGATATCCAAACAATGTATACTTTGATATGGACCAGAGAATAGCAGACGAAGAAATCGGCTATATTATTGAAAATTTGGTCAAAGAATAAAAAAATGACCCTTGCATATTTTATACAAGGGTCATTGAATCAATTAGAGATAAATTATTTCACAACTATTGCGCTAGTTATAACAACATCACTTAGGAACCCTTTACAAAATCCCTTAACAGTAACTTTATCGTTCATATTTATAGCTGCTGCCTCAGTTGAATCAAGTGTAACCATAACACCTGCAAAAGGATCATCTGAAGACAAAGTGAGTGTTCTTTCACCTGTTTGCGTTTGATCAGTAGCAGATACGTTTCCACTAATCAACAATACTTTATCAAGATAGTTTTTATTAGCTTCAGTTTCATTTTCCTGAAACGCTTTTACCAATACATTTGCTTCAATGGTCATTGCTTCTGCATTAACCATATCGAATTTTCTATTCTTTGAATAGACAAATGCATAGTAATAAGTACCTGCAGCACCAATAAGTGCTAATACAAGAACTGATAAAATTATTTTCTTCATAATGCTGCTTTATTTCTGAATTCTTTAGGTTTTCTTACGGTAAATACTCTTGATACGTTGAAACCAAATCTGATATTTCCTTTACCCCACTCGCCAGTTGTTTCATTGATGAAGGTCCTTTCTGTCATACCAGTAGAATTGGTCATGTGCAATTGAAACACGTGTCCACCTGTTTCAATATCAAATCCAACAGACAAAGAATTCTGGTAGCCAGGGATTTTATCGAATCGATAGTAATACTCACCTGTAAGATTAAGACGCTTACTCAATCTTATTCTTGAAGCAATTCCTAATGATTTAAAATCATTTGGTAAGTCTTTAGTAGGGACTACGTTATAATGGAAATAAGTTGGTGTCAACTGAAGTGAGAAATAGTCACCGAATTTTCTTGCAATGATCAATTGATGCCCAAATGACAAACGATCGCTTTCATAAGGAACGTAGGCCGTATTGGTATTTTTTACCGACTTATATATCATAGTACCAGCATAGCTCACAGAAATCGGGAAATTCCTACCGCCGGTAGTTTGTGACAATAAACGCAGTTTTGTGAAGGCATCATACTGTTTTTCAAAAGTACTTCTTCCTATACCTACCATCCAGTTCTTGGTAATCCCGTAATCTAAGCCCAAACGAATAGATGCTTGATCAAGTCCAAATAGATTGTAGGCGCCATCACTAAATTGTCCAAATCGGTGAAGAATTCTAAAGTCAAGTATGCCTGCACCTACATTCTCAATAGAATGACCATTGACTACACGAGTAGTTTTAAATGTGGCTGTTACTATATCCGTGATAGGTTCCTCTTTTTCAGCAAATAAATCTATTTGTGCAAAAGAAGAGAATGGTAATGCTGCAATTGCTAGCATTACCATAATTTTTTGTTTGTTGAGAGATCGCATTATTGGTATTTGCATTTAACAGTGATTGCTACTTCTGGAGCTATCTTTTCTCCGATATATAAGCCAGTTACATTGTAATCTTTCAATTTGATTTTGAAGCTACCTTCCATTTCTGGAACACCACCTGCAACTTTCATTGTACCAGCTGCACTTACCTTATTGGTCACACCATGTAGGGTAAGGTTACCATCTAGCTTTACAGGATATGAACCATCTTTGGCAAAGTTTACTTCTTTTATATTGGTTATATAACCTTTGAAGTCAGCTTTTGGAAGCTTCGTAGATTCCATATAATTCTCATTGAAGTGATCTTCCATCAATTGGTTTTCAAATTTGAACCCTTTGATAAGAACAGCAAAAACT
>Ga0209229_10000478_pt1 | contig 16138 bp, 13 predicted proteins | sample SanBayMetagenome_FD_187466 | JGI IMG/M metagenome (GOLD analysis project Ga0209229, IMG submission 187466) | Freshwater and sediment microbial communities from dead zone in Sandusky Bay, Ohio, USA (SPAdes) (version 2) | ecosystem: Environmental > Aquatic > Freshwater > Lentic > Sediment... | reverse complement strand
AAGCAAAAGGTCAGAAAGCAATAGATAAGGCTGGTTACACACCGTTTATGGTTGATTTAGCAAACTACCTGCAAGGTCTAAACGTAACGAAGGGTAAGTAATGGCTGTTGACCCAAATCAACAATTCCTTGACCAACTAAAGAGTATTGCTGCGGCAAAACCTTTGCCGACAGCACCTGCTGCTACAACGGCTAGCACAACGCTGTCAAGGGCTCAGTTGAGTTTTAATGACTACCGTTTGAACTCGATTGCTAGTGCTCCAACTCTTAAGAACAGAATCCAAGAGATTGCTGCTGGTAAACCACAGTTAAATACTGCTCAAAAGATTTTTAGCAATCCAATTGTTAGTAACGCACTAAAGCCTCTAATTGTTTTGGACACTGGTCGTCGTGCAGCCATTTCTGGTGTGCGAGAACTTGCGGATGCAATGGACAGCAATCCTGAAACTCGTGCAAAGTTTGGTGACTTTATTCAGCAGGCTAAAGACCCTGCATACGGTTTTGGTACAGCGTTTCCAATCAGTGGCTGGAAGGGAAGAATCATTGGTCTTGTTGGAGACATTGCTTTAGACCCAATTACATACTTGTCACTTGGTACAAACGTTCCGGGCAAACTTGCACTTGAAGGTGCACAAGAACTAACCAAGCAGGGTACTCGTGCAGCGATTTCTGGTGGTGCTTCACGTATTGCTGGTCGTTCAGCACGAGAGGCTCTTGCAGGATTCGTTGAGAAACGAATGCTTGCATCAAACCTTGTTGAAGGTGGAATCAAATACACCGACCAAGAAATTGCTCGCACAATTGGTGAAGTTGCAGCAAAGGGTGTTCGTGCTGTACCGCAACAGATTGCAATGGAGACTGGTCTTCGTTCAGCGAAGCCTGCTTTCTATTTGTTTGGTGGTCAGGTAAAGATTGCTGGCTCTGGTCCTATTGCTGACTTGATTGAGCGTGGCATTATTAAATCTCGAATGGGATTTGTTAATACTCGTATTGGTGGCAGGATTCAAGAAGCATTTACACCGATGGGTATTGATGCTGTTGGACAGATTGACCCGAAGATTATTAGGCAGTCACGTATTGATTTGGCACGTGGTAAAGCAGTTGACTCACGTCGTTCGTTGCAACTGCTTGCTGGTGAGCAAGAGCGTCGTATTGGTTTTAACGTGGCACTTGGTATTGCTAATAAGAAACTTGAACCATTGTTCAAGAACCCAGAATTAGAGAACTTTGGAAAGACTGTTCATGAGTTGCTTGAAATGCCAAGCCCTGAACGTTTGAATGGTGCACCTGCTGCTGAAAGAAAACTTGCTGCAGATATTCGTGACACTCTTACACAGATGCACGATGAAATTGATAAGACGATGAAGGCTATTGACCCCAACTACAAGTTGGGTAAAATTGAAGAGTATTTCCCTCACATGCTTAGCGACCAAGGCATCAAGCATATTCGTGATACATCAAACCCGTGGGTTGCAGACATTTTGAAGTTTATGTCTATTGACATAACAAACCCTGCTGCTTCATTTAGGTCACGAAACATTCGTGCTGGGATGGAAGATTTCTTTGGTGTAACTCTTACAAAAGAAGATTTGACAGTTTCAAGACTGAATGCAATTGCTAAAAAGAAATTAGGTTTTGACCTATTTGAAACAGATGCAAAGAGAGTTCTTGCAAAGTATGGAACTCACTATTCAGAGCAAATGGGTTCTGCTGCATTTATGCAAAGTCTTTTGCGTAATCCAGAATTGATGGATTACATCAAGACTGAAATCTCGTACGACCCAGATGTTATGGCAAAGTTCGCATCAACGGTCTCTAACCGTCTCAACGCTGTGCAAGCCTCAGATGCAGAGATTAGTGAACTTCTTGACAAGACACTTGAAAATATTGATTTGATACTGGCACAAGCCACAGAGGCTGGCGCAAAAGAGTTAGATACTGTTTCAAAGAATCTTGTTACAGATGAAATTCTTGCAGCGAATGAACAGAAAGTTATGCAACTCCACAGAGAACTTGTTGCAGCACTTGGCAAGGCTTATGAGGCACGTTATTTGGCTTATGGTGAACTTGGCATGGCACAAGATGTGGTTGCACAGATTGAAGGAAAGTTTCAGGCAATCAGCGAAAGATTGAATGCTCTTCCGGGAGATTTGCTTGAGTCATTCAATAGTGGAAAAATAAATGAGATTTCACGACCTTATGTTGAGGGTTTGACAACTGGAATGAAACCTGTTGACAGACTTAACGCATTGACTGGTATTGATAGAAATCAAAGAATTGAACAAATCAAGAAAGAAGTTGAGTTCCTCAGAAGGGAACTCAGAACTATTGCTGAGTCGTACAGCGTTGCTAAAGCATTTGGCAACGACATTGGTGACTTCTACAACGCATTGGATGATGCAATTACTGGACAGGCTGGTGTTGACTTTCCTGAACGAGTTCTTGATTCGTTTGACATTTCAGCAGGTTTGCGTCGTGCCATCAAAGAGAAGATGGAAGCACTCCCAATGTCAAAGAGCAGGAAGGGTGGACAACCAAGTTTCTATCTTGGTAAGACAGTTGGTGAGTGGTGGGGCACTAAGGCTGCTGCACTAAATCCAGAGGCTCAAGCATTACAACAACTTCTTGACCCAAGCAAAGTAATCAAGAAGAGTGCACTTGAGAGACTTACTCTTGAAGAAGTTAGGAATCGTTTGATTCGTTCAACGACAACCGGTGACAATCTTCTTGAAATGCAAGAAGCAGTCACATGGTTAATCTTGCGTGACTTGAGGGCTAATCCAGAACTTGCCAAAGATTTGATTGCTGGCAATATAGACAATGCGATTGTTCGACGACTTAGTGGACTTCGTTCAAAGAACGAAGAAGTTGGTCGAATGAATGACGTATTGCAAAGAATTGCTGTTGGTTTGTCTGATGACGAAATTGTTGTCGTTGATGACCTTGTTACAGAATTGACTGAAGTAAGAACAAAACTTAACGAAAGCATAATTGAACGCAATAACATGGCTGGTGCTGAGCAAATGTCAACACTTCAATTGGAAATGGTTCAATCCAACTTTGAACTTGCATGGCTTGGCAAAACTGGACAAATGTCTCAACGAGACATTGATGAGTTTGTATTGGAATTGTCTGCTGCTGGTGAAGCAGACATTGCAAGACTTTTGGATGAACAGTATTCAACTGGTGCAACATATGAACAGTTTCAAGAAGCAATTAGTCAATTGTCACAGTGGAGACAGAATAATGCACGTGGGTTGGGTTCCGTTGAACGTGCATACGATGTTCAAAAGTATGACAGTTTAGGTAAAGAAATTGTCAGTCTTGAAGCACAAGCAAAAGAATTGCAAGACAAGATAAAGACTGCTGGTATGAGGCTTTCTGGAAATGAAAGAACTGCATACAACAAACTACAAAGGTATGGAACTTATCAAGAACTGACACGTGACTACTCAGACCGTGCATTGTCCTACTACCTAATATCGGAAACAAACATGCACTTCAAGAGGCTTGCATCTGCGATGGCGCCTCTTGGAACAATTGTTGATGCTGGTGTTTGGCAACGTGTGTTCCACGAGGTTGCTCGTCAGCAGGTGGCTGGTGCAAAGCAGTTCTCTCGTGAGTTTGGTGGAGTAGTAGAACTTCTTCGTGAAGTTCAAACAGTTGTGCAAGCAGGAACTGCTGGAGAACAATGGGCAATACTCCGTGAGCAAATGGTTAAGTTGCTCAACTCTGAAAATGGAGATTCAGTACGCAAGTTCTTCCCAGACTTTGATTTGATTCTGAACCGTAGTGGCATGAAGGAGATTTCACGACTTCATGCTCAGAACCCACGAAGCCAAGAGATTATTAGTCGTATGCAAGAGATGCTTGGCATCGTTGACACTACGGCACAGACTGGTGCACGTAGTGGTCGTGCCGCTATGGAGACTGGTAGAAGTGCTGGACCAAGGGCTAGCACAGGTGCGGTCGTCGAAACGATTGATGCGACAAGAGATGCGATGGGTGCTATGCGTGTTCAGCGTGTTGCATCAACAGAGGAACAGTTGGCAAAGATTGCTTCTAGGTCACAGAACCTTTCTGCTGAAAAACTTTATAACCAGATAAGAAAGATTCTTGACGATGAAGCATCACCAGTTGCTGATGCTCTTGCAAGAACTGAACAGGGTGAGGTAATTGGAAGAATTACCAACAGGTTTGAAAACGAGTTGCCATACTCCGTTAAAGATAGACCGGGTTTTGAAGATAGACCAACGATGATGATTCGCCCTGAGATAACTGGCAACTTTGTTGAGACACTTACTCCAGCAGAAAAGTTTGGTAGAGAACTTGAGATGTTGAAGAAAGAATGGGATGAGATTACCGACCGACTCAAGAAAGAACGTGCCGCTTCAAAGGAAGCAGCACAAAAGGCTGGTATTGAATTTGGTGTAAAGACCGCATCACGAACCGTTAGGGGTCGTGTTGGCGGTGGATTGTCGTATGGTTTTGCCGGATTGTTTTCTGATGCAATCAAACCATCTTCGTCTCGCACAAAGGTTCGAATCTTCTTTGGTGAGTTGCTTGGTGGTACGTTTGAGTACAACGCTGTAGCAGACCCAATGAAGTTTGACATTGCAACAATTGGTCGTGAAATTCGACAGGCTGCAAGAGTCAAGGAAGTTCCATTTGAGGGTTCTTATGCCGGTAAGACTCTTGCTTCAAGTCAACAGAGAATTAGTACTCTTCTTAACTTGATTGACCCAGAAATTGATACAGCAAAAATTATTGGTGCAGAGATTGTTCCGGGTCTTGAACGCTCAGCGAGCAAGGGTGGAGCAGGTGTGTGGGGTCCGCTTGCTTATGCAGACCAAGCAGAACAACTTGCCAAAGAGTTGCGTGCTTCAATAGCACAAGATGCTGAGTTGTTGCAGGCAGCAAAAATGGCTGATGTAAGTGCTCAGGCTGTGCGAGACGGAACGATGACACTGGAGCAAATGCAGGCTGTTGCAGAGAACTTGCGAATAATGTATGAGTTGGAGCCAACCGTAACCACGTGGCAGAACGCTGGTAAACGTGGTATTGCTTTGATGTATGCAGATGCTGACCCGTCAATCTGGGCTAAGTTCCCAGAAGATGTAAGGCAAATGATTCGTGACTACAGAAACTTGAAGGCTACTGTTGCACGTTTGGAAGCAAATCCTTTGCTTCCAGTTGCTCAGAAGCGTCAACAGTTTTTTAGGATTGCTCAGAAACTTTCTGGTAGCGACTTGCACATGTTGCAAAATCAGGCTGGTGAATTCGTACTAGACCCGTTCTCTCGTCCTAAAGATTTTATTTGGAACGAAGCACGACCGGGTGCTGTTGATAATGCTGGTAATCCAATTACATCAAACATTGACACGAACTTGCTTGACAGACATTTTCAGTCAATGGGCAACTCAACTGTCACGTTGTCACCGACTGGTGAAGCAATAATTACAGGTGGTGGTGTTTCACGTGCACCTAGAGGATTGCAACACGAAGTTTACCAAATGGATGTTGTTAACTTCAAAGAAGCATTAGATGCATATAACCGTGGTACTGGCTCATTTATTTTTATAGATGAAAGTGGAAACACAATTCAACTTCAAGATGCAATTGAGAAGTACCCAAAAGGTGAAGCGTTTACTACGCTGAAGCCAATTCAGAGCAATAGCATCATCCCAAATCAAGTTGGCTCAAAAGAATCGGTTGCACTAGAAAATGCACTTGTTCGTTCTGGTAGTACATATGACCCCGGCAAGACTTGGATTAGAGTCCCAGATGAAAAGGCTGTATCAGAAGCAGCGTCGTATGGTACTGGCGGAATTGTGCAAGAAGCCAAACCAGAAATGTTTATCAGGTTGCCTTGGGGTAATAACATTCCGGGTTATGGGCCGAGTCAGTTTGCGTTCACGCACAACGGTAGACCGTTGTCGTTCACTGAGCAGGAATGGCATTCGTTGTTCTTGCCACCGCAGATAGCAGAAGAACAAACTATTCGTCAACTTGAAGAACAGATTGCAAAACTTGAAAAGTTGAAGCCTGTTGTTCCTCAGGGTAAGGCTCTCGTTAGAAAAGTTGACAAAGAAAAAGTTGCCAAGATTGATGCACAGATTGAAGCAATCAACAAGAAGATTTCTGAGATATTTGAACGACCTGTTGATGTAAAGACAGTTCCTCAACTTCGAGCAGAAATAAAGAAACTTGAATTGAAGTTGCCTACAACTGCACGTAATTTGACTAAGGCTCAAAAAGAGGCAGGTATACAGGTTGAAGCACAGATTGCTTCAAGACAGCGACAGATTGCAATCATTTCTGCACGTGCTAATGCCGAGTCAAAGTTTAATTCACTTATTGAACAGTTGACACCAGAACTTGGCAAGGCTCTTGGTTTGTCAGATGCTGCATCACAGAACCCATCAAAGATTGCTGACGCTTTGGTTCAGCGTTGGCAGATTGTTCATCGTGGCGAAGAGGTTGCTAAAGCACGCTCGCAGGTTGTGCGAGCACGTTTTGGTGCAAGCGAAGAGGGAAAGATTGTCAGCGAATTAGCCAAGGCTAAGGGTGAGGTTTCTGCTGCACAGTTTACTGAGTACTTCAAGAATACCAGAATGAAACTTGAGCAGGCTATTCAGTATCAGCAGGCTGCTGATGATGCATATCTTACTTATAGTGTCAACAAGAGAACAGAAGACACAATTCGTCGTGTTGAAAGTCTTCTTGGTGATGTACGACCAGTTGTTGGTGACAAAGTTCCAAATATTCCGTATGAGACTGCTACCGCTGAACGACGACTGGCACAAGCCCAGTCAACGGTTGAGCGAAATTCTCAGCGTCAGGCTCTAAAGGACCAAATTGCTCCTTTGCGTGAAACGAAACGTGGTCTTGAGGAACAATTGCAAACCGCTACGGTTGCTCAGTATTTGCGTGATGAAACTGGTCGTACTGTGTACACCCCAGACGGAAAGCCAAGATTCAAGAAGATGAGCCAGCAAGATGCTGACAACATTATTTCTTTGCAAAATGATTTGGCTGCTATTGACGAGAAGATTGCAACAACAACTGCCGACTTGGAAAAGTTGGATGCACCTATAACAGCAAATCAAGCAACCGAGGTTTCAGAAACAACTATTGCTGATTTGCCGAACCAACTTGATGACCTTTCGTTCAACCTTCGCCATGCAAAGTTGCAACCAGTCATTCAATCCAACCCTCAACTTAAGGAAGCACTCGGCGCTATCAGGAGAGAGTTTGGTGAGAAGTCTCCACGCTACAGACAGTTTGAGGAGATGCTTTCTGTTCTTATGTTCGAGCGAGAGCAGTTTGATGCACTTCAACTTGCTCAGAAGAAACTTGCTGACATTGATGCCAAGGTTACTAAGAAAGTTCAGACTGCAGACGATGTGGTTGCTAGAAAGTCTGAGGCTTGGAACAAGGCTCAGATTCTTTATGATGAAAATGCTGCACAAAGGTATTGGACTCTGCAGTACATTGACGCTGCTCAACAACGACTAGATAAGTTGAACGCTATCTCTACACGTGTTCGTGAGACTTTGATAAAGAAGAAAGTCAATCCAAAGGATATGACTTGGGTCAATGAAGTTGACATGATTACTGCAGAACTCACACCAGTACTTGCCGGCATGAAGAACATGAAGATGGAAAAGAACATGCAGGTCATCATGACACAGCGTGCAGAACAGTTGATTGAACATCAGACATTGCTTGCTGGTCTTTCAGATGCACAGAGAGACTTGGCTTATGCTCGTGGTCTTGAAGCAATGATTGGTCGTGGTGCAAGCAAGAATGAACTTGTGCTAGCCGCACGTAGAGGAAACGTACCAGCAGAAGTTTTGAGTGGTGTAAGAATTGATGAGATTCTCAAAGAGGGTTGGGTTCGCCTTGGTGGCCCATACCAGAATCTTCAGGTTACACCTGAGATTGCAGAGATATTCCAGAACGCACACAGACTAATTGAACCAGACTCTGTTCGTGCGTTGTCCAACTTCCTTGGCTCATACACCAAGTTCTTCAAGGCTTATGCAACTGCGTCACCCGGATTCCATGTTCGCAACGCAATATCAAACGGAATGATGTTGTTCTTTGGTGGTGGTCGTGGTGAGTTCTTGAAGGAAGGTCTTATTGTCTCACGCAAGTGGACAGAGGCTCAGGGTGCTAATAAGACTTGGGAACAGTTCTTGCAGGAACTTCCAGAGGCACAGCGTGTCCACGCAAACGTGGCACGCATGTCAACAGCAGCGTCTGGTGGTGGCGTGTACTCGGATGTGCTCAATGACATTCGCAACGGAGACCAATGGTGGAACTTGAAGATACTCAAGCAGAGTCAGAAGTTTGGTCAGTTTGCAGACGACCATGCACGATTCATCTTCGGGTATGACGCAAGCATGCAAGGCTTTGATGTTGGTATGGCTGCGGCTCGCACAAAGCGATTCTTCGTTGACTACCAAGACGTGTCAACTGTTGACAAGGCTTTGCGTCAGGTCATTCCGTTCTGGATGTGGACTTCACGCAACCTACCACTACACGTACAGAACATGTGGATGAACCCTAAGCCTTACGCAATCTACAACTCGATTGTCCGCAACCTGCGTGACGACAAAGAGGGCGATGTTGTTCCTAACTACTTCAAGGAACTTGGTGCATTCAAGTTGCCATTCGGCAAGGACTTGTATGCGAATCCAGACCTTGGGTTCAACAGAATTGGTGCAACTCTGAACGAGTTCTCTGACCCAGCACGACTCATGTCAAATGTGAACCCAGCGATACGAGTTCCAATTGAGTTGATGGGCAACAGGCAGTTGTATTCCAACAGACCATTCTCAACAACACCTGTGCAAGTAGAGGGCGGACTTGGTTCCGTGCTTCAGCCACTAGCACAAGCGTTGGGGATGGGAACAACGAATGCTAAGGGTGAGAAATTTATCAACGATAAATTCTTCTACGGTGTTCGTAGTGCAATCCCAACTGCGGGAACGATTGAACGACTTGTACCTTCAACTGAGGCGTATCAACAAAGAGGAACAAGCAATCAGTGGCTTGGGTACATTGGTGCTCCAGTGAAGCAGGTTACTCCGCAGATGAAAGCATCAGAACTAACACGCCTCAAGAAGTCTCTTGAAGCGTTCATGAACGAACAAAAAGCAATTGGAAACATTGAACAGGGGTAAATATGGCAAAGCGTAAGTACACAGGAAACAAAGACGGAGCAGCAAAGAGTCTTCGTCCGGGCATGAAAGTATTCATTGACGAAGTAATCAAGTTGAGCAATGGTGCGCTCTGGAATAACGGTGACTGGGGTGTTCGCCCGATGAGGGGTAAGGAGTCGCTCAGCGTCCACGCAACGGGGCGAGCAGTTGACTTGTCGTACCGACACATGCCACCAAAGAAAGGCATCAAGAACGGTCGTATGGAAGCACTACGTGTGCTGAAGATTATTGTCGCCAACGCTGATGCGTTAGGCGTTGAAGCAATTTTTGATTACATCGTGAAGCCACACGGTAGGGCTTGGATGTGCGACCGCAATGCTTGGTTGAACTATAAGAAGGAAACTATTCATGGCGGTGGAAGTGGGGACTGGCTTCACTTTGAGATTTCTCCAGAAATGGCGGATAGCCCTGAGAAAGTGAAACAGGCATTTGCGAACTTGGTGATTCCTGAGGAGAGTCCTCAGAATTCTGAATCGTAACAGTTGGTTGATGTAGCGTTACCGTTTTGATGACCATTCCTACCGGAATGTGAATTGGCATACCAACTGTCTTCGGGTCATCAACCTCATCAGGAAAGTATGAGTTTACAACGGTTACATACCCAGCAAGTACGTCTGGCACAAGCCAGCCAACAGTAACAACTGTTGCTTCTTTTGGTTCATACTTTTCTAAGTCTGTCCAACCGTTCTCACCATCAAAGGCGTCACGCCAATGAATAACAACTAATGTCCACTCTGATTTAACGTCTTTAGTTTTCATATGGATTGATTCCTTCTTCGGATAGATGTACTTCTAATGTTTCAATTATGCCAGCCATAAAAGATGATATGCGCAACCAACTCATTGCGTCACCTTGTAAAGCGTTTCTCCAGTAGTTGCATAACTCGATTGCTGATTCATTATCGGAAGAAAGAACAAGGGTTACTCCACCTTCCATGTTCTTTTCAATCTTTTTGGCGTTGATGTTCATGGATTCAATTTGCGCTTTTGGCACAATGTCGTAAATCCAATCTTCTTGTTCAGCCATTTTTTTTCTTCCTTTTCTTATTAGCAACATATATACTCCCGAAGGGCAAACCATTCTTTGGTATTCCCTCGCCCACAACCACGTTGCCATAAATCTGTGCAAGTACGATAGCAATCTCTTGCGGATTGACCTCAACATCAAAACCCACCGTTATCTGTCGTGTCTTCAAGTCCGAGCCTTTCTCTAATAATCTGATTCTCTAAGAGGTGCAATCGTAACCGCTCATAAGCGGCGTTGCGTAGTCTCCAAGCATGTGGCTTTGACACGCCAAGCCGACTGCCCAGTTCCTCAAGTGAAATCATTTCTGAGTTTATTGCATCAATAATAAATCTGTCTTGTTCGCTGAGCATCTCAATACATTCAGCAATTGCTTCACGCAATGGCTGTAGTTCAACCACGGACTCAACTGTGTTCTCGCCAGAAGCAGCCATCATCAACGCCTCAATGGGCGTTTCAGGTCTCCTATTACCACGAAGGTTTGCTTCGTGGTAAGGAGTCATGGCGACTTCTCTATTCTTCAAGACTTACAATCTCTGTACTCTCAATCGGTATTTCAAAGAATGATTCACCGTCTGTATAAATTGTGTTCTTTGTAACTATCTTGTTGAACTCTTTAGCGTCAACAATAAGTATGTGTGTTCTTTCGTGATTGAACATAACAAACTTTACGTGCTTGTTGCCTTCGAGAAACTTATACTTCCGTGAAGCGAAATGCACATCGGCGTAGGGGAAGTGTTCCCCACGCCAATTGTGCTTTATCTCAACTTCAATACCAGTATCTTCTCCAAACCAGTTTGAAAGAATGTCAATTCCGTATTTGTCCGGATTGACTTCTGCTTCATATCCTTTGGAATGAAGCCAGTCTAAGAGTATTTCTTTTACTGAGTCATCTGCGTTGTACAGATTTCTGTCAAATGGTTTGGATATTGGTTTCATGAGAAAAATATGACTGCTAGCACAGCCACTCCAAATGCGAACATTCCGATGGTAATCATGCTTTCTCCAAGTACAGACATACAATCTGTTTGTCGTCGGTGTATGCCACACCGTTGAGTGCATCTAATATTGACTTGGCATAGTTGTCAATATCTCCAGTGAGTTTTCCTTTTGGTAGAGGAAAGTCTGGGTCTGGTTCAACTCGTTCAATCATCATCTCCGTACCTTCAACGGTAAAGCGAAGTTTCATTGAGAGCATGCCCTCTTCAAAGAGTGGACCTTTGTATGCTTCCGCAATTTTCTTCTCATACTCAACCGTGTCTTTCGGCGTGAATGCGTGACCTGTTTTTGTAACACGTGGTCTTCCTTTTGATTTAGGTCGTACTAGGAACTTTTGGTGGTATTGAAGTCTCTTCATGGTCTGAAACCTTCCTGATTGTCATTGCCATACGCTTCTTCAATAATCTTAACCAACTCCTCAACGCCGTTAGTGCGTAGATGAAACTTACCCCATCGCTTGTCAGCATCAACAAGAATGATGTAAGCCTTGCCAATCGGCATACCACACTCGTACGCCTTGTGTGCAAGGCGAGCAAGTGTGTTTGAACGGTCGTGCTTCTCATCTGGACCATGTTTCCAAATCCAGTACACAAGACCATCTGCATGGTCTAGTGCTTCACGAACGGAAAATGAGGTAGGCATCTCTAGCACAGCCCGTTGTCTTGGGCGGTGACGCTCAGCCAAAGGCTGCAACAAGTTGATACTTACACGGTTAGCAATTGCTTCATCAAGAAATTGCTTCAATGTCATTGGTGAGTCTTCACGCTCAAACATCACATACCGATTCTCAGGCATCTCGTTGTATCCGTTTGGATACGGAAGCCTGACATAGTTTCCTAGTCCGGTACATTCTTCTTGCTTGGGGTTGACTTCCTTTGGTGGTAAGCCAATGACTTCATGTGCTACGAGGAAAGCCCTACGCATGATTGGCGCAGGAACCCAGTCGTTGGCAAAGACCCACACGTGATAACCCTTGCGTGTCTTTTCCACAAATGAAGGTATTGACTTTATCTTGAGTGCTGTCTGTAGGTTCCGTGCAGAGTCAATGTCGTCAACATCAATGTCTGAACAACCCCAACGAACGGTGCTCCCATCGGTCAGAGGGTAGATACCGATGAGTTCTTCGCCGTACAAATGTCGTGCAAATGTTGAGTAGGTGACTTCCTTCTTTACGGAACTTCCTTCCCAACTTCCATACGCATCTGTACGACCACCGAACAACCTCATGAAGTCTTCTACTGCATCAATCTGCATAAGGAAGCCCCATCTGTTTGTACTGGTCAGGCAACTCACCGTTGTCTAGGTCACGGAGTCTTCCTGTGTTCTGGTCTAACTCAAAGTCAATGTCATCAACCAACTGTCCTGCTGGTCGCTTGTTCTTCAACAGCGACACAGTAACGGTGTGTTCGTGAATCCTTTGCTCAAGTCGCAGATAATCGAGTCTGTCTTGTGCACGTTCGCTGTGCGAGCGGTCAAGTTTCTCAATCAGTTCGTTTATCTCCGCAGCAATTTGATACTTCTTGCGACGGACACCGATGATTGATGTTGCTTGTTGCTCACCACCGTACGAGCCAGATGACATGGTTAGTTTCGCACCATCAGCACCTGCGGTGCGTGATGTTTGGTGCAATACTAACATTGGAATGTCGTGACGACGACCGAACCCTTTGAGGAAGGTCGCTTTGTCTGGCACAGTTTCCCCTGCTTCTACCAAATCCAGATAGTCAACGACTACCAGTTCAGGTGCTTGCCCCCACACGTCGCAAACCTCTCCATAGGCTCGCTCCATATCAGAGGAAGTAAGTGGCTGGTCAAACACAGCAAGGTTTGGAAAGTGTTCCTCTGCTGTACTGCGTAGCAAGTTGATGGCTTCTTGGTCATCTTGTGCTACTCGTCGTTCCAGTTCTCGTGCATCAATGTTGTGATGAATACAGGTGAGTTTGGTCAATACGAGTTGGCGAGGCTCGTCAGGTATGAACATTGCAATGTGTTTGTCACGATTGTTTCGGAGTGCGTGAAGTAGTAAGAGCGTCTTACCACCGTGAGCAAATCCAAGCATCATGCAAACTTCGCCCGGTGCAATGCCTCGTAGTTCTTGGTCTATGCGGGGAATACCAAGATGTACACGCTCTTGGGGAGACTGTGCCCATCTGACGAAAGAGTCAGCGGCTTCAGCAAGAGGCGTGTACATCCTGTATTCGGAATGTGAGGAGACCGTCGGATTCGGTCTCCCCACTGATTCCCAACCCGCAGATATTTCTTCTGCGGAAAGTCTCATCACTTACCTCGTGGCGGCCAGTAAGCCTTTTCCTTGTCGTCAACTGCTTTGAACCAAGGACGCTTTGGGTTCTGCGCCAGTCCATCACGGTTGTCATACACCTTGGTTACACCATCACGCTTGCACGCTTTGATGAGCCAATCTGGAATCTCGCCATGTTGCTGACCAGCAATCTGTACACCACCTGTGCTCGTACCAGTTGGCTTAGTTACTTCCTCAGCGTTGAATGTTTCCTTGACCATTGAGACGATTCGAGCATTGCTCTCCTGAGTTGTGGTCTGTCCGTAAATCTGTTCCATCAACATTTCGTTGATACTTGAGAACAGAGTTGCGAACTCGCCAATGCGCTCGTCTACTCCGATGGTCTTGTCTGTGAGGTCTGCTGCAATCTTTGCAGAGACTTGTGTGATGATTGCCTTGTCTTTATCCATTATTGTGCCTCCTCGGCGTTGTTGTTGTCGCTCGGTATGTACGAGCCCTTGCAGTGTTCCCAGACTGGACACCATCTCTGCGAACAGAGAAAGTGCTGGTCGTTCACAAGCCATCGTGTTGATGGCATGTGTAGTTTGACGGTAAGAAGATTATTTATCAGAGCAATGGTTTGTTCTGTAATCCACTCACCGTGTTTTGCTGTTCTTACGACTGGCACAATTTGACCAGTACTTGATGCATTGCGAATCATAACGCCGAAATTGAATTCAACGTCATAATCAATCAACCCCAGTCGGGTTGCTGCTTCTGCATAAACAGCAGACTGTATGTTCTGTGTTTGCTTTTCTGCTTGATAATACTTACGAGCCGCAGTCTTCCAGTCCCAAATACCTTGGGGATGGAAGTAATCCATCGTGCCTTCAAACCACAGTTCGTACTCAAACACTTCGTTGCTTACATTTGCAATCTTGGATTCAAACTTCCATTCACAGTCACCGCCCTCTGGAACGTGGGGCATAATGTCTCGTGCCCACGCTTCTGCCATTGAGGCAATGTGCTTGTCCCAGTTTTTAGGGTCTGTGTTTGTGATGTTGATTGACTTGCCTTCTGACTGCAACTCTTTTTGCCTTGTTCGGAAAGCGTTCACTGAATGGTCTGCAATGTCGGCTGGCACAATCTCGCCACGAAGCACCGCTTCAATACCAGCGTGAACTGCCGTACCCATCATTGCTGAGTCATTCTCTTTGCGTGTCTCAGGGTGTAGGGCGATAAGCCTTGCACGTTCTGGGCACATCAACGCATCACCAAGCCAAGACTGTCTTACATAAATCTTGGTAACGTCGTATCCACCATTGTTTTCTATTCTCACTGCTTCTCCCTTTTGTGCTAGTGATTACTTGGCGCCGAACCGAAAGGTTCGGGCGCAACGGGTAAGTGCCCCCCCCTTTCCCCCCCCATTGTACACGGGGGGAGAACGGGGTCAAGGGTACTACAGCCCCCAAGGAGCGAACCCGTTGTCGTTCCTATCTTCTGAGTAGTTGTAAATGGCTAGAGCCGACCTGAGGTTGCGGTATGGACCGAATAGCCCCTCAGAACGCTTCACAATGCCTCTAGAAGCCAGCCACGGTGTCCAGAAGCCGTTGATTTGCACCAAGCCCCTAGAACCACCCATTGGGTCGTCGGTGTTGTGCTGGGCAGGGTCACACCTGCTTTCACGCCACATCAGATAATCCAGCGTTGGTAGTAGCGACTGTCTCCAACCTGCATCAACTGCTAACTGCCACCATTGGGGGCAACGTGCAGAAGCGGCAATGTCCACCGGCTCAGGCGTGTCGTGTTTGGTTATGGAAGTGGGGGGCAGTACGCCCCCCACAGCCAATGAAAGTGAAAGTATTGCTTTTGCTATCAAGAATCATCTCCTTGTAATGCTAGGGATAGAACTGTTTCCATTTCCTGTTTTGCAGAAAGCAGTTCAACAAACTCTGTGTGAGTTGAATCTGCTCGCTTACCATCGCCAAGTCGCTGTATCTTCTTTGCTAATTGGTCAATGCCAATGCTCAAAGATTTTACGACTGCCCGTAATTCGGAAAGTGTTAGTGATACCTCCAATGTTGGTTCTTGTTTCCTCACGGCATTTGCCTTTCTGTTTCTGTTGTAGATGAGACCTTTATCGCACGAACAATATCGTACATATCTCGCATGGCACTTGCTAATGAGCCCTTTGCGTTACCTTGGTCATATGTAACGTCTTGCTCACCCTTGAATCGGATAGAAGAACCCATCTGACCACGATTACAGAGTGTCATAAGACGCACACGCTTGCGTTGTGGATGTTGTGATGGTGCAATCTCTTCATCTTCTTCGCTTGTGATTGGTGAAGCCCAACCAACAGTGCTAATTGCAAATCCACTGTATCCAGTTTCGTGCAATAAGATTGCGTTGAGTGTATCGTCAAGCATCTCGTAAACATCTGCTTCCTCTGCGATTTGCTTGACGACTGGAACTTCACCACGAACATAATCAACAGCAAATAGTAATGCTGGTGATTGCTCGAATGAGTCTCCTAGTTTTTCTGCTATTGCGTGGTCAATCTCACGAAGAGTTTGCTCAAACTTTTCTGAATATGTAATTCCGTTTTTCATTTTCTTTTATTCTTTCTGTAGTCGGCTTTGCCGTT
>Ga0209229_10000476_pt1 | contig 16213 bp, 12 predicted proteins | sample SanBayMetagenome_FD_187466 | JGI IMG/M metagenome (GOLD analysis project Ga0209229, IMG submission 187466) | Freshwater and sediment microbial communities from dead zone in Sandusky Bay, Ohio, USA (SPAdes) (version 2) | ecosystem: Environmental > Aquatic > Freshwater > Lentic > Sediment... | reverse complement strand
TCTTGAATCTGTAAAATTATCATTAAAACCTTTAACATATACATATACATATAAATATAAAAAATTCAACACACCAACCATTTTTCAATTTTAAAAATACGAAATTTGAAATGAAAATTTAACTTTGACAACAATAACATTGAATCAACTTACGTATATATTTCTCAGGTTCGCCGCAACAAGCTTATTCTGGGTTTTTTTCACGAATATAAAGTATTCTTCACGTATTGATGCACTTATAGAAGCGGTGTTCTTCACTGATATCTAAAAGGAATCTGACGACTCCTTTTCGAAATTGTTCATATTTATTCCGTCCAAAACATATTGGAGTCATTTTAAAAATAAGTCCTCTATTTCGAAAACTATTTGCAAAAGTTTTCTTGGGCAACTTTGACATGTAACGACTCCAATTTTAAAAAATACTTTACTTTCGAAACGAAGAAACACGGAGTTATATAGTTTGGCCTAAAGCGGAAAAAAGCCAAAAGGACTCTTTTAAACAATGTTGCAAGTACGCAAGTACTGTTTTATGGGAGCACGTTTTATGGGAGCGCATTCGCGTATACTATGTTTCACGCAAGTACTTGGAAAACTGCTGCTTGATGTATTAAAACGCGGTTTTGACTGACAACGACTCGATAACTGTTGAGTCATCAGATTTATGTATGAATAATAAGTATAGTCTTGACCGTTTTTTGCATTCGAATCGATTCGAATCGAATATATTATAGTGACTTGGAGAAATGAAACAGTGAAAGAAAGAAGAACTTGACCATGATCTGTTGCATTGCATAAGCACGTCTAAATCACTGCTATGCTCTTTTCCGCAGCAGTTATTTGTAAAAAAGTTTCAAGGTCTTTTGATGTTATGTTTCATTGGGTTCCAATGCTTTGAGAAGCAGGGGTTTCATATAAAAAGACCCTTGACTGGAGGCAAGTCAGTTCAACTTCCAAGTATTGTGGTGCAGAAGAAACAATCGAAGAAAAACTAAAAGTGAGTTAATTCGTGAAAATATACTTCGTGAAAATAAATTTCGTGAAAAGATTTGTTTTTTTTCGGCTTTCCAAAATCATTTCATTAATTTCTTTTTTATATTTTTTTCAGTTACGGGCGAAAAAAGCACTCGTTTGGTGCCTGTGATTTTGCTACTCGTTATTCAACACAAAATGAAACGGGGACTGTCAGAAGTGAGTTTTTTGTATTATCCATTGTATTATTCAAATATTATTCTTTTTAATCTAGAAAATAAAAAAACTTAAACTTTTTTCAGGCATTCAACGACGAATGCTCCTGTTTCAAATGCAAGTATCGCAGAAAGCGTCAAAAAACAACCAATCGCTTACAACAGAGTTTCATTGAAAGTGTATCTCCAGCAACATTTGCTGACTCTTCTTCAAATGCGGAACCGTCAACTAGTTCAACAAATCAACCTCTTCCAACAAGAGAAGAACTTGTTTATTCGTTAGCAGGAACAGACTTTTCTTCTTTTGATAAATGGATTCAAAAAGAGTTTGATTTAGTCGGAGGAGGATTTCAAAATTTGATCCCAAAACTTTTTTCAATACGCGAATCAAAAGGAAAACAAGCCCTTGGTGTTGTTTCAACAAAAGTATTCAAAATCTATAAACTTGAACCGAAAAATGAATTTTTTGCTGAAATGGATTTGATTGACTTGATGGCCAGTTTTGCAGTTGCTCTTGAAAAACTAATTGAAGAAGCAACAGAAAATCTATCTGACAATGACAAAGTTCAGGTCATATTGAGTGATGACAATGGTGTGATGGAATATCCTGTAAGCACAAGCTTAACAGCAAAAAGTGACTTTGACTTTCAACAGTTTTTGTTGATGGCATATCAATATTTTCAAAGTGGAGGAAAATCAATCAAAATTTCTGATGGTTTGAAATTGGAAATTGTAATTGTTTCAAAGAAAAAAGATTCAAATGCAAACAAAGGGGGAAAACGATACAAATGTCTTTCGATAAAAGAAACCATAAAGGACAAACATTCCTGTGTTGAAGTGAAAAACAAAGATAATCTTTGCATGTCAAGATGTGTCGCCATTGGATTGATTCAAAAAGAGGTTATTAAGGACGTGACATGGAAAACGATTATTGAATCTAAAAAGACCGCTCAGACAAGAATTGCAAAATGGGTTTGCACCAAAGCAAAAATAAAAGAAACTGATAAATGTGGAATTGAAGAAGCAAAAAAAATTGAAAAAGCTTTTGAAATCACGATAAAAATATTGGATGGAAATGCATTTCTAAATTTAGTTTATGCAGGACAAAAAGAAAAAGAAGACTTTCCTGTATTATATTTGTTGAGAACACAACTTGAAAACAAAGAGTTTCACTACGATTACATTTCTAACATTCAAAAGTTTTTAGGAAAACGTTTTTATTGCAACGTTTGTGATATTGCTTATACTGAAATTCATCAGCATACATGTTCAGATATCGAAGACTGGTGTTACACCTGCTATGGAAGACATTGTAAAAAAGAAAAAAACTTCAAAGAAAAGTGTTCAATATGTTCTCGTCGATTTCGAAATGTTCATTGCAAGAAAAGACATGAATTGTCAACGTCAAATTGCAAAATCTACAAATGTTTCGACTGCAATGCTGTTTTGTTCAGAAAAAAGAATGATTCAATTTCCACTGAGTGGGAAACGAATTTTGATCTCATGCAACGTCATGGAAAATGTAAGACTAAATGTAACGTTTGTAAAATGTTTGTGGAGCCAGGACACGTATGCTTTATGACAAGAACTCCATATAAGAAAAGAGTGAAAAAAGCAGTGTATATTGATTTTGAAACAGAGTTCACATCAGGAGAACACATCCCTGTTTTTTGTTGTATATCATGGGTTTTTGAATCAGAAAATGGAGTGAAAGAAGAAGAAGATACAATTTGCTTTGGCGTTTCCTCAAATGTCTCAGAAGAAGTTGGGGCGTTTTTGTTTTCTGAAAAGTTTAAAGATTCAACAGTAATTGCTCATAACTTTAGAGGTTTTGATTGCTGCTTCTTGATTCAATATTTGACAAAAAACAACATCAAACCAACTAATATAATTTTGAATGGCACCAAAGTTAACTACATGTATATTAAAAGATTAAACATGAGACTGATTGATTCTCTTAACTTGACACCAATTTCTCTTTCACTTTTTTCAAAGTCTTTTGGTCTCAAAGAGGCAGACAAAGGTTTTTTTCCTTATCGATTTATTCGTGAAGAAAATTTTGACTATTGTGGTCCTTATCCAGACAAAAGCGAATACGGATACTTTGAAATGAAACCTGAAGTTCAAAAAGAATTTGATAAATGGTATCCTCCAGACGGTATTTTTGATTTTCGAAAACAAATTGCGGACTATTGTATTCAGGATGTGCGAATTCTAAAGGAAGGTGTTGAACAATACAGAGAACTAATCGATAAAATTTCTGTTTTGTGCGGAGAAGAAAACAAAACTCCTTTTGTTCTTGAAACATCAACTTCACCCTTAACAACACAAGTTGCTTTTAAAGTTCTTGACGAAAGTCCCAATTCTTTTGAGATAAAGAAAGCAGATGAATCTGAACCACAAAGTTGTGATCCTATTGCATATACTACACTTGCTTCTTTGTGTCATGGCATTTTTAAGGCAAAGTATTTAAGAGAAAACACAATTGCACAGGTCCCTGCGGGTGGCTACACAAATCATAAATATTCAAATAGATCTCTTGAATGGTTGGAGTTTTTGAATGAAAGCGAAAATAGAAATATAATCCATAGGTTGAACTCACCATCAGGAACAGAAGTCAATGTACTGAAATATAGAGTAGATGGTTTCGAAGAAAGTTCAAAAACCGTTTTTGAATTTTATGGTTGTTTTTATCATGGTCATCCTAAGTGTATTTTCAATATGAATTCCAAAAACCCTGTTTCAAAAGTTTCTTATGAAGTTTTGTTTCGAAGAACACTTCAAAGACAACTCAGTATCAAAAAAGCAGGATTTCAAGTTATTCATATGTGGGAGTGTGAATGGGAAAAAATGAAACAAGAGGCAAAAAATGAGGACGATCATCCAATTACAAAGTTTTTAAAGAAATGTAAAATTCCTCAACCTCTCAATCCTTTTGATGCATTCTTTGGTGGAAGAGTTGAAACGTTTACTTGTTTAAATAACAATGAAAACGAAGCAAAAAAGTATGTTGATGTGACTTCTTTGTATCCTTTTACATGTGCAACAAAGCTTTACCCTGTCGGACATCCAACAATCTTGTTAAGAAATCTTGGAACGTCTTTAGATCCATATTTTGGTTTTATTCAATGTACAGTTCTTCCTCCACGACAGTTAAAAATTCCTGTTCTTCCTGTCAAAACTTCCGGAAAGTTGTTCTTTCCTCTATGTTTAAAGTGTATTTATGAAAGAGTATTTAATTATTGCCCCCATTCTGACGAAGAACGAAGCTTTTCCGGTGTTTGGTTTTCAAAAGAGCTTGAATTAGCTGTAAAAAAAGGTTATAAAATTGTGAAAATCAGTCAAGTTTATCATTTCAAACATCAGTCAACAAAACTTTTTGAGGCTTTTATGAACGATCTTTACAAAATCAAGTTACTTGCAACGGGTGAACCTGCAGGAGTTGATTTGAACGAATTCATTGAACAAGTCAAACAAAAAGAAAGAATTGATCTCAAAGGTTGCAAGTTCGAAAAAAATCCGGGATTGAGGTACATTGCAAAAATTTTGTTAAATTCTTTTTGGGGGCGTTTTGCTTTACGTGAAAATCAACCTTCTTTCAAGTTCATTTCTTCAGTTTCTGAATTGTATGAACTCATTGAAAATGCAAACTATGATATCAAGGCCATCAGACCAATTAGTGAAAGTGTACTCGGTGTTTCTTATGTTTTCAAAGAAAAAGGATTAACTGATATTTCCAATGAAAGAAATGTGTATCTTGCGGCAACTACAACTGCTTGGGCTCGAATTTCTTTATATGAATACATTGATAAGTTGTCAACTCCAACAGAAACCCAAGTCGATTATGTTGATACAGATGGAATCATGTACAATACTTGCAGGGCTCCATTCAATTCTCTTTCTGTCGGAAACTTTATGGGGGACTTGACAAATGAGTTGAGAGAAAATGAATTCATCACAATTTTCATGTCTGCAGGACCAAAAAATTATGCATTCATTACAAACCTTGGAAATGGCTGTGTAAAAGTTAAAGGATTCTCTCTACATGCAGAAAATCTTAAAGCCTTTAATTGTCATTCACTGAAACGAATAATCGAAAATTATGTCAAAGAAAATTGTAACGAACGAGGATTTGTTCAAATTCGAGATCTCAAAACTTTAAAAAAGCATGCAAAGCAAAATCGTGAAGAATTTTCAAAAATTCATGAAGCAACACCCTTGAAAAGCTCTGCATTGGCAAACCTGTTTGCAATTTCTGTTTACAATCCAAATAAGATTTCGCGAACAAACACATGGATTGTTCTTTCAAGAAGTGAACAAAAGTTGTTTATTTTTCATTACGACAAACGCATTATTCGAAATGACTATTCAACCATTCCATTTGGGTATTGTGAATTTTGAAGTGTGTGAATGTTGCAAAAAGAAAAATAAAAATATGTTTTTTAATAATTGATTTTGTATTTTTCTTTCAGAACTGAAAAACTTTCTTGAGAATGTCTGACAACACAAAACAAAGTAAGTTTCTTATTTTTATTGTTTTGTTCTTTTTAAAGAATACAAATGAAAAGATCTTACTTTTTTTCAGAGCCAGAAGTGGTTGAAGTAATTGAAGTTGACGAAAGCGAAACATTATTTCAAGAGTCACAACCAGCAGTCGATTGGACTTTGGAAACTGAATCAGAACGATCAGAAAAAGACGAATCTGAAGAAGAAGAAGAAGAAGCTTATCCAGTTGATGACAATAGTCAGTATTATCACTCAAGAATCCAAGAATATTTTTTGAAAAAACAAAATTTCAATTCATTTTTTAATTCATTTCAGCTTACTTGGTATCAAATAGTTGCCTCGAACTTGTACACCACGTATTGACTGATCCTTTGATTGGAAGTACTTTGAAAGGAGGAGACTTCATTGCGGCTTTGGAAAAAATAAGAAAAGCTGAGGAAAAACCAAAAATATCTGCAAAAGACTGCTTTTGTGCTCCAAAGTTGAAAGGATTCAACGACTTCATAGATTCAGAAGTTCTTCCTGCAGACGAAAAAAGTAATTTTATTTTGATTTGAAAACAATGCTTTTTGTTTGAGTTTGAAAGAATTGAAATGTAATCTTTGAATCTCCTATTCTTTTTTTCAGCTCTTGAAACAATTCGAAAATCATTGAACTTTTGCCAAAGACTTCTGGCAAAACTGAAGTGGAAAGGTCTCAAAGAAGACTTGATTTCAAAAGCTCTTGAAGAAATCAAGACAACAGAGGAAAAACATACGTTTTTGTGCAACGCTTGCATTTGTGCAGCTCCAAAAGCAACTGAAAAGAAGCAAAATGCCGAAGCGAAACCAACAACCAAACGACCCTCAGCTTCAAGCAACGCAACAAGAGGAAGCTCCAGCGGAAAGCAGCAAAGAAATTCCTCAAAGCATTCCAAAAAGGGCCAGAAAACCAAGTGAAAATTCTTCAAATGAAGCAGAAATCTTGGAAGAATTGCAAAAACTTGAAAGACCATCAGGAATTGCAGGTACAGCAAGTGTTTTTGCTCAAAAGAAATTTTTTAAACCAGATGTGACAATTGTGACAGGAATTCCAGAATCACCTGCACAAATTGCCAAAATTGTTCGCGGCACATTGAAGCAAAACTCTGCCTCTTTGAGACAAAACTTTATCATGCTGGGAGGAAATTCAAAACTGCATTTTCCCGACGTCAGAATTTCAGGATCTTCTGACAAAAAGTTGACAGACAATGCTTCGAAGTACTTTTCCATGATAATACCAACAAAAATGACTGAGAACAGTCAACAGATTAAATATTTTCTCCGAAAAGGAATTGAGAAAGTGGAAAATGAGACAATGATTGAGTTTTCAGACGACGCATTCCAAGCAATTCAAAAAGCTGCAACAAAAACTATTTTCCCTTATTTGAAATCCATAAATGGAAAGAAAGGGCAAAGCGGAGCAGACTTTCCCGAAAGACCAGAAAGCGTCATTCTTGCAGACTTTCCAGAACAAAAAGAAAAGTTGATTCTCCGCATTGACGAGTTCGATTTTGATTATGGTGGAAGACGATCAAGGTTCATGCCCAACATATCGATAAGAGTTTGGAAATTGGGAAAAAATTGGTACAGAACAAACAGAGGCGTCACACTGAGTTCATACAATTTTTATTTCTTTGTGACAGCCACCATGAAGTTTTTTGTTGAACCGGTAAAAGCCATTTTTGACGAACTTCATGAAGGTTTGGCTCAATTTGCAAGGTCATACGAAGAAGACGAAGAACTCGACGAAGAACCATTTCCAGAAGTTGAATTTGAAGACACTCCTTTTCCCAATTAGAAGAAAACATGGAATGAAAATGTAGTCCAAAATAGCATTTTTTAAAAAAATGAAACAAAAAAGTTAGTTTGAAATAGCATTTCTTGAAAACTTATGAAACCAAAATAAATTTTTTCTTATTTTATTTCAGAAAGAGTCTGGTTGTGGATTTCAGAACAGTGGTAAGAATAAAAATTCTTTTCATTTCAAAAAAACTTTTCAACATAAGGAAGCAATAAAAACTTTTGTTCTTTTATTCTTCAGGTGCACTACCAGCCAATTCTTTTCATGGCTTTCTTGCTGTATTTGTTGGGGTCTTCGCTATTTGTGCGGAAAAGTTGCAGACTTCTTTGTATTTTTTATTGAACAACAATAAAACTTTTTTTGAATGTTAGTAGAATCCTAGAATGTACCTGCTTTGTAATTTTTGAGTTATTTGTTATGAAGTTCAATATAAATGTCTTTATTCTTTATTGGTACTTGTTTTTATGTTTTTTGATCTTCCCAAGAAAAGTATGAGCCGATGTGAAGTTTAATAAAAATGCCTTTATTCTTCATTGGTACTTGTTTTTGTTTTTTGTTCTTTCCAAAGTATGAGTTGACAGTTTTATTACGAAGTTATCCTTGAACCTTTTTTCCTGTCTGAACAAGTATTAAATTTATGAGTAAGACGACAAAAGGTATTAAGCGCGCGCAATGTTTTCAAGGACATGTCATTGGAAATTTTGTTCTCAGTATAAAAAGACAAACAATTGAAAAAGTCACTTATTCTCTTTTGCTTTTGTCGGTAAAGAAGCAAAAAGCATTGATTCAATCTTGATAATGTCTTCTGAAAATGACTTTCAAGTGTACGCAACAAGTGACGGGTGTTTGGCATTGTTTCCGGAAAATGAACCTTGCAAATTCAAAATTCGTCTCAATCCTCCAAAAGTGTTTTCAAATCCAAATCAAAAAGTGCTCGTTGGTCTTTCAAGATTGATATATGATTCAGAACTTTTCAATCTTGGGGAAAACACTGGAACATATTTTGATGTAATGATTGACGATCAATACTTCAAAGTAGAAATGGAAAACACACATGTCCAAAATCCTGAAGATGCCAAGAAAGCAATTGAAAAAGCTTTAGGAAAAATTGTAGTTAAAAGAAAAAGAGGTGGAGAAAAAATGACCAAAGAGACGTTAGCAGAACACATAACTTTGAACGTTGACAAAGGAAGAATTCAAATTGAACTGACAGATATTCACGACTTTGGAATCAGCCCAATGCTTCGAAAGATGTTAGGAATTCACCGAGAAAAGAAGTTTTTTTCTGAAAACTTTCAGTTCAGAAAAAAATGCCGAGATTTCTTGACAGAGATTTCTGAGGACGATGAAATCTATTCCAAGATGGATAGACTAGAAGAAATTTTTGACAGGAAAATGTTCAAATCAACAAAGTTTGCGGACAGAAACAAACAACTTCTGCCTTTCAATCTTCCAATTCAACAATTTTTTCATCAATTGAGTGAAGACTTTGTTTTTGTGCTTCAATCAATTGTCAAGCAAAGAGTTTCAGGGTTCAAAGATTTTGTTTCTGCCAACTACTATCCCTCAACCCGCGACGATACATACACCCTCGAAGTGGAAGAATCACCAAATCAACCAATATCATCAATTGAAGTTCCTTTTGAAGTGACTTCCATGATAGACTACTTGATTTTCACATGTGTGAATGAATCAAGCAGAATTCCTGCAAACAAACATTTCAAAGTCAAAGGAGACGCACATTTCAACCCTGACTTGTTCAGTGTTTTGTTTGTTTATTCCAATATTATCAAACCCATTTCATTCAATGATGGAACGTTTCGACTATTAGATGTTGTTTGTTTGAACAAAATGCAACTTTCAAGTTCTGGAGTCAGCGAACATAAAAGCACTTTGTTTAAAGAGCTTGATGTGACAACAATTGATGAAATTGAGTTTCAAATCAATACACCTTTAGGTTTTCCTGCGCCATTTATTCATGGACCAGTCTTTGTCATTCTTGAGTTCAAGACTTCACCAAAATGAGTGAACAATTTGAATTCTATGGAGGTGCGTTGAAAACCTATCATTCAGACATTGGTGATGTGATTTCGTTCATTCCGCGCTATCAAGTTGGAGGCGGTTATCGAACTCGGAATTTGCTTTTTCCTCGAAAAAGACTTGGATATGGATTTGGATCAAGCATTTTCAGTTTTTTCAAACCTCTTTTGAAAAAAGGACTTCACGCGGTTGTGAATTTTGCTTCAAATGTTGCATCTGATGCTCTGGAAGGAGAAAACGTAAAAGACTCAATGAAAAAACATGCCATTAAAACTGTTTCAGATATTTTGCAAAAAAGAGAAGAACCTCCTGCGGAAGTTGCAATTTCGTCACGGAAGCGAAGTGCTGCCACAGCACCTCGACGAAAAGTTCAAATTAAAAAAACAAAGTTCAAAACCGGAAGTGGATTGAGTTCAAAAAAGTTGAGTGCAAAGTTTCCAATTTTGGAATTAATGTGAAACATGTCAACATCATCCCCGACAGACGTTGAAGCAGCAGGACTTGAAGGAATTCCCTATGAATTCGACCTCATCCATACTGACAATGGTGTTGGTTCAGACTTTATCCAGAGTTCTGTCATGGAGTCTTATTACCCTACTGCGTTCACTCCCAGCACAAAAAATCCTATCAGCTGGTTTCTTCGAGGGACTGAATACATGTTTGACTTTTCTCAACACTACGTTTATGCAAAAGGTGAAGTAGTGGGAACAACAAATGTAAAAGTTGGAGAAGGACCTGAGTTGAAAACCGCAAAAGATGATGATGACTTTGGAATCTGTCAAAACTTTTGGCATTCACTTTTTTCATCATGCAATGTGGAAATAAACGACACTGCTGTTTCAATGGAAACTGGAAACTACCCATACATTGCATTTCTTCAAAACGCAACGAACTGGTCATCAGATCAAATAGCAACTCTCGGTGTTTGCAGTGGTTGGGCAAAAACTCCTGCAAACAGGAAAGCTCTGATGCTTTCAGGAACAAACGAAATTGCTGGAACCTTTCAGCTCAAGTGTCCTCTTTTCACTCGAAAGAAAAATTTGTACACTTTCATGAATGTGAAAATAACATTGAATCGAGTCACAAATCCTGAGTTCTTCTTGAAATGGAACAACACCACCTGTCCAAATGGCTACAATTTTGTGCTGAAAGAGATCATTCTCTATGTGAGAAAACAAAAAGCAAAAGACTCGTATACTCATTTCATGGAGACGATTCTTGAAAGTGGAAAATTTATTCGATACCACTACAAAGACTGCAGAGTCTTCACCAAAACCTACGCAGGCTTTGGAAATGAGTTGATTGAAGACGACATTTTTCACGGAATATTGCCAAGTTTTGCTGTTTTTGGGTTTGTTGAAAACGATTCTTTCAGCGGATCAAGAGTAGCAGATCCTTTTCTTTTCAAGACTGTGAACAATTCCATTCAAGAAGTGGGTCTTTTTGTCAACGGTCTTCCTTATCCAAGACCTCCAATCAGAACCGAATTTGCAACAAAAGATACTTATGAAGCCTACTTTGTTTTGATGACTGCTTTTCAAGGTGTTGAAAATCCAGATCCTCCTATGATTTCGAAAGCCGATTTTGATGGTGGCGCTTTGACTCTTTTTGCATTCAATCTTGCTGTGGATCAAAACAGCATTTCGGTTTCCGCTTTCAATCAGCCTGCATCAGTGAGATTGCAAGTGAAGTTCAAACAAAGCAGCACAACAACAAGTTACACTCTTGTTGTATTTTTTGAACTCAATGCAATGATGGCTTTCAACAAGACCCGTCAAGTGCTTTTTCATGCAAAGTGAAAGAAAATGGATGACCAAAGGATTTCCAGAATGATGACTTCGGACTTTTTTACAAAGCGAATTTGGAAAGGGTTTCTTGCACCGGATTTGCTTTTACCAAAACGAAAATCAATCACAAAGCCTGAGCTATATTTCGTAAACACTGCCCCAACAAGCACAGGAGGAGAACATTGGTGTGTGTTGATTATTCGAAAAGAATATTGTGAATTCTTTGATTCGTTTGGGAAATCTCCAGAAGAGTATGCTTTAATTCAAGGTTTTGTTTCTCATTGCAAGAAAATTAAATATAACGCAGATCGTTATCAAAGTTTCTTGGCAAAAACATGTGGTCATCACTGCATTTTCTTTTCAATGTTGAGAGCTCGCGGAATTCCTGCTAAAAAAATCAAAAGAATGTATAAAGAAGATGATTTTCGTTTCAACGATGCAATGGTTTTTAGATTTGTTTTGAGGAACTTTGGAAGAAAAATGGCTCGAGTTCTTATGTGATTTTTTATGAGTGAATGAATGAATGAATGAATGAAAAATAAACATATTCTTTGTCAAATATTCATTTCTATTTTTTTCATTTACTTTTTTCAGAAAAAACTCATGAAAAAACAATGTTTCCTGGTTTTGAACATCCTTTTACATGCGTGGTTGCGGGACCAACTCAAAGTGGAAAAACGGTGTTTGTGCAAAACATTTTGAAAGGTACCCATTTGTACATCTCTCCTCCGCCTCAGAAAATTGTTTGGTGTTATGGAATTCAAAACGAAGCTCAAATGCAACAAACAAAAGCAATGTCAAACATTCCAATTGAGTTCTTTGAAGGAATTCCTCCACTTGACATGCTCTCACCAAATGAAAGAACTGTGATCATTTTGGACGATCTGATGGAAGTTGCTGGAAAAAACAAACATGTTGCAGATTTGTTTACCCGAGGTTGTCATCATCGAAATGCCTCAGTTTTTCTCCTCATTCAAAACCTTTACCATCGAGGAAGCAAAATGCGCGACATACATACAAGTTGTCAGTACCTTTTCACAGCATACAACCCTCGAGACAGCTCATTTATTCAATTTTTGGAAAAACAGTGTTTTCCTCAATGGAAGAATTATTTGAGACAAGCATATGCTCATGCATGCAGGCTTCCTTTTGGAATGCTTGGAATTGATTTTAGACAAGCAACACCAAACGACCGAAGGGTGTTTTCAGGATGTTTTCCCTATCAGACGTTTTTCTATTACAGGCCAACTAATTGGAATTTTTAAACTTTTTTTCAGTATGTTTTCTTCAGATATTTGTGATCATGAAACGCCATTCGGCTCATTGCCCGTGCAATGAACATGTGAAAGTGCAAGCTGAATACTTTGAAGACTTCATTCAAAAGTTACTGAATACCCCCCAAAAAAATCAAAGAAAATTGCTTGAAAGAAGTCCCCCTTGTTTTACGCAGTTCATGAGCAATTGTGCAAAAGGAATATTGAACGGTGACATCAAAATTTCAAAGAAGAGACTCAGTCTTTTGGCTCCCGACAAGAAAGTTTTGATTAAACTTGTTAGACCAAGCGTGTCCCTTGAAAAAAAAAAAGAATTTTTTCTGAAAGAACAAAAAGGAGGATTTATTGGTGTTTTGGCAGGAATTGTTGCATCTGCCCTTGCCTCACTGCTTGGATCCCAGTTGTCAAAAGTTCTTTAGGAAAATGGCAAAGCCCATGACTGTTCCTGAAGATGAAGCTTTGAAATACTTCCGCCTAAAGAATATTCTAACACCTCCAGCCCTTCTTGAACTTAGTGATTTGGATCGCGAAATGAGTGACATCTTAAGTCGGGGAGATTTAAATCCTCAAGACAAGGCAAGACAATATCAAAAAGCTTTAGTCAAGTTTCAAAATCTCTTTCAAGACACTTTCACTTCAACACCAAATTTGAAAGTTGAATCGCCTGACAAGAAAATCGAAGAAAAAACCGAAATCATACCAATTCCTCCACCGCAAGCTTTTTCATTGGAAGAAAGTGAATACGATCAACCTGAAAGAGTCATTGAAGATGAAGACAGAACAATTGCAGAAATATCAATGAATGAAGAAGCTCAGGCCAAAGAACCCACTTTGAGAACAAAAGCGAAAAAAATAGCAACGTCATTGACCTCAAAAGAGATCATCGTTCAAAAAAAGAAAAAGGGAAAAAATTACGTTGCCATTTTTGACTACGACAGGCAGGCCTTCAAAAACATTGCTGAAGATCTCTTTGTCAAAGTGCTCAATTACTTAACCTCATCATCTTCTGCAAAAGCTCCTTTGTGGGGAAATAAGAAAAGACCGAAGACAGTCAAATTGATTGCCTCTGCAATTCTCAAGAATAAGGTTCTTGGAAAGAAAGAATTGGAAAACTATCCAAACCTTTCTCATGTAGTCGAAAACATGAGCTCGCATCCTTCTTCCCCTCAATCTTATTCTCCGGCCAAACCAAGACCTCCTTCACTCAATGCTTCGTTTTTAAGTTCTGATTACACTGATGCATACGAAGATATTCCAGACTCTCAGCAACCCTCAAGTTCGAATTTGCAAGGTTTGGGGATTCGTGTTCATTTTAACAAATGGAACAAAACAATTCATGGGACGTAATATTATCTTTCTTCCCAAACGTCAGATTACGATTGAAAGTGAAGTCGAAATGGTCAGAAAGAAAACAGGACAAAAAGTGAAAAAACATCGGCGAAAACATCATAACCCTCATTCCAGTGCCGCAGTAAGACTTCGACTTCAAGGATTTCCTCATTCTCTGTTGGCCCATAGAGTGCATTCGATACATTCCAAACATTCCAAAGGAAGAAAAAAGAAGTTTCATAGTTAACAACGGGATGGCTCCAAAGAAGAAAAAGGCAAAGAAATGGGAAACAATTCTTCAGTCAATTTACAATACTCCTGGAGAAGCTGGAGCTTTTTCATCAGCTCGAAACCTTCAAAGAGTTCTTCGTGAAGACTACAACCTTCGAATTTCTAAAGAAGCAATTCAAAACTGGCTTGAAGGAGAATTAGCTTACTCAATTCACAAACCAAGACGGAAAGTATTTCCAAGAAATCCAATAATTGCAACTCGTATCGACAACAATTGGCAGGCAGACCTTGCAGTAATGAAGAAATACAAAAAGTTCAACAAAGGATTTTCCTATATACTTGTTGTCATTGATGTTTTGAGCCGCTTCATTTGGGCTGAACCTTTGAAGTCAAAAGATGGTCCAGAAACAACAAAAGCTTTTGAAAATATTTTGAAAAGAGCCAGCCCCCGAAAGCCTGACAAACTTCAGACTGATGACGGTCGCGAGTTCTTCAACAAACCTTTTTCTGATTTGATGAAAAAGCACAACATAGTGCATTACAGCACTGAATCTGACCAGAAAGCGGCAATTGTTGAAAGAGCAAACAAAACCCTAAAAGAGATCACGGATCAAAACTTCACAAGCAAACAGTCTTATGATTGGATCTCCTATCTTCAAGACATTGTGAAAACGTACAACAACACGTTTCACAGCTCAATCAAAATGAAGCCCTCTCAAGTAACAAAAGAAAACCAAAAGGATGTTTTGAAAACCTTATATGGATTCATTTGGGAAAAAGACAACATCAAATTCATGCATCACAGAAGAAAAAAATTTGAAGTTGGTCAACATGTCAGATTGTCAAAAGTTACAAATGTTTTCAAAAAGGGTTTTGAAGGGTATTGGACTGACAAAGTCTTCAAAGTTACAGGGTTTCAAAAAAGAATTCCTTTTGATATGTACGAAGTTTCAGAATTGGATGGGAAAAAAATTGGAATGTTCTATGACTTCGAATTGAGTCGCGTGAATGTTGACAAAGATACGTATTGGCGTGTTGAAAAAATTTTAGAAAAAAAATTTGTCAAAAAGAAGCTTATGTATTTGGTCAAATTCATGTTTTATGATGAACCCATGTGGATTCACGCCTCTCAAATTGCTGATGTGAAAGATGTTGGGTCAAGAGTGAAATAAAAAACATCCTCTTTTTTTGGATATGAATGCATTTTTCATTACTTTCTTATTTTGCTTCTTGCACGTATTTAAAAAATGTCAATAACATAACCAACAACCATTTTCATTTCTTTTTTATCAAGTCAGATGCGACATCTGAAACTCAAAGGCAAAAAGTGAAAGCATGTATTTTTTTTGAATCTCAAGTACCGTTTTCAAAAAACAATAACAATGCAACCATCAACTATTTTCATAACTTTTGTAATTTAGTCGGGTGCGACATCTAAAGCTTCAAAGCAAAAACTTCAATATATATTTCTTTATATTTTAAGTTTTCAAAAAAGAACCGCAAGACCGGGCGCTATAGCTAAAATCCCCCAGGCCATTCTCCATCGCACAAGCTTCAGCGTCGCAACAATGCATCTTATTCAATTCCTTATGGAGGAGAACATTGCGCAACCTCCTCCTCTGGTTCTCCGCTGGATTTGCGAAAATCCAGTAGCACTTTTAAGGTCCTGTTAGTCAACTTGCCTTCGTGGCCTGATGCGCTGAGCCGCAGACTTGTGAGACACAAAAAAGTTAATCACAAAGTCAGCGGTTCGAATCTCCATCGCTTCGAACTAATTTTATTTGGGCGTCCCACGGCGTCGCCGTCGTCTCAAGTCCTCCGTCCGCCGTCCCCCCGCCAGGGGGGACGGCGGACCGCCGTCTCAATGGACGGGACGGAACTTTTCGGCGGCGGCGGGTCGGGGCGCCGTAGTCCAATCACCCTCTCTTAAAGGAAAAACCAGAGCCAGAATTGGTTCTACCTATAGGACTACCGTATATAGTGTAAAATGATGTAAGGGAATTTCGCTTACTGGGAGTAGCGGCAGAATCGGTGCCAGCAT
>Ga0209229_10000475_pt1 | contig 16239 bp, 28 predicted proteins | sample SanBayMetagenome_FD_187466 | JGI IMG/M metagenome (GOLD analysis project Ga0209229, IMG submission 187466) | Freshwater and sediment microbial communities from dead zone in Sandusky Bay, Ohio, USA (SPAdes) (version 2) | ecosystem: Environmental > Aquatic > Freshwater > Lentic > Sediment... | reverse complement strand
TATAATTTCGCTAAGTGCAAGATAAAGAGAGTTTAAAACTCTAAATTGTGTTTCAAGACGACGACCTTCCATACTTCCTGACATATCGGCTAATACACATATAGCGAAAGGCTTCGTGTCTTGATCTTCCAGAGTTTGTTTGTATACGGAGATATTACCTGCGGGTACTTCTGCTAATTTCGAAGTGTCAAGTTTACCGAGTTTAAGGTTCTTTACCTCGTCGCTCTTAGGTTCAAAGTTGATGTCGAGTTGTTTGATTATCATTTCGGCATCTCTAATTTCATCGGCGTTAAATTTATAATCTTGATCGAACTTTTGAGGAGGAATAAATTTAGGGTAACTTTCGGCTCCTAATCTTCCGAATCCTTCAAAAGGTTTTTGTTCCGTCATTTCGTTAAGTACTCTTTCGAGTTCTTTAAAGTCTGGAGCTTCAGTACTCGAAGGACCCCAACCTCCTCCTTTACCTTTCTGGTTCTCTTTACCCTCACCTTTACCAGGTTCTCCTTCACCTTCTCCGTCTCCTTCACCTTGACCATCTCCTTGTCCGTCTCCCTCGCCTTCACCTTCGCCTTCACCTTCGCCGTCACCTTGTCCCTCATTTTCTTCTTGATCTTCGTTCTCGTTTTGTCCTTTTCCCTTTCCTTGATTGCTATCCTCGGGAACTTCTATTTGTATACTACTCGAAAGAATATCTTCTCTATAGTGATCGAAGAGTGGTGCAAATTCCTTGAAGGAGCTCATGACAGCATCTAAAATATCGGGATTGTTTAGATTAAGAACATCGAACTGTTTTTCCCTTCCGATGATGTTTTTCTTTGTAATTCTTTCACGAGCAAAACGATTTGTGAGACCTATCTCCTTACATTTCATAACGTACATCTTGATTAGCTTCTCCGCAGACCAGATACCCAATTGGGTTCTTAAGCCTTGCGGAATCTCAATGTTAGCCTTGTAGTCGAACTTGATGTACGGGTAGTCATAAATCAATCGATTGTAACCACCAAAATGCGAAGTCTCCCATCCCGAAGTAGAGCTCCAAACTCTCTTTCTTTTATCTCCTCCTCCGTAGCCTGCTCCCCATGAACCATATCCATATTTTCCCATAATCCCTTTTTGTTTTGTTATACAGCTAAAGTAGAAAATTCTACTTAAATAAAAAAATTTTTCAAAAAAAAACTGGCGGTGTTTTACCGCCAGTCTGAGTGATCCTTTACGGATTATGATTCTGTATCCGTTGAGGTTTTAGCATCGTCCAAGATTGCCTTAATCGCTTTCAGACCTTCTTGGCTTCCGAGTCCTTTACAAAGAGCGACATAACCGTCGTAGATTGTGAAGCCGTTAGAGACCAATTTGGCGATAGTCTTAAGGTGACGTACCGAGAGGTTGAAAGAGATTTTGAACTCGTCGTGTTCCTTGTTGATTTTGGTGAACACGCTTACCAACTTCTTGATTTTCGTCTTAGTGATTTTCGGAAACTCTGACTCCAATGTTGAGATGATGTCCTCTTGTTTGATTGAGTCGACTTCGATAAGCATGAAGCGGTCAAGTAAGGCACGGTCTAACTTGTGAGTTCCCGTATATTGACTACCCATGTTAGCTGTCGAGAAGAACACGCATTGTGGGTGAACTGGTATTGGTGTTGTGTCGTGGAACGAGTACTCCATCGGTAACTCTCTACGGAAGTCGAGACAAGGAAAGAGAAGGTTGTTAGCCATCGCTCCAGCTCGGGAGATCTCGTCTAAGAGAATGATACCTGGTTGCTGAATGAGCTCGGAGAAGCGAGAGCGTTTGAACTCCGACTTGGTAACTCCGTTTTCGACAGTGATGACGTGAGTACCCACAAGTCCCATTACAGGATCGGTCATTGTACCCATGTCGAAGATGGTAAGTGGTACGTTGAACACCTTAGCGATGTTAGCTACGACTTCAGTCTTTCCGGTACCAGTTGCCCCGATAAGCATCGTATTGATACCATAGCCGATGTTGTGCTTGAGGATCTCGAAAGTCCCCTTCTCGACTTTGAAATAGCCGTTAAGAGTAACGATGTTACCAGACTCTTTGATTTTTGACTCGTCAGCTACCAACTTAGGTACCGCATCCGCAGCTTCTGTAATTATTGAAGCTTTTCTGCGTTTCAACGCTTCGGAGATTTTTGCTTTTGTCTCCTCGCTAAGTCCTTTCTTAGTCGTTCCTTCCGTCGTTACCGACTCTTCCGCTTTTTTTGATCTTGCCATTTTTATTTGTGTTTATTGGTTTACATTGCTAAAGTAGAATATTCTACTTAATAAAAAAAATGATTTTTAAAATTTATTGAAAAATTTATTTGCCGAAACAACATCATAATCCGTACGGCTAATTAAAGAAATAGGGTAGATACCCACATGAACGCAGAACATTCTAAATATAAGATCGGAACCAAAAGCATCCTCCGCAAATACACGTATCACTGTGTCGACCCCACCACCCTTACGCTCTAAGTCCTGTACGAACTCCACCTTAATTTTAAATTCCGAACCCACATAATTCTCGAACTCCTTGATGTCCGAAGGTGTGTCACCAACTGGTCCAATTCCCGGCCAAACTAGTAACTCACCTCTTGTATTTGATCCCTTGTTCATATTGCTAATGTAGAAAATTCTATTTAATTAAAAAAATGATTCCTATTTTATTTTAAGAAGTTTCATAACGGTTGGATGAAACGGATGACTAAATTCGCGATAGACTGACTTCTCAAAAACGTCTCCGTCGTGACTTATTGCCTCTTCGTCGTAGATACGTCTAATCATTTTTCTCGTCATCTCTATAAATTGATTTTCGTTTAGTAACATTATCTCGTCAACGTCCCAGTCAGGAACAACTAGATATACGTTCTCCTTCTCTTTAATAAGGGCTTGAGTCCTTCCCGAAAATTTATCTACGATTCTTAATACTTTTAAAGCATCTTTACCAGTCAATATCGAATCACAAACTTTCTTTGCTAATCCCGAATTATTCATATTACTATTTTTATTTTATTTTAAGAAGTTTTCGTACTTTGTTATTAAACCCCCAATCTTCTTCAAAAACATCACCGTACTCATATATTTCTTCCTGGTCGTAAATATTCTCAACGAGGTCCTGAACGTGTTTAATAAATTCCTTGTCGTCAAATATTTCAGTTTCACCGTCAAATTTAATTATAAAAACGGACCCCTTCTTTGTTATGCTAGGAGGCCAACCATCGAACTTGTTAATTAGTTTAAATACCTTTAGAGCGATATCACATGTTGTAATAGCTTCGCAAACTTCCTTAGATAATTTTTTCTTGTCCATAATATTTTTGTTGGTTACCTCATAAAGGTAGAAAATTCTATTTAATTAAAAAAATGATTTCTGAAAAAAGCCTGGGCGTTTAACCCAGGCTCATTTAAGTCCGTTGACTTTTAAAGTTCCTCAATCTCTCGACTTGAGGTAAAGAAGTTACGCTTACCTCTTCTTACCCTGTAAATGACACGCCCGCCCACTTTTGTTATCTGCTCAAATTCGAGTAATGTACCAGCCTTAGCGCAAGAGGAGTTCTTTCCCTCTAACCTACGATTCCAGTATAACCTAACGGGAAAACCGAACGCTTTTACAAATTTCTCGACCACTACTTCTGGGTCGGATGTTGAAGCCTTTGGCTCGATCGGTTCCGCTTTCTTTCTTGCTCGGTAGGCTGCATCGGCACATTTCTTAGAGCAATAGATACCCTTTCTTTCATGTATGGCTCCGCAGTGTGTACAATGGTTTTTCATTGGTAGCGTTTTTTGATTTACATAGCTAATGTAGAAACTTCTATACAAAATAAAAAATGATTTCCAGAAATTTCTAAAAAAAATAAATGGTCCGATCGATTCTTCTGGGGTTCCCCAGTGATCTAGAGTATCAAACAAAAAAAGGGGCCGATTTCTCGAACCCCTCCGTGTTAACCAATTAAACACTAAAAATCTTCTGCTAAAGCCTCTTTAACTGTTTGTACTGGTCTGTCTCCGTAACATGGTTTAACTAGCCATTCTCCGTCGACGAAAAGATAACCATATTCTTCATTGTCATCTTCGAAATATTCATCTAAAGACCCGTTAATTCTAGGTGGATCGTAATCCTCACCTCGGTCTCGGTGATAAGCTACTGTGACACCATCCTTGGGTTTTACAAAAGTGTGTGGATCGCTAGTTTCGACTTCCTCGTCGAGTATACTGATTGATCCTAGATTGATTAATTTCTTAACCTTCTCCGGATCTGTGTAACTCTCCGAAAGTATTCTTCCGTGGTGACTAGGATACCCATCCCAGTGACAGTAAACCGAGGAAACCGTTCCGTCCTCATTTAAAATCCCGATTCTACTTCTTGTTGCCATATTGTTTATTTAATTGGTTATCTCAAATATAGAAATTACTATCTAAAGAAAAAAATGATTTTACTTCCAATCTTCCCATTCGTCTTCTTCTTCCTCCTCCTCCTCCTCTTCTCCGTCGTCTCCATTGTCGATAAAGAATTTTTCTACGGAATTATAGAGAGAATTAAACTCAGACTCGCTCAGGAAAGTAACGGAGCACCAACGCTGTTCCCACTCCGCAGCATACTCTTCCTTATAGTATTGGATAGCATCCTTCTCGGTCTCTCCATCTTCGCCGTCCTCTAAAAAGTCATCGATCTCATCCTGTGTGATTTCAACCTTCTCGAACTTAGTTCCCTCCGGTAAATAAGCCTTAGGTCCTTTAATGATTGCTACGTATATCCTTTCCATATTATTCTGCGCTTAAACTCCATGGCTCTAACTCCATGACGTTGGTTTCATTTAATTCTAAACACTCACAAATAAACTCAGCGAGCTTCTTGTTGCCTGGTTGACCTTCCGAGATCTCCCCAGTACCTATAGCCTCAATGACATCTCTCGGCTGCATACCAAGAACTCTAGAACAAAACTTTACGTCCTGTCCAAGATAAAAACTCTTAGTGTGACCTGGTGTCTTAACGAGTAAGCTCCAGTTCCTTCCGAAGCCATAAGGGTTAGGTGTAATGATTACTGACGTTTCCATATTCTATCCTTTAAAATCTATTTCTTCCTCTATAAAAATTCTTTCGATAATCAACACACTACGAAGATTATGAAACTCGACAAAATCATCAAGATCGTCTATATCCCATCCGTCATCCTCACCTATCTCCTTGAAAAGTTTTACTGATCTATCAATTATTTCCCCGTATCCATCAGGAGAAAATTTATTTCCGAGACATTCAACTACCTTTATTAGGCCTATGTTCTCTCCATCTTCGGTTATTTGAAAAATCATAATGTGGTTTTTTGTTATTGTAAATGTAGAAAATTCTATTTAAAGAAAAAAATGATTTATACCTTGGCGTTACATTTTTTACATCGGTACAAAGCCATCCCGGACTCGTGACGAACAGCAGCATATGTCTCCTCGTGTAAACACTCGCTCCTTTCATCGTCAAACCTAGCTGGCCACACCTCAGTCATACTCCGATCTACAAATTCCATTATCTCGTCCTTCGTCAATGTCTTAGCATAGTCGATTAACAAATCACATACATTAACCTGGGTCGGGCTCTTAGCAACTAAGTCCACTATTAAAGCCTCTATTCTTTCGTTATTTGTCATATCAATCGGGCATTGGTGTTTCGGTACAGAACATTCCTTTGTCGAATTTCTTAACATAGTCTCCATTAAACTCAGCAAACTCTTGCTCTGACGAAGGCTTAAATAAAAATCCAGCATCAAGAAATTTCTCGACTATCATAACCTCTTCTTGAGATCCTTTTTCGACAACAGCAAATCCTACAGTCTTTCCTGTTCTTTCGTCTAATACTTTAATGAAGTTCATTTCCATAAATGAATGTTTAATTGGTTATTCCAAATGTAGAAAATTCTATCTAATTAAAAAAATGATTTCTCAAGAAAACTTATTAACACTGTCCTGGGGTTCCTCCGGAAGGATGCAGATCTGCTGCACAAAAAAAAGCCGGAATAAAAATCCCGGCTTCCCAAACAAATACACATTATGACAGGTATGTATATTTAATCTCCGTTTCTTACTTTTCTTATTTCTTCGATCTCCCCCAATATAGAATTAAGTGTTTTGTCGCTCTTTGCTTTAACTCTTTTTTCAACCTCAGCTCTTCGAGACTCTAAGATATCAAACACCCTGTTTCTCATTCTAACCCGAGCTGTCTCAGGGTAATGAAGATCGTACTGAAATCTTCCGTTTATGATCTGTACATCCGAACGCTCCAGAATAATATAAATGTCATCCACCTCAATATAAATGGTGTCGCTCAAAGGAGATAGGAAAATATCCGAGTCCTTAATAGAAACACATTTTTCAAAAATACGCATTCCCATCTTCTGAGACTCGTCTAGCTTATCGTTACTGCTAGTTATTCTACCCATCCACCTTTTAAACCTCATCCAAGAAACCTGAATTTTTCTTTTACTCATATTTAGATTTTAATTGGTTACAAAAGATTAACTTTAGAAACCACAGCAGCTATCGAACGCCACTCCTGAATGTCAAGATCAAAATAAGCAGTACCAGTATGCGCTAATGTACCACCAGAAGGCTTCCACTCATCAGGAACCATTTCAAGATTAGTTGTACCCCGAACCTCTCGGATACTACCATCTAACTTCTCGTAAGAAAATTTTACCTCACCTTTGGATAATCTTTCTTCGAGCTTCTTTCTTGAGATTTTCTTTTTTGTCATACTTATTATAGCGTGTTTGCTGTGTTTGTTTCTAATTCAAATGTAGATAGAATTTTCTAATATAAAAAACGATTTACCCAAAATGTCCAAATCGTGCCAATATAGAATATCCCTTTTGTGCGTCTTTAGATAATCTATCGTCTAAGCCTATAGACATCTTCTTCCAATCATCACTCTCAATCCGGCTCTTAAGAGCAGATAGAGCAGTCCAATAGTCAATCTTATTTTTTTGCATCACCTCCCATACCAACTCTAACGTCTCATCTGAGATCTGGTTACCCTTACCCCAGTATCTGAAATGCCCTCCAACCTCTTGTGGTGCTCCTTCAAGACTTGTAAGTTTGTTATCGCCGCAATCGAAAGGACCCCCAACCTCTTGTGGTGCTCCCACAAGACTTGTGAGCTCGTTATTCGAGCAATCGAAAAACTCGCCAACCTTTCGTGGTGCTCCCACAAGACTTGTGATCTTGTTATTTCTACAAATGAAATCTCCTCCAACCTCCTGTGGTGCTCCTTCAAGACTTGTGAGCTTGTTATTTTGACAATTGAAACGTCCAGTAACCACTCCAAAATTAACACCTTTAAAGTCTGTTAAGCCTTCACCGTAAACATGGTAACAACTGAAATCTCCTTCGATATCGACTAGTCCAGTCTTCTCGTTAAGAGTCCACTTGGATCGAGTTGGTCCACCAACTCGAGGTATTATAGTGCACCTGTTTAAAAATTCTATTTGTTCTTTATTAAGCTCCATATACCAAATGTAGAAAAATCTACATAAATAAAAAAATGATTCCACAAAAAAGCCCAAGATCACTCTTGGGCCTCGGGATGGAACAAAGCAGAAATTACACCCCGAAAAGAATATCTAAATAATTTGTTGGAGGTTCTTTTTTATCTTTACGAATAACACTTGCCGCAATATCTTCTATGTCGGTTCCTTCGTAAAGGTATCTTACATCTCCCGTAGATGATAGATCGAAATAGAGTTTCTTGTTTACCTCGCCTCTTCTATTCTTAGTGAACATGGCGTATCTTTTTCCGTCTTTAGTAAACCGAAGCTCCATCATTCCGGTCGTATTATGCTTAAGCTTATTTGATCCGACGAACACACCTTCTTTGGTTACTTGTTGTATACACAAGAACGAGGTGTATACGGATTTAGTGTTTCCACCTGAGTTGTGTTTCCGCATTAAATCAATAAGCCATTTTTCCGTTGAGTTCGCACTCATCTTAGCGCCTTCTTTAACAGTGTCCTGTACTTCGACAAAAGAATCGATAAGTACCACGTCATATCCGCTATCTAAAGTTTTCTCGATAACATCCTTCGGATTTTCATCAACGTACTCTCCTAAGAAAAGGATATCGAGATTTCCAAACTTGGGATATCTTTTGACGTATCCATATAAGTCGACTCGGTCCATCTCACCAGATATAAAAAGAACCGAATGTCCTCTTAATTTTAGATCGGATAATATATCCATCGAAACCGTACTTTTACCAATACCAGGATCTCCGACTAACATAAAGTTGGTCGACCTAGGAAATCCACCGTCAGAACTTAAAAGTGCGTCTATAGCTTTACCCGTTCTCATTGTCTTAAACAAAGAGGGATCGAAACTAAGGTCACTCATTCTTACGGTATGCGGAATTTTTTTATCTTCACCTTCCATTTACCTAAATATAGAGAATAACTCTCCATTAAAAAAACGATTCCTAATCTTCGTCGTTACATGCGGTAATATCTCTTAGCTGAGTAGCTAACTCGAAGTTCTCATCAGCAACGGCTAATCCCAATTCATCCTGGATCATTCCCATCTTCCACTAAAGTTAGAAAGTCCCTCAACCTTTCGTGGTGCTCCTTCAAGACTTGTGAGCTCGTTATAACAACAACAGAAATTCCCTTTAACTACTTGTGGTGCTCCCACTAGACTTGTGAGCTTGTTATCGTTGCACCAGAAATCATACCCAACCTTTTTTGGTGCTCCCTCAAGACTTGTGAGCTTGTTCCCTGAACAATAGAAGCCATCAACCTTTTTGGGTGCTCCTTCAAGACTTGTGATCTTGTTATCGGAACAAAGGAAATGTCCTCCAACCTCCTGGGGTGCTCCCTTAAGGCTTGTGAGCTCGTTAGATGAACAATTGAAATTCCTTCCAACCTCTTGCGGTGCTCCTTCAAGACTTGTTAGCTCGTTAAAGGAACAATCGAAATCCCCAGTAACCACTCCAAAACGAACCCCACTAAAATCTTTTAATTTTTTACGTGAACCTTTATTCAGTGTGATGCCTGAACAATTGAAATTACCCTCTATATCAACAAGTCCAGTCTTCTCGTTAAGAGACCATTTACCTTTAGTGAACTTGTTTAAAAATTGAATTACTTCAAATTGCTCTTCCGTTATATTACTTAGTAGTTCCATACTATAAATGTAGAAAAATCTACTTAAAGAAAAAAATGATTTCTAATCCTCATCATTACAAGCGGTCATATCTCTTAGCTGAGTAGCTAACTCGAAGTTCTCATCAGCAACGGCTAACTCCAACATGTAGTCGATAACCACTCTCGGGAAGTCTTCAATGACTTCCTTGTCGTAAACGGCTTTGATATACTGCTTTTCGTAGTCTTCAAGCTCTTCGATAGTCTCTGCTTCGATATCATACACACGGTCAGTAAGATAACTTTCATATCCCGTGATATCAGCGGCCATCTCATAAGCCTCTTCGGAACCCCCCTCTGGTATGTTCTCGCTGATTGTGTCTCCGTTCTTTAAACTGTACTCTCCGACATTATGACCGAAGTCCTCATCGGCAAATCTCACATGAAATATAACATCCGGATACTTACGACTTAAAGCCTCCATGACCGGATACGGATTACTCCAAGCGGTCTGGAAATAAATTCCGTTGTCTTCATTGTCGTTGGTGTCATATGCGTTCCACTTAGTACCCCAATTGGACGTGCTCCATGAATACCAATCCTGGTGTCCGTATAATCTCACGTTATCTAAAGCCTTCTGCGCCTCTTCTAGATTAGCCGTGCCCTTCTCGAGCATATGATTGATTAAATCCTCTGGTGTCGCAAACTCAGTCGCCCATTGATATCCCATTATCCCATTAATCGCTGTGGGATCACCTTCACGATACTTTAAGATAGCAATCCCGTTACTCGTACTGCTTCCCGACGTGATGTCCAAACTCTTCGGTCTCGGTATAATCTTATCGAAATCAATATGTCTGATGTACCCCTCCTCGTCAACGGAAATGATCTCACCCTTAATCTGTGCTACCCTCTTGGCGTCGCCTTCGATAGTCAAAATGTTAGAAATGTGATTTGGCATGTTCGTTCTTTTTTAGTCTTCCTTTTTTAATAAATCAATAATATCGTCACGCTCGTCCTGTAGCATTATTTGTGGATTTTATTTAGGTAAGTAACCACTTTGTCCATCATGGTCTCCATGGATGGAAGTACTACAATTTACACACGACTCACCTCCATCAAGAATTTCGCTTTCATCTAGAGTAGAATAATCGCAACTATTGCAATCATGTACCTCTCCAACCTCTTTAGGAATCCTTTGAATCAATTCCATTTGTTCCTCTTCAAGCAAAGTATTTATATAGTCAATTAGAATGTCACACACATTAATACTTTGTGGGTTTTTGTTGTCAGCAACTAATGAGATAATAAGTTGCTCGATTTTTTCGTTATTTGTCATGGGAATGTTTTTATTAGTTATGTTCCAAATGTAGAAAATTCTATTTAAAGAAAAAAATGATTTCTAAAAGTTGTATTTATATCCCTCAGGTAAAACACATAAAATTTCACCCTCCTGAAGTCTAATCTCTAATTCGGTTCGTTGAAGCTTCTTCATTGTAGCATCTATACGATTAGGATCGTCCATTAAAATTCTGATATCACTACCAGTCATTGACTGAATGATTGCAAATTCGAAATTTTTTCTTGAGCCTAATCCAATCGTCTTACGAATTATATCTAAAGCAGAATCCCTACGAATTACATCTAAAACAGAATCTCCCAAGATTACGTAATTTCCCCAATCGGGCATAGGTCCGTATTCTTTACCATCATCTGTTCGAATAGTGACATTGCCTACAGCGTCACAAGAAGTGATCTCCCCAATCTTTCCTTTACCTCTACCTTTCAAAATCCTAGCTGTTTTCCCTGTTACGTACATAAAATTAAAGTTTAAAAGATTAAAAGTAACTATTGTCAAATGTCTTTGTGCAAAACTCCTCTTTAGCAATTGCGGGAAGTTCTTTTGTGCTCTCTACATCGACTCCTCCTGAAACATTGTAGACATCTTCCGTGATCTTTTCCACTTCTCCTATGAGCTCTAATGCACGCTCTTCATCTTTTGCTCCTACTGCGTATACAACAGTTTTCTCAGGATTCTCTAGTGTGATTATGTAAACTTTCATATCTTTTAGTTTATTGATTATCTCAAATGTAGAAAATTCTACATAAATAAAAAAATGATTTAATCAAAATGTCCATATCTAGAAGCAATCGAAACAACTTTAACTAAATCGTCATCTAATACCTGATTTAAAAAAGGCGCAAATTCAGAATTTATCTTATCGATCTCTTTTTGTTTTTCTGAATTTATCTTATCGATCTCTTTTTGTTTTTTATCAATAATTTCTTTTTTAATTAAAACTAAAGCAATCCGTAAGTCAACACATTTATCCATAATTTCATCAATCCTATCAGATATGAATTCGGGTATTTTATTATTTTCACACCGGAAATTCCCTCCAACCTCCTGTGGAGCTCCCACAAGACTTGTGAGCTTGTTATCGGAGCATCTGAAATACCCTCCAACCTTCTGTGGAGCTCCCTCGAGACTCTTGAGACTGTTAAGGTGACAATCGAAACTCCCTCCAACCTTCTGTGGCGCTCCCACAAGACTTGTGAGCTTGTTACCGTAGCAATAGAAATTCCCTCCAACCCACTGTGGCGCTCCCTTAAGGCTTTTGAGATTGTTACACTTGCAAGAGAAATCCCCTCCAACCTTCTTTGGCGCTCCCTTAAGACTCTTGATATTGTTAGTGGAGCAATAGAAATTCCCTCCAACCTCCTGTGGAGCTCCCTCAAGACTTTCGAGAGAGTTATCGTGGCAACTGAAATCCCCAGTAACTACTCCAAACTTAACACCTTTAAAGTCGGTTAATCCTTTACAAATCACAATAGTGGTACGTCTCCAAACACAATATTCTGTTTTTTTTCTTATAGAAAAATTCAAATCTCCTTCGATATCGACTAGTCCTGTCTTCTCGTTAAGAGTCCACCTGCCTTTAGCGAACTGGTCTAAAAATTTTATTTGTTCTTTATTAAGCTCCATATCTCAAATGTAGAAAATTCTATTTAATTAAAAAAATGATTTAGGAAGCTTTTGGATCGTACTTAGAGATTATTTTTAAAACCCGATCTCGGTGATTACTCTCGTATACACTCATGAACGTTAACCAATGAGCGAACTGAAGTCTCTCGGCAAAAAGTAAATCCGGGGTTTTAAAAGGAGCACCGCCTGAGAGTTTACCGATGAGCTCTCGTAATCCGCCAAGTGAAAGTTGCAGCTGCATAAATCCATCCGGGTTGATTCCGTCTACCAATTGTTTAAACTTGACGTCGGTCTTACTCTCGATATCTTCAATGTCCACTCCGAAGAATTCTCCGCTTCCCATACGTCCTCCTAAATCCTGATACAATTTATTATGTACACGGGACATGTCCTCGTATACGCTCTGAAGCTCTTCACGCATTCTATCAAATCGTGCATCGCTCTTTTCCAGAACGGCCGTTGAAATATTAAGTATGCGTCCCATACGCTTGCTCACGTCGTTACCCTCATATAATTTATCTGATATATTCCTTGCGACCTCTAATGCTGCTACCTTAGTTTTTTCTTCCATAATACAAAGATAGAAATTTCACTAAAAAGAAAAAAATGATTTCTAAAAAAATCCAATACGATCTCAGAGAATTTTCTACCGGGGGTTCCCCAGGAACCGCGATTCAGAATCGTATTCCGAGCGAGTTCCGAGCGACATCCCGCGGGGATTTTCTTGGAAACACTTAGAGATCCGAAATCCTTCGCACAACAAAAAACCGAGTCTTTTAAGGGACTCGGTTTTTATGAGTAAACCATTTAAACCTAAATAATATGGAAAACAAAGATATGTTTTACAAAGCAAATGTACGATACTTTTCACGAATAAAAAAACAATTCTCGGATAAATACATTATGAGACGAATAAAACTATTTTCCGCAATATCCGAATCCGCATCGGATAGAATTATCTACAAAGCAAACCTAGGCGGCTACGGCAACAAGGGAAGGGCAACACTAGTTGATCTTTACGGAGAACCGAAAGATCTTTACATGGCATCAATAATCGGAGGATCCGCCGAATGGACTCTGGATTTACAACATAGAAATTGGGGGGTTGAACTAGGATCAGACCAAGCACAACTAGTATCTCTCAGACTAGAACTCGAGGTAGACAACCCAGAAACAGGAGAACCAGAAGAGGTTCAACTAGAATACGCTGAATCAGAATTCAATCCTGAAATGGTAATAACAGAGATACACCAATTCCCACTAGATCTTGAAGCAATAGAAATCACAATGAACGGATCAACAGATCCTAAACTATGGAACATCGTTCTACACGTGGGAAGAGTCTCAGGATACTAGAGAAATCCACACCCGCACGCATATACGCAAGGGGTCCCCGATACCTCCCCTCACTAGAAAGACCAGCCTCAAAGACTGGTCTTTCTTTTTTAATCTCGAGGGGTGTGAGATTAGTTTGTCATTTTAACTTCCATTCCTTCAGAGGTAACGTTCAATGTGACATTAACACCGAACTCCTTAACCAACTTAGCTAGGTCAGAAAGATTTATATTGTTAGTGGGCTTAGAAGGCTCAGCAGCTTTAACCTCAACAGGTATCTCTACTGGAGCAAGCTTACGAATCTCTGCAACCAACTCTGGTGTACTCATAACAGTCTCCATCGGCTTACGCACTCTCTTAATCCCGTTGGGCATTACGAACTTAATAGACTCGTCAATAAATCCATCGTCTATCAGCTTGCTCTTCTGACACATGATAGAAGCAGCGGTTCTTCCTAACAACTCCGTCGTCTCCTTAATAGTCATCTTACTAAGAACAGCATCTCTTAGAATCTCATTCTCCGTATCAGACCATCTGTGATTAGCACGATTATAAGTAGCGGATAACTTAGATACTCTAGGCTTTCTCTCAATAGCTACTGGATCACTCTCGCTCTTCCTAATCAAAGGATTGTTACTAGGCTTCCCTTTAAGATGCCCACCTCTAGGACGAACCTTGTCACCCAGCCATCTCCTTAAACTTTCTGAGTTAATACCAAACTCAGCTGCGACCTGTCTTAAGGTCTTACCATCGGCTACATATGACTTCATAGCAGCCACCCTTACTTTTTTCGGAATTAGTTTTCCCATATACTTAAATTTAAATTGTTTACAAATCCTCAACGAAAAACATCGCCATCGTTATTCTCTTACCATTCTCTCGGGCTATCCCACGAGCAACCCTAGCCATTTCCTTGGCGTTATCCTTCGGACTAGATACAGGAGAAATACTAATATCAACATTCTTACCAGTCGGAGTCTTCACCTTCACACTCTTATTCTTCTTAGCCGATAATCCCATCGAACTCTTCTGATACTGAACAGCAGCAGGGGTTCGCCCAAGCTCCTTAGCTATCTCTCCCAACGTCTTACCCTCCCTCACCATAGTCTTAAGCGTCTTCCGATCACTCTTCGTCCACTTAACAGATCCATTAACGGGAGATTCATTTTTCTTTATAATCATAACATCTTATATTTTTTAATTTCTTGCAAATCTAGTATCTCATATCCAAAGAAAAAAATGATTTCTTGATTTTTCCCTTTTTCCTTATATCTTAATTATATAAAAAGTTTATCAAAAAGTAAATCCCACCAATCAAACTTTTTCTACAGACCCTCGGGATTCCCGAATGTGCCCCGCATACACACGCGCACTCAGGGGGTTTCTAAGAAATTCTAAGATTATCCAACCGGGGTACATCCGAGATTCCCGGGAATACCCCGAGATTCCAAAGATATCCCAGAAAATCCCAGAAAATCGCCCGCTCGTGATCGCGAGGGGTCCCCCAGGGGGCCTTCCGAGGCGCACGTAGAAAGTGGGTTTAACCTTGCTCACTTTGTGGTATATTCTACGGGCCTTCTACCAGGGAGTATCTAAGGGGTTTATACTATGAATATCTGGGAGTATTTTGGATGCACGGGACGCTATAAAAATGCTCTTGAGTCCTATCTATTAAGTACGTGTATACGTGTGAGCGCGGGGTCTTCTATACGTCCCCTTCTCTATATAGTAGGGGTATGTGTTATGTATAAAGTAGTGGTAGGTGTCTATATAGGTATGGGTATACTATGTACTATAGTAAGTGGAGTGATTCTTTTTGTTTTTATTGTTTTAATTAGGGTATGTGTGTTTATGTGGGGTAGGTATCTGTATAGTGTATATATGTATGATGTACTGTATATGTATAGGTATATGTCTAGTTAGTAGTAGGTGTTAATAGGTGGTAATAGCTAGTAGTAGTATGTATAAGAGCGGGGGCGTGTTTGGGAGTTTTTATTGGTTTAGTCCCCCCATTTTTAGGGTAGAAATTTCTGATCATTTTAGTAGAAAAATCGGGGTACTAAAAGGGGATTTTTCTATTCCGCGCTTTAGGATATTTTAAGCTAAGATAATGAGGCGGAGGCGAGGCGAAATGGAGAAATGAGGCGAGATTGGGTAGTCAGACGGGGCGAAACGGGGCGGGTTATTTAGACGTTGCCTCGGGGTATTAAAAAAGGATATATAGAGTAGATGACAAGAGAAGAATTTAAGAAGGTATTAGATAGACAAAGGTATTCCTACAAAATAAAAGGGGATAAGATTGTGATTACCGACGATGGGATTGTCTGGTTGAACTCATTAGAAACTCTTCCTCCCGGGGTCGTGTTTAAGAATGGAGAAGGGGTCTGGATGAAATCATTAGAAATCCTTCCCCCTGGTGTGGAGTTTAAGAATGGGGGGGATGTCGATTTGGGGTCATTAGAAACCCTTCCCCCTGATGTGAAGTTTAATAATGGAGGGGATGTACAGATGAATTCATTGGAAACCATTTCCCCCGACGTGGAGTTTAATAATTCCGGGAGTGTCCGTTTGGTCTCGTTAGTTGGAGGATGGTTTAAAGATTGGCCTGGTAATATAGAAGGTATAGATAGTAAGAGGTTATTGAACCTCATGATAAGTAAAGGAATATTTGAAAGATGACACAAGAAGAATTTATAGGGGTATTAGAAGATAATGAATACTCCTACGAGATAGAGGGTGGTAAGATAGTTGTTACTGATGATAATGTTGATATATCCTTTGGATCTGATCTAACTACACT
>Ga0209229_10000473_pt1 | contig 16248 bp, 14 predicted proteins | sample SanBayMetagenome_FD_187466 | JGI IMG/M metagenome (GOLD analysis project Ga0209229, IMG submission 187466) | Freshwater and sediment microbial communities from dead zone in Sandusky Bay, Ohio, USA (SPAdes) (version 2) | ecosystem: Environmental > Aquatic > Freshwater > Lentic > Sediment... | reverse complement strand
GTTTGTATCAGTTAGACCTGATACACAATGAACAATAGCGTCTTTGCTAATCTTTAGACCAGTTGCGGCAGGACCACCAGACTTGTTACCATAGTTGAATCCCTTTTCATTATAAATGAAGTACTCATTCTTAACGATTGGAATAGTCAATTCGTTGTCTTGGGTACCAGGTACTCTTTTACGGGTAATCTCTCTGATTTTTCTGATCTTACGGGGATCAACGAATCTTAGTTCTTTAACACCTTCTTGAGACTTGGTCTGATCGATAATTGCATGGTAATACAAACGACCATCGACATACCATCTACGAATGATTTGGTATGCCTTGTTATTAAAGTTCAACAGTGATAGAGTGTTTTGGAATTCTTTAGTGACAAGCTTTTTAATATCATCCGAAAGGATTGAGATGTCATCTAGGTTGATTGAGATAATTTCTTCTTCAGCGATATCGATCATTTCATTGATGATAGCATCAATTGCAGCGTCGATTTCTGGCTGCATCGCCATCTCACGATAACGGCCAACTAATTCTGCTTCTGTTCTGATTGTTCCGTCTAGATCGATGTAGGTAGAATATCCACCACCTGCGGCAATATCTACCTGACCATCTTCATTCTCACGCTTTACGAACGACGGCGCGCGTTCTTCTCTCTTCTCTTCATCTTCAATTTTACGGAATTCGTAACCAAAAAAATTCATATTATCTCCCAAAACGAGGGCGTAAAGCCCCCGTCAAATAATCTACTATATGATTCTTAGATATTACCAGCGAACTGGTTAATACCACCAGCAATCTTGCTGGAATTTTCAACTGTAGGAATCCAGTAATCATATGCTAAGGTTACGTTGAAATTCTGGATTTGATTAGTTGAGTCCCAATCTAGTTCCATTGATTCAACTAGCTGAGGCCATGCACCTACTAGCTGATAACCACGGATGATTTCGCCTTCCTTAGAGAACTGTAGGACTGTCATATCGGCCTTATAAGCCTCAGCAGAACCAGATCCCATTGCCATACGCGTGTTTGAAACGGCTCTGTTAAGAGCATTTGACCACTTTTCAAACATGGAACGAACACCGAAGTCTTCGTCGTTCATGATTGTTACTCGCCAATCAGCATACGTGCGATCACCAGCAACCTTGATTTTACGGCCCATATAAGGGATCTGAATCTGATCAATATTCTGTTCCGGAACAGACGTTCCACGAGCTGTTAGCTCGAACTTTCTTGCTGAAAGCAAGTCAAGACTTAAAGATGGTGGAGGGGACACAACGACCTGGAATAATGTTGGACGTGCGCCACCATAAACCAAACCTTGTGCTTTAAATTCGTCGATATTGAACATTTAGTTAACTCCTATTTCTACTTATTTATCGTTAGTTTAAACGGCTGCTCATTGAGAGCAGCCGTTTTATATTAGAAGTTTCCGACAATTTCAGAGAACTGAACACCAGATGGTACTGCAACGAAGTTCAACTGAATGAAGTTGATTGAACGGGCTGGCTTGATGTAGATGTCACCAACAAACTCGTTAGAGTCAACCACCTGAGCGGTGTTGTTAGATTCATCACATACCACCTTGAACGCTGTGATACCACGACGACCCTGTACTTCACGAAGATATGGAGTAACAATGTTTACAAACTGGCGTCTTGTGAATTCATCGTTGAACTCGAATAGCTGGAACTTAGAAGAAACAGCGATTGCCTTTTCTAGGACGATGAACAGACGACGTACGTTGATACGATCGAATGCACTTGGCTTAGACTGGATAGTCTTATCACCGTATAAAACTGTGCCCTGACCTGGGAACGTTACTACTGGGTTGATACCATTCTTGTAAAGCGTATCACGCTCTGCCTTACCTGGATTAAACGCTAGACGGACCAAGTTCTTGATCTGTCCACGGTTAAATCCGGCTGGTGACCACCATGCGTCATTGGTCTGATCAGTTCTTGCGCAAAGACCAGCAATGTCACCATTTAGAGGGATCCAACGGTACATGTCGTTGTAGCGGTCGTACTGATACTTGTAACCACTATCCATAATAGCATATGAAGAATCATGAAGAACGTTTCTCCAATTAACCATAGATAGTGCTTCGTTACCGATGTTGTTAACAACAGTGCTCTTTTCCGGTGAGATAACAGCGACGCAATCTTTTCTGATTGTTACGATGTTATCGATGATGTAGTTACCAAGTAGGTAACCAGTTACAGTACGTCCACCAGAGCTGGTTGAACCACCTAGTGGCTTACCCTGCATAACGATTGAGATATCAACATCTTCAGAGTTGATGAACTTGTCGTATCCAGCAGCAACCACGGCTAGAGTTGCATCAGTTTCAGATGAACCGTCAGCACCTAGAGTGAAGTTAACTGATAGAGGAGCATAGTTAGTTGAAGACGCAATCATCTGGGCATTAGCAGACGCAGCACCTGAACGATCATTTGCCCAGTAGATGTACTGAGACTTGTCGTTTAGGACTGTCTTGTAGTAGTTGTCTGTGTTGTCGATACCCTTGGCGTTAGTTGCACGTGACAATCCAGTGTAGACTTCTAGAATTGTTCCTGGAGCTGCAGAGAAGTCACCGTTTTCATCAACAACCACGACATGAAGTTCATCATTAGCTGCTGTGTTACCGTAGTCCTGGACATACTGAGACTGACCTGGAGCAGTATCAACAACATTGAAGAATTCCCAATGTCTTGCGATTGTGTTAGATGAATAGTCAGTTGATAGACGGTATGGATCTTCGAATGACAAGGTTAGAGTTGTCACTGTTGCGTTAGATACCGCAGCACCAATTTCAGTTACCTTTAGGTACTGAGTTCCAATCTGCGAGTTACCAACTGAAATCAAGTCACCAGCAACCAAGTTAGCTGCAAGCGTTCCGGCGTACGTATTACCGCTGGTGTTCGTAGCTGAGCCGTTAGAAACTGAGATCGTTCCTGTGTTTGAACCAACAGTGATCGCAAAGGCAGAACCAGACCATGTTGCATTAGCCAAAAGATTTACGTTTGACTGATATGCATTGGCTGTATCACATACTGCAACTCGAAGAGAATTACCCATGCTGCCTGGGAACTTAGCTACGTACATTACGTCCGAGTCGAAAGTTCCGTCCTTAGTTGTATACTCTTCTTCATTCTTTACGATTTGGTTAACCAAGTTAGAAACGAAACCGTTGTTAGCTAGAGCTACAGCTGAGTAAGCTGTCTGTGCTCTACCGAAATACATAGTAACAGTTCCGTTTGAGTTGGTATTACCGCTCAAAGAGATAGCTGTTGAGTTGATTACAGTTACTGACAGGTTGTTACCTGAACCGATGATTGTTGAGTTACTTGTCTGAGTAACATACATTCCGGTTACTAGTTCACTAGTAGTACCAGTTGTAAGAGTGAAGATATTGTTTGAAACGGTTGAGTTAGCCCCTAGCGCATTAAAGTCGGCTGAAGGTGTTGACCCTGTAGTGTTAGCAGCACGAACTACCATTAGCTGGTTGGCATAACCTAGGAAGTTAGCAGCAGTAAACCATGTTTCTGCATTTAGGTTTGATGGGGTACCGAATCTTGCTGCTAGGATAGTTTCTCTGTCAACAAGCAATCTCTGCCCGACAGGACCCCAGCGGAAGACACCAGCAATCGCTCCAACCGCAGTAGATACTGCAGGAACGATCGTTGTTAGATCGATTTCAGTGATATTAACACCGGCACTTAACTGAAATGGCATTGATTATTCTCCTTGGACCATATAGATCTTTTCATACAAATTCTCAAATATTTATAGAAAGCTGTTGTCTGAAGAATCATCACCGACCATTACCCAACCAGCTCTCTGTTCTTCTTGTGTAAGTATTTCTGGACGCCCGGAATCGACAAAACCAAATGGCATGATATCATTCATAATGTCATCTTCTGACTTATCTCTGAGCGAGACGAATGTATTGATATCTGTCAATTCCTTAAAGTATGGCTGATTGGTCATCCAACCAAAAAGTACTAAACCAAGAACAATATCGTCATGTTTGCCTTCCTCGGCTTCATACTTATCACCATTCTTGGAGAATGTGGACAATTCTGAGACCGTAAAATTGTCCCAAATCAAAAGCTGATTTTGTTCGACGAGCATTTTTAACATAGAACAACCAGAATTTCGAACCGGCTTAGTGGTTCGCACGCCCATGTCCGCCTGAGTACCGGTTCCAGAGAAGCTGGAAGACAATGTCTTTCCGATACGGCCGGCCATTCTTGTGTATAGGATATTTTCATATTCAAACAAATCATGGAGTGTGTATGCTACTTGTTCACCGATATCGTTGATTTCTACCAAGACAAACGCTTCATTGTACAACTTGGCTATTTGATGAACAACAGCTGCATAATCAGGTACCAACATAGTGTTACTTTTGAAAACGCAGACTTGTTCATAAGGCATTTTTGAGATATCTACCACAGAAAACGCAGAATAGTCTAAACCTTTACCTCTGGCCACGTCAACCACGATAGTATATTTGTTGCCTTCCTTAGGAAGGACATATTGAGTTAGGCCTTCATTTCTACGAATAGGGACTTTGATATCGTTTATTAGCTCCTTTAGCTTCCAACCGGCAATAAGTGTACCAGACGAACCTTGGAACGAACAATTGTATTCCTGCTCAAACTTTTCTGTATCAAAGTTAAGACCGGCAAGAGTATCATTATACCACTTCTGGTCGCGACCTGGAACACGATGCCATGGCACTTCGATAGGATGATACTGGTTCTTTCTCTTCTGGGCATTATTCCAGATATCATAGAAGTGATTAAGACCGTTAGGGGTAGATACAAGAACTGTCTTGGTTTCTTTACCTGATGAAATGGTAGGAAACACAGATGTAAAGAATTCTTCCCAGTTATCGATGTGCGCAGCTTCGTCGATAATAAGCATGTTAATAGAATAACCACGGATAGCTGAAGCTGATGTTGCAGCCGCTAGCACTCTAGAATTGTTTTCAAGGACCATCGATCCTTTGTTCCATTCTAGAACACCTTGCTGAAGCCACTTAGGCAGATGTTGGTACGCTAGCTGAACCTTACCAAGAATTTCACGTGCGGTGTCGGCTTTGTTAGCAAGAAGTGCAACTGTCTTTTCTGGGTGGAATAGAATGTACCATAGGATCGCAGCACAAGTCACGGTAGACTTACCAGCCTGACGAGCAGTTGTGATGATAGTGAATCTATTCAAAACCATAGATTCAAGCATCTCTTTTTGATAGTCATACAAATGAAGATCGACCAAACCTCTATCTAGGTTGATGACCTTCATGTATTTTTCTACAAAATGAACCGGATTACGTGCACACTCGATATATTCTTCTACAAGTTGTGGAGTCCATTCAATTTCTACATTCTTTTTCTTTAGAAGAAGGTTACCGTTATAACCTTTATCTTTAATCCTCGGTTCCTCGATCAAATTTAGCTCCTGTCATTTTAGCAATAATTTTTTGTAGATCAGTTGATGATCCTACAAAAAGATTGTTATTCACTGTTGTTGGGTTGCTGCCACCGGTCGTTGATGAATCAGCAGCATCGATTTCTCTAATAGTCTTCTGTATTTCTAATAAATCTTTATTAGCTACGAGTAATGTGTCAATCAATTTTGCGACAACTTCGAATGCTCTAGGATGCTGTGACTGGCCTGCGATTTGAACTAACTTGTCCAAAGCATCTTTACCTGAATCGATTACATCCAAGATGTTAGATCTGGCTGTTGTAAAATCCTTTTTGGCAGAATCATCCATGACTTCGCCCATCAATTTTACAATTTGATTTGGCTTATCATTCGGAATAGGTGAAATTCCCATTGACGATGCAATTGGGTCGTTGTTGTCTGAGTCATCGTTATTCATTGTCTATCTCATCATGGCTTACGACTACGGTTACATATCCATAGTTATCTGTTACTGACACATTAGCATATGGGATTGTAAGATCTATATTAGATGTTGGCAATCCGTTTGCGGTTAATCCAGGTTGAACAGTTACTCTTTCTGAAACATCTGTCACACCAACCGAATCATTGATATCAGCTGTGTTCGCAACATAAAACTGTGCATTGACAAACTTGATAACCTTGGATTCTGTTACAGGACCATAAAACCAGCCTTTAAGAGTGAACTTAAGAGTCCAAATGATTGATCTACGCTCTTTGAATGAGCCGTCATATGTGTCTTCAGATGTGATTGAATTCAGGACGAATTCTAGATCGCGCTTTTCTTCCATCTCTGGGATAAGTTCTGCAGTAACAGTCCAGGACGGTGTAAAGTACGGAAGAATCTGTTCTAGGATTTTATTACCGTCTTCAACATTTTTGGTAATGATGAACAGTGTATAGCCGATATTATATGGAACCGGATTATATTGCGCTCTTAGTTTGCTGACATCTAGACTACGGAATGATGATCTACCCGATGTTCCAAGCTTACGTGAACCATCATAGTCTAGAGTATCTTGAATAAATGAAATATACGGCATCGTTGGCGTAGCTGAAGGCTTACTTAAATCTGAATCTGGATTCGATTCTAGTCGCGCCATCATTTTGTCTTTTGGCGCGTATGTAATTGGAACTTTGATTACAGCTTTTTTAACATCTGATTCATCTGTTCTTGTGATTCGGATGTTATTAAAAAGTGTACCAAATAAAGATGTGTATTTTCTCAATAATGAGAAATAGAATGGGTCATTAAACATTACATATTTTCTGCAAATGGGTTGCTTTCAGAGAAATCAATTATAGCATCTGCTGCTATTTCTAATTCTTCATTCATAGCAGCCGGATCAATTGTTAGCGGCTCATATTTTTCACCAATAAGATAATCAGACTCTTCTGTCATGAGGACATTTCCATCTTCGTCAGTTAGAGCCCAATCAAATATATTAGTTGAATGAATCTTTTGAATGCGATCGATCTGAGGGATACCTGTGTTGAATACTTCATTAGAGTATTCAAACATTTCGCATGTTAATTCAAATGTGGTAAGATTTCCTACTTGATAAAAAATTTCATCTTCGTTCACAAACTTAATTTGAAAACACTTATTGTTAAGAGGGAAGTAAACAATATCGCCTTCACGAGGCCTCGCTATATTAATAACTTCTGCAATACCATTTTTAAAGATTCTTTGTGAAACCGAAAACACAACCTGGTTTCTAATTTCAAGACCAAACCTAGACATGAATTCACCGTCGCCGCTGAAACCATCAATTGATTTGATGTACATTTCAATTGACATTGGAATGGTGTACGAAGACTGATCGTCTTCAGTATAAATTCCATCTCTAGAAACGATATTGCGTGGAATATAAATCATTTCTTGCCCGTAAATTTTGATCGATTCGATGATCAAATTTTCGAATAGTGTTTGCTCCTGACTCTGAGCGAAGTTATTAAAGAAGACGTTCGTTCCAACTACCATGTGTTACCGCTATCCTATCATATCGCTTACGGGCAATGAGAAGTTAACAATCATTTCATGCTCTAACTTTTCGATTTCTTCTACTGCTTCATCATAAATCTTCTGACCGTTGAATGTCAATCCACCGGGTAGCTTCATTTCACCGAACTTCTTGATATTATTTCCCCACTGACGCTTGATTAGAGCAGTAGTGTATCTGGCCAACCAGCGGTCTGACCATACATCTACGTATTCTTCTGGATCGATAATACCGTACGCTTCTAGCACAACATATTCACCAAGAGAAATAAGATCCCAGTTCATATCGATGTACAACTTGTTGGTATGGCGGTTATATCTGATTGGCTTCTGACCAATAAGAAGTTGCTCTAGTAGCTGAAGATGTGACATGGCCATGTAGTATGGAACCATTGATACAGAAGTAAGTGTGTACAAATCATTCAGAGCAATCTGGTAACGAATATCGAAAATATTATTAGCGGTAAGCATTCCTCCAATAGGGAAGACCTTAACTGCGCCAATAATATTTTCAGGAAGTGTGATAAACTTGTTAACTTTATCTTCTGCTGTAATCTGGTGTTTATAGTACTGCTTACCTGTACCATCGAAATGGTAATCAGCATAGTATTTCAAAGCCTCAGAAACACGATCTTCGACCTGATCTTCGTCGACATTAATTTCAATTACAGGCTTACCCAAAGCTCTTAGGCAGTACTGTTTAAATTGTTCCCTAGTTGTAGGTGTCGACATGATATTATTCCTTTTCCTTATTTATTTCCAGCGTGGGCCTACAAACCAATAAACTAAGGTTCTTCTCTGTCCACTCTTAACCGGTAGTACTCTATGAGACATAAAGGAAGGAAACAAGATAATTGATCCCTTATCTAGTTTCAATGTGTTAAGTGCACTTTCAGGTGGTGAATGTGGATTCATGATTTGAAACTCTCCGCCTTCGTACTCTGACGGATCAGACAACATGATCACTGCTGAAAGCTTACGCCAAAATAAAGCTTTAGGAATGCAGTTTAAGCCACGACCATCCATAACTCCGATAGGACCATCTGGGTGCCATGTATAGTGTTGATCAGGATTATAAATCGAATACTGTGGAGCTGTTGAACCTGTTAACTCGAAGTCAAAAATGTTCTTGTTAATGACGTCAACTCTCTTAAGTACTTCGTTATCCCAAAAATCATAATGTACCGATGCAGCATCACCTTCTTTTCTCAAGAAATAAATATCGGTGTTTCTAATATCCATATTCATTTTTTCTTTAGAGATGATAGAGCCTTTAACCATCTCAGAATGAGAATGTGAAAGTGCACCATTGACGATCACTAATTCTTGATCAGATAGAAATTTATCCATGATGTAAAAAGAGGCATAGTGTAGCCACTGTTGATTAGCAATATTGTAACTAGTATATGTGTCATCGCTATTAATTTTTTCCATATTAAACTCCATTATTAAAAAATTATTTACCAGGTGGTGGAGGTGTTGGTGGTCCTGGTACAACATATCCTGAAGCACCTTGGTTTCCGCCGCCACCAGTCGGTCCTGTGGTTCCTCTTGCACCAACAGAACCTTGTGGCCCAGCCGGTCCTCTTGCTCCAGATGGACCTATTGATCCCGTGTCGCCTCGGCCGCCAGTAGTTCCTCGTGCACCAACTGGACCTCTTGCCCCAGTAGCACCGATCCCGCCAGTCGGACCTCTTGTTCCTGTTGGCCCTAGGTCACCTGTATCACCACGACCGCCAGTTGCACCACGTGTTCCTGTTGGTCCGATTGGGCCGACAGGTCCTCTTGCTCCGGTTGGACCGATAGCTCCGACAGGACCTCTTGTTCCAGCGTCACCACGGCCGCCGGTCGCTCCGATAGGACCGGTTGGTCCAATAGGGCCAGTAGTTCCTCTAGCACCAGATGGACCGATAGGTCCAGTTGGCCCTATGTCACCAGTATCTCCACGACCACCTGTTGCGCCCCTGGTTCCTGTTGGACCGATGCCTCCAGTTGGTCCACGCGCACCAGTTGGTCCGACAGGTCCAGTTGGTCCTAGGTCACCTGTATCACCACGACCACCGGTCGCTCCGATAGGACCGGTTGGTCCAATAGTGCCAGTAGTTCCTCTTGCTCCAGTTGGACCGATTGCGCCGGTTGGTCCGATAAGTCCTGTGTCTCCACGGCCACCTGTTGCTCCACGGGTTCCTGTTGGTCCGATGCCGCCAGCTGGGCCTCTTGCTCCGGTTGGTCCAATTGCGCCAGTTGGCCCTTGTGCTCCAGTATCACCACGACCGCCAGTTGGGCCTCTTGCTCCGGTTGGTCCAATTGCGCCAGTTGCACCAATAGTTCCAGTTGGTCCTCTTGCTCCGGTTGCCCCTTGCGGTCCGGTGTTACCACGCAAACCTGTAGTACCAATAGGACCGGTTAAACCGATAGAACCTGTATTTCCTATCGGTCCGGTTGGTCCTCGCGCGCCGGTTACTCCGATAGCTCCAACAGGACCGGTATTTCCTACAGGCCCGGTTGGTCCTCTTGTACCTGTTGCTCCAATAGCACCAGCAGCGCCGGTTACTAGATTCGCAGATGTTTGTACTGAGCCATCATTAAATGTTACGCCGGTATCTGTTAACGTCGTTGTCATTTATTAATCTCCTTCACCTGGAGGAGGGCCTGGATCAGGCGGAGGTGCAATTGCATCAGGACCAGCTGCGCCTGTAGGACCTCTAGAACCTGTATAACCAAATGAACCAGTATAACCAACAGAACCAATATATCCCACTGATCCGATATATCCCACTGAACCAGTATAACCAACAAGAGATCCAGTGTAACCGATGGATCCCGTGTAACCGACTGAACCCGTGTATCCTACTAGAGAACCTGTATAACCAATCGATCCTGTATATCCAATAGATCCGGTGTATCCTACTAGAGAGCCAGTGTAACCGATAGAACCTGTGTAACCAATAGAGCCGGTGTAGCCAACTGAGCCAGTATAACCTACTGAACCTGTATATCCTACAGAGCCAGTATAACCTACAAGAGATCCAGTATAACCAATTGAACCTGTGTAACCGATTGATCCTGTGTATCCTAACGAACCAGTATAACCGATCGAACCTGTATAACCAACTGAACCTGTGTATCCTACTAGCGACCCGGTATAACCGATCGAGCCTGTGTAACCCACTAATGATCCGGTGTAACCGATAGAACCAGTGTAACCTATTGATCCTGTGTATCCTACTGAGCCGGTATAACCAACAAGAGATCCAGTATAACCAATTGAACCTGTGTAACCGATTGAGCCAGTATAACCAAGAGATCCAACGTATCCTATTGAGCCAGTATAACCCCTAGATCCAGTATAACCGACAAGAGATCCGGTATAACCAATTGATCCGGTGTAGCCAATAGAACCAGTGTATCCTACTGAACCCGTGTATCCAATTGAGCCAGTATAACCAATTGAGCCAGTATAACCGACAAGAGATCCGGTATAGCCAATAGAACCAGTATAACCAATTGATCCGGTGTATCCGATTGATCCGGTATATCCCACTGAACCCGTGTATCCAATTGATCCGCCGTAACCAGCTAATGATCCTGTATATCCAATTGAGCCAGTGTATCCTACTGATCCGGTGTATCCTACCGAACCCGTATATCCAATTGATCCAGTATACCCAATTGATCCCGTGTAGCCAATGGAACCTGCGCCGTCAACAGATCCGGTATAACCAAGTGATCCAGTATAACCAGTTGCACCTCTAGATCCGCCATAACCCCTTGTTTGAGCTGTGGTGGTCTGTGTTAAATCTGGATATATTAATATTCCATCAACTGTGATTTGCGTTGTCATTTATATCCTTACGGTGGACATGGGCCAAACGACCATGTCTCAATAAAGAAACATTGTCCCATAGAGCCTGTGTATCCTACTGAACCTGTATAACCTGTAGCGCCAGTTGGACCACCAGAACCTGTAGGACCAGTTGCGCCTGCAACACCTGTCGCTCCTGTTGCACCAGTTGGGCCAATATCTCCTGTTTCGCCGGCGACACCCGGCGCACCGGCTGCACCCGTAGGAGAAATAGGACCAGTAGCGCCTGTAGTACCTGTTGCTCCGATCGAACCAGTCGGGCCGACATCGCCGATTGTTCCTGTAGGACCGGCAGCACCTGTTGATCCTGTTGTTCCGCTAGGTCCGGTTTCTCCAGTAGTTCCTGTAGCTCCCGCAGTTCCGGTCGGCCCAATTGGGCCGGTTGCTCCAGAAGATCCGGTTGTACCAGTAGTTCCTAGTGCTCCTGCTGGGCCTGATGTTCCGGTAGTTCCTGTAGCTCCCGCAGTTCCTGTTGGGCCAATTGGTCCGGTTGCTCCAGTACTTCCTGTTGGTCCTACCGGTCCAGTTGTACCGGCGGGCCCGGTTGCTCCGGTGGCACCAGTTGCTCCTGTTACACCAGTTGGACCAATCGGCCCAGTCGCGCCAGTCGTTCCTGTTGCCCCTGTAGTTCCCGTCGCACCGGTTGGTCCGGTAGCTCCTGTAATTCCGGTTGCGCCTGTCGTTCCAGTAGGACCAACTGCGCCAACTGCGCCCGTTGGGCCAGTGCCGCCGACTGGACCTGTTGCACCAGCTGGCCCGGTTGTTGCATTAGCAGGACCTGTCGCACCGGTAGTTCCTGATGGTCCTACTGCACCAGCAGCACCAGCTGGCCCGGTTGTTGCATTAGCAGGACCTGTTGCACCAGTTGCTCCGGTTATTGCATTAGCAGGACCTGTCGCACCAGTAACACCCGTAGGTCCGATAGCACCGATAGCTCCTTGAGCGCCGGTTGCACCGATAGGACCAGTTGCACCAGCCGGTCCAGTAACAGCGCTATTGGCGCCTGGCGCGCCCGTAGGACCTGTTGGACCAGCTACACCGATAGGTCCCGTCGCTCCTATCGAGCCGGTATATCCTATTGAACCAGTGTATCCTGTTGCTGCTTTTGTTGTTTGTACGCTTGCATCACTGAAAGTAATACCAGATACAGTGATTGTTGTGGCCATTAATGACCTCGTTTAATCTGATCAAGTTCTAGTCTAAGTTCTTTAATAGCTTCAACTAGTAAGCCTACCATGTTACCGTAAGCCAAAGACAAATAACCATCTTCATTTACTTGAACTGCCTGTGGCAATACAGGAACTACATCTTGTGCGATTAGGCCGGTTGATTCACCGCCATCTGAAATACGAATGAAGTTAACACCTGTTAGCTTGCAAACCTTGTCTAATGCGTTTTCAATCCTTTCAATCTTTTCCTTTCCTCTGATATCAGAAGAAGAAATAAGATTTCCGTTGGTTGAGATGTTGCCAACCGCAGTGATAGTACCTGAGACTTCAACGTTAGCAGCAATGACTTTATTAATATTAGATGTAGAAGCCGGATCTACGTAAAATGAAGCATTAGCTGAGTCGTAAATAATATTAACATTAAGATCTGTTAATGTTCTGCCGACATCGTTGTTAATAACAACATCTGGCTTGCTAGTAACACCAGACCATGGAACTGCTCCGGCTGAAACTGCTGAGTTAACATTGAAATTACTTGGGTTATATGCTAGCACACTGGAACCGTCGTTGGTTCCCCACAAATACGTAGGTTGGCCGGCGGTTGATGTGTATGTAAATGTCATGGCAGCACCATCACCACCAGATCTCGATAGCGTTGATGCTTTAGTAGCTAGCGTTGCTGAAGCTGCAGACGTCGCAGTTGTTGCTGAACCGGCTGTATTGGAATATGATGAATTTCCTGTGATAGAAATTCCCCAGGTACCAGATGCTCCGGTGCCTGTTAGAGTAGGAGCCCAACTGTTAAAATTGCCTGAATGTAGAAGGCGTACCCATGCAGTTGTACCTAGGCCGTTCGTGGCTCTATAGTACAGATGATCTTCGTCCGTGAAAGATCCTGCAAACTGCATTGCATAATAATTTGCTGCATTATTATCGGTTGCAGAAATTAAATTGTAAGCAGTGGCTCCAGTGACCGGCCAACCGCCCGCCGTTGTCGTTGATGCAGCATGGAAAAAACCGGAATCAATTCGAGCAGCAACATTAGATGTTTCTGCTGAAATGATTCCGTTTGACGACTGAAATATTCTGCTTTGAAACGTAACGTTTCCGGAAAAGGTTGCCCCAGTAAGAAGCGCAAATGAAGCTAGTGGAGCTCCAGCTAATGCAATAGCATTTACCGAAGTTACTGCTGAACCATTACCGGTGATAACTCCACCGACTTTTAATGCACCTGATACATTCGCAGTTCCTACGACTTGTAATGTTGCGTCTGGGCTCGACGTGTTAATACCTACTCTACCGGTAGATGTATTAACAACTAGTACTGAACCATTAACGGTTAACCCGTTTTTTACTGCGAAATCATTATCGGCCATTTATGCGAGTTCCCTTTCCCTCGTTTCTTCATATTTATATGAAAGGGAACTCTTAATTATTACTCAGACTTAGGAGCAGCCTGAGCTGGAATCTGCGGCTGAAGCTGCTGATTAATTTCAGTGATTAGCTGAAATACCTGCTCGAAAGGCATTCTGCCGAGAGCGGCCATCACAACGTTCATCTTGTCCATGCTAAGCTTAAGTGTCAGATCATTATTCATGTTTATACCCTTGTAAAATATTATAATAGTTAGTTATTTATGCCCACGGCAGCGGCGCTACAACGGGTTTTTGCTGAGTTTTGTACAAAATTTGTGCGGCAACATCAGCTTCCGCAGCCTTGGTCATCTCTTCGCCAATGGTTCCTTTAACCCAAGAGATTACATCGGACTCTGTGATTTCATCGAATGGGACAAAATTTAATGGATTAGGCTTGTTAAGAACAATACTTCCATTTAATTCAGCTGACAAATCGCCGTCGACTCCCTTGACGTTCCAATTTACAACCTTGACCACACTTTCTAGATTATTCTCACTGGGAACGGTGTTAATTTCCTTTACGCTCCAAGTATACACAATAGCCATTATCTTCTCCTATGAATTATGTAATATTTATACTATGAAATTATTTTATTTTTTGTTGTAGTTCTTTAATCGCTTCCACAATAAGACCCATCAAGTTACCATATGAGATGTAAAGATAACCATCGTCGTCAGTATGAACTGCTTCTGGGATAACCTTCTGAACATCTTGAGCAATTAGACCTGTAGAATCTTTATTATCCTTGATTCTTGTGAATGTGACACCATGAAGTTTAGTTACCTTATCAAGTGCATCTGCAATTGAATGGACATTTTTCTTAAATCTTAAGTCTGACGAATCAATGAAGCCTGCACCGGTAACAGATCCACCAACATTAAGCCAAGAGGTCATGGTTACGGGCTGATTAAACTGTGCTGTAGAAGCAACGTTTAGGAATCCACCAACAGTTGTATTACCACTAAGGTTAGATGTTGAAGAAACATTGATGAAGCCAGTGACTGTGGTGTTACCAAGAGCTGCGGTATTAGGTACTGTTACTGCGCCGTTGACCGTCAATGTGCTTCTTAGGTTTGTAGCACCACCGACGTTCGCCGTAGAAGAAACATTGATGTAACCGGTTAGATCTGTGTTACCAGCTGCAGCTGTATTGGCGATAATTACTGCGCCATTGACCGTTAGGGCACCACGAAGATTTGTTGCACCACCAACGTTAGCTGTTGAAGAGACATTGATGAATCCAGTAACCGTGGTATTACCAACAGCAATGGTGTTAGCAACTGTTACTGCACCGTTGACCGTCAGGGTGCTTCTTAGAGTTGTTGCACCACCAACGTTAGCTGTTGTTGCAACATTGGCAAAGCCAGTTACTGTAAAGTTACCAGCGCCGGTTAGCGACGCAACTTCGGTAGTACCAGCGTACCATTTAAATACTCTTGTAGCATCGGACACACTTGACCATAAAGTACCACCATCGATACCGATAGCATAGTCAACAGCAGCACCAGATACGGCTGGATATAGTACGATTTTTGTTCCGATTGAACGTGTAGTAAGTGTTGGGGCAGCAACTCCTGCCGTAGAAAAATCGATTCTGTTGCTGGTTGCGCCATTAAGATATATCTGGCCGCCTGCAGTAGCTGTATTACCAGCTAGTGTAGTTGTGATTTGATTTAGGAATGTAGTAGCTGTTGATGCAACCGTTAGACTTAGTGCTTCTTCGCCGGCGTTCGCACTAGTATATACACGCAGAGAACCACCACCTGTCGTTCCGGCTGCTACACCCTGAAGCCAAACTTTGTCGCCTCTACCACCAACACCTGAGTCCATAGATCCAAATAGGATTGTTCCTAGTTCTTGGCCGGCACCGACAGAAGTATCAGTTTCCATAAGCCTTATTCTAGGAGCTAATCCGGTTGTTATTCCGCCGTATACGTTAATAGCAACATTTCTTACTACTGTTACAGTAACAGTAAATCCTGCTCCTAGTGTGCTTCCACCTAGGCTAGCATCTGTCGCAGACAATACATCGTTTGCTGTATATCTATTTCCAGATCTTACTAGTGTAACAACTGTTACTGCACCACCGGCCACGGTAATATTTGCGTAAGCTAAAGCGCCGGTACCGCCAGTAAGAGCTACGTCTGTGTATGTTCCGTCAACATACCCTGAACCACCAACAATAGTACCCAGTGTTACAATTGGGCCTTTTTCTGCACCATCGCCAAGACTTAAAGCCGCTGCAAATGTTGTTGCACCAGCGAAATAATTAGGAGCAGAACCGGCAGCATAGAAGCTCCAGTTTCCAGTGGCAGCTGGAATT
>Ga0209229_10000472_pt1 | contig 16256 bp, 20 predicted proteins | sample SanBayMetagenome_FD_187466 | JGI IMG/M metagenome (GOLD analysis project Ga0209229, IMG submission 187466) | Freshwater and sediment microbial communities from dead zone in Sandusky Bay, Ohio, USA (SPAdes) (version 2) | ecosystem: Environmental > Aquatic > Freshwater > Lentic > Sediment... | reverse complement strand
CTCTTTATGACAGCTACTTGAGGTGGTTTGAAGCCTGCTCCTGAAAACCGACTCCGAAGGGCCTACCTTCATCTTTTATAAAGCTTACAAGGATTTGTTACTTCCTCCTTGCTTCTCTATGGCACACCGGCTCCCTCTTCTTGCTTTAAAAAAATTGTTAAACAGCCAAAATTCATTTTTGGATAAAAAGCAATCTTTCAAGAAATATTGCCCTCTATGGTACTCCTGATCAAGGTTTCTGATTTCTTTACCGGAAGCACAAATAATTTTTGAAGTAGAAAATAACGATCTTCCTACTAGAAATACCTCGCAGCATGATGGAAATAAAACTTCATGAAAACTCATTCTATTAATTCTTTTTTTATCATCGTTTTATAGAGCATAGTTAGCTTATTATGGACAAGGTCTCGGGCCTCGCTAAAGACAAGCTGATTTAGTTTTATACCCGCAACTATGTAACTTGGAATTTTAAGGTTATCTGGCAGTAGAAGCTGCTCAACCAGCTTACTGATATTAATCAAGCTCTTTTTATTTTTATCTTTCGAAAAAATACAAATTTCAAATTCTAATAAATATATAAATTGCAAAGCTTTTGAGTAATTTTCGAGTTTTACGAGATTAATCGAAATAAAAGGATAATTACCATCCTCTATGACTGATATATATACTTGATTTACATGTTCCCTAACCAAAGTTTCTAGATTATTGAGAATCTTTAGCTGAAATGTATGAATAAAATCTAATGACATTTGCCTCCTTATAAAATTTCAAGAGCGATAATATTTAGAAACCTGTTTTTTTCGCCAATATTAATTATACGTTTAATCGAGTATAACTTACGACGAAAAGAGATTCGCAAAGCCTTGGTTAAACCATCCATATATCTGATTTTAAATAAATAATATTCCTCAGTAATTAAGTTACCGAAATTCATTCCCTCAATTGCCATATATTTACAGTCACTAAGAGGTATAATTTCTGCAAAACAATTGTATTTTTCCTGCCAGACCGGATCAGCAGAAGAGGAGTCCGCAACATTTTCTAGAAAATTAATATTATGAGCTAATTTAGCTATGAATGTTTTTTTATTCTTGGTCATATAAAGCTAAGTATTTAAATTTTAAGAGACCGGTACGGCATGTATATATTTTTTATTTCGGACAAAATATTTGCTGAATTCTCGCCAAAATCATACATCATACCTATATGCGTTAGAACTCCTTGCAAGATAGGCTGGGGAATTTTATCTCCCAATCCTGCCTCATAATTGATTTCAACTTTCTGAGATAAATATTTCTGCTTAATCCATATTTTCTGCCTATTATCCTCAACGTAGCCAAAATCTTCGGTAATATCTTTTTTATCTTCCCCATTAAGAAGAAAGGCCTTTGTTAGGGAAGCAACGGGTATATGTTTTAGCCTTACATAACTAGGAGTTTTATCTATTAAGCACGTAATTTTTTTTATACAAAAACTTAACGCTAAAAACTGCTCAGCAGTAATTACCACTGAGCTAATAAGGTTAGCAATTAATTTATCGTCGTTCTTATGAGAAACCCGTAAATAGTTTTTCACTTCTTCAAGAGGTCATATTTCTCTTTCTTCAACTGATAAAATTTTATAAGTGACGTTATTTTGCATAAAAAAGTTTCAAGCTGAAAATTTGGCAAATTTTAAAGCAGACGGTGCAATTACGTCACCCCCTACCCTTTTTACGGTATAAAATTTTATAAATGGCTTATCGGTATAAGGGTCCCGCATTATCCCAATACCTGCTCTATCTACTATTTTATACGCTGCTTTAAAATCACCGATAACTATTGCTAGCTTATTTTCTCCAACGTTTGGCATATGGGCACTGCAAAAAACAGGAATGCCAAAAATAGTTTGTTTTAAAGGTTCTGATAGAGATTGTTGCCAGATAAATCTACCATTTTCATCTTTTAAGCCTTGGATCGAGGCAAGTGTTGACCTATTCATCAAAAAACTGGCATTAGCTATATGCTCTTCATCAAGAGCATTAATTAATTTAAGCAATATGTCAGGCGTTACCGCATTACCTGTATCTATTCTTGTAATGTCTTCATTAGTTAGTATCCCAAATGGCTTCTTATCTCCATCTCCGGTAATAAATGCCTCATTCTCAGCTTTGATAAAACTATCTGCTAACCTTTCTGCCAACCATGAATTAATGTCTATAGCTGAATCGTCAATTAATTTCTGAGTCGCCTTTGGCTGAGCATATAACTCGTGGACAGCAATTGTTTTTTTCTTAAGTTTTGGAGTCTCAGTAACTTCTCTTGCTTCAGCCTCTCCTATCCAACCGGAAATAAACTTACCATCTTCAATTATAAAATCTAAAGCACTAGTAGAAATTGTTTCAATCGAAGCTAGTTGCCGCATAACTGATTTTGCATTCACCGTACTAACTATTTTGTTATTTAAATTATTAACTATTACCACTCCGGCTTCACCTGTCGTAGTACTTAAAGATTTAGTAACAAATTCTGAAACTATACCTTTTCTTAAATAGTCACCGAAAGCTTTTTCTTCTTCTGGGTTACAATCAGGGATGCTAAAAGGATTAAATATAGCATTCTGCAAATTATTAAATTTATTTTCAAGCTCCTTATACTTGCTTATTGATTGTAATTCATTATTTAAAACAGTTTGCACATTATCGGCAATTGCTTCTATTTGTTTATGTTGAAGTTCCATATTCTCCTCTATTCCAAATTAATTAGTGTTTCTAATAATTTCTCAATTCTCTCTAGAGAGTGATTAATTGGATGTTCAGTTAGTTTTTTAACATTTATTATTCCAGCATTTCTATTTGCTGGAAAAGTTACGATGCTTATCTCCATAAGATCTACTTTCTTAAGTAACCTGACTCCCTGATTATCATATTCAAAATCCTTAGCACAAAAACCAATACTCAAACCATCTATTGCTTTTTGCCTTACAAGTTCGGTAGTTTCCTTACCAAGTAAAATTCTGTTATTTATCTCTGCTTCAATTTTTAGGCCATAATCATCCTCATATAATGACTTTATTATGCCAATTGGTTTTAGAGTATCATGTTGCCAAAGTAATTTAATATTTTCCGGCTTTGTATCTTCGAAAGCTCCTTTTTGAACTATATCGTTCTGACTATCAACGATATTAAATACACTTGCATACCCAGAAATTATTGTATTTTCTAATCCAACAGCCTTTATTAAAAAATTTTCAGAGATGTTTCCCCTTTCCAATCAAAACCTCCTAGAGTTGATTAATTAACCTATAGTTATATTTATAGCTCTTTAGTCGACACCCACTAAGCATAAAATTAAAAAAATAATATAAAAATTATAGAGTTCTTGTTCTTGAAAAAAAAATAATGTAGTTTTTACGGATATTCATAATTATTGGTGTGAAGATAAATATGGTATATATTGGTTTTATACTTATAGTTATAGGCTTGGGATTTATTGCTTCCGGTATTGTAGGTTTAATAAGGTTCCGTGATTTTTATACTAAGATTCATGCAAGCGGTGTAACTGAGTGCTGCGGCATACCATTTTGCCTTGTAGGGCTTAGCTTTCTGCAATCAGATTTCAGCTCAGCTTTTAAGCTAATAATAATAGCCCTAATAATTTTGCTGTTAAACCCCGTGTCTACCCACGCACTAGCGAGGGCTTCTGTCCTCTATAAAATAGATAAAGATGGGAGAATAAAGTGACTACATTTTTTTCTATTCCTTCAATACTAGAGCCGGAATTAAATCTTATACTTCTTATCATCAGTTCTTTCGTATTAATAGGAATTTGCTTTAGATTAATAGTATCTAAAAATTTAATTGAATCTATCCTATTAATGTCAGCTTTTAGCTTAGTAATTGCAATATGTTATCTATTTATGGATGCACCGGACGTAGCGATGACAGAAACCGCTCTTGGCGCTTGTCTATCTACGTGTGTTTTGCTTAATCTGGTAAAAATAATTGGTGATGAGAATTATAAGTTAGTAAGTAAAACTAGAATATTTCTTGCGCTAACCTTGTGTGTAATTTTTATTGTTTTATTAATTATTGCAAGTTTCGACTTGCCTTTATACGGACAACAAAACACCGAAGTACAGTCACATTTGACAAAATACTATATAGAAAATACAAAAAATGATATTGGCATACCATCAATTGTTGCAGCAATACTTACCAGTTACAGAGGTTATGATACTTTAGGCGAAACTAGCGTTATTCTAATTGCCGGCATTGCTGTCGTTTTGATACTTGCACGCAGGAGGGAATAATGCTGAAATATTTTTCCGTTTTAAAAACAGTAGTCTCATTTATAATCCCTTATCTGATTCTATACGCTATTTACATCCAGTTAAACGGGGAAGTTTCTCCGGGAGGGGGATTCCAAGCGGGAGTAATTTTTGCTTCAGGAATAATTGCTTTTGACCTTCTCAACGGCAGTAAAAAAACTTGCGAATTTTTTTCAGAAAAAGCTCTCATTATTTGCGGGATATTTGGAGTGCTAATTTATGCATCTACAGGGCTTGTTTCATTTTTGTTTGATGATAATTACTTAAATTATAATTCAATTGCTAAAACTCCTTGGGTAAATCACCCTCTTACCGGTCAACATATAGGTATATTTTTTATTGAAATTGGAGTCGGTTTAACAGTTTCATCAATTATGTGTTTAATTTATTTAGTTTTAAAGGAGGATTAGTTCTCTACCATGCAAAATATTATTTACTTTTTTGCAGCACTAGTACTTGTTACTGGTCTTTTTATAATGTTAACTAGCGATAATTACTTACGTAAAATCATCGGCCTTGGAATATTCCAAAGCTCAGTTCTCCTTTTTTACATAGCTCTTGGTAAAGTAAGTGGGGCTATTCTTCCAATTGATATTTGCCCCAATTCGGCTAATTGCCCGTACAATTTCTCCAGTCCCCTACCGCATGTACTGATGCTAACTGCTATTGTAGTTGGATTTTCTACCATGTCCGTAGGACTTGCTTTAATATACAAAATATATAAAGAGTACGGCACTATCTCGGAAAGTGCAATAACTCAGCAAGAGGATAATTAATGACTTTAATTAACCATATCCCGGCATTACAAGTGTTAATTCCTTTTTTTTCAGCGTTGTTTTGTGCTTTAACTTTCCATAAATTCACTTCCTGGCTTATTGCTACTATTGCTATTATAACGAATCTAGTAATTACGCTTTATGGCATATCTACATCAGGCAATTTCCAATCCTATTCTTTCGGTAATTGGCAAGCACCGATTGGTATAGAGTATAGTTTAGATTATCTAAATCAGCCGATAATAATATACATAAACGGTGTCTTATTATTTTTCTTACTCTTTGGCAAACAACTTATTAATAAAACAATTACAAAATATATTGATGATAAAAAACACCATATGTTCTACAGCTTGCTCCTATTTGCTCATGCGGGATATCTTGGAGTACTTAGCACTAATGATTTATTTAATTTTTATGTATTTATTGAAATTTCCTCTCTAGCAACTTACGTTTTAGTTTCAAAAGGAAAAGAAGCAAAAGCTTTAATCGGAGCATTTGATTATCTTATACTAGGTACAATTGGCGCAACATTAATACTAATATCTATTGGCTTCTTTTTTGCCATCACCGGTAGCCTCAATATTGCTGATATCTCTAATATTCTACAAGTGAATTACGGATCAAGCGTGGCAGGATCAACAAAATTACATCTGTTAATAATTGCTATAGTGTTTTTCTTAACCGGAGCAATCTTGAAGATGGCATTTTTCCCATTACATTTTTGGATGATCAGATCTTACTCTGCTACTGCGCCATTTATTCTCACTTATATTGCGGCTATCTCTAGTCTACTTGGAATATATATGATAATGCGCTTCTTGTATTTTACTATCGAAGTTAATCTAATCTATATACCATTTTCCTTAATGCTGCGGGCTATGGCAATTACGACCCTTATTATCTGCTCTTATTTAGCCTTAAAATCAAAAAATATTAAAAAAATTATTATTTATTCTACAGCCCTACAAATCGGTTATGCTTTTCTTCTTTTATCAATTTGGCCAGCAAAAGCTTTGTTATTTCAGTTGCTGATTATTGATAGTGTTAATAAAATTGGTTTATTTACACTACTTGCTCATATTGAAAATAAAACAAACAATTTAGATATATACTCAATAAAACAAATAAAAGATTCACCTTGGTTCAAAATTCTAGCAGCTTTAATCCTTCTTTTTAGTGCTTCTTTGCCGCTAACTAGTATGTTTATAATAAAAATTAAGATATTTGAGCTTTTAATTCAGCAAAGCTTGTTGTTAGAATTTATTATCGTAGTAATTGCTTCAGTTTTCGGAATATTATACCATCTTAAACTTGCAAAAGCTCTTTTCTTTGCCAAAGAAGAAAATGGGGTGATCCAAATAGATACAAATCTACTAGGGTTATTTGCTATTGTCACCGTACATATTTTTACATTATTATATATGCACGAAATAGCAGAAATGATTGGTTACCATACTTCCATGACCATAGGTTAGGTTAAATACAAAAACAGATTAAATAATGACCAGCCCAATGCCTTTAAATTTTTTAATTATTTCTACTATGCTTCTTGGTATGATTAACCTGGTTGCACCTTTTTTTACAAAAGAAGACAGCAAAATCAGAAGCTTTTTTCTGCTTAGCATCAGCATATTTTTTCTATTTAACGTGATAATAATTGACGATTTATTTATAAACGGCACTGTAATAAAATTCACTTTATTAGATATCGGTAAATACTCTATAGCGTTTAGCCTTGAACCACTTGGGCTCATTTTCCTAACTATGCTTGCGGCACTTTGGATTCCGGCTCTCCTATATACAATAAAATTTTTAACCATTAATCACATTACAAATTCCAGTAAATATTTATTTTTTGTTAATTGTTGTATTTTACTAGGTTGCATAGTTGCTTTATCTGCAAACTTAATTACCATGTTTATAGCTTACGAATTACTAACGTTATGTACAATTCCGTTAATAGTTCATCACTTTGATAAAAAAACGCTTGCCGGTTTAAATAAATATCTAAAAATCCTATTGCTCAGCAGTATTACATTATTTCTGCCCGCAATAATAGTTATCTATTCAAAAATAGGAACGGGCACGTTTGTTAGCGGCGGTTTCATAAAGCATTATTTTTCAGACTCCTCTGCTATTTTTTTACTACTCTTTTTTATATTTGGCATAAGTAAAGCAGCACTTTACCCATTACACGGATGGTTACCAGCCGCTATGGTTGCCTCCTACCCTGTCAGCGCCCTACTCCATGCGGTCGTTGTAGTTAAAACTGGTTTGTTTTGTATATATAAAGTACTTTTTTATGTGTTTGGACTAGAGTACCTACAATATTTATTCAGCGATTTTAACTGGCTGGTAATTCTACCGGCTATAACCATATTATACAGTTCACTCCAGGCATTAAAATGCAATGAAATTAAAATGATATTGGCATATTCTACTATTAACCAGCTAAGTATTGCTCTAATTAGTGCTTTCTTATTTACTCCCAAAGGGTTAGCGGCAGCAGTTACTCATATGATTTCCCATTCATTTAGCAAAATTTGTTTGTTTTACTCCGCAGGTAATTTTTACAGCTTAGATAGAACTTATTACCTAACTGACCTTACAGGAATAAACAAAAACATGCCCAAAACTAGTGCAATTTTCCTTATAGCTACTCTCTCTTTGATAGGTATCCCACCATTTGCAGGATTTATCAGTAAATTTTATATTATGGTAGCAGCAGCTAATCAACAAAACTTATTGGTAATGATAGTTATTGCAGTTAGCAGCTTATTTTCAGCGTTTTATATGCTTAGGGTATTACGTTTTATATACGAACCAATAAAGACAAAAAATAATAATACAGAAAAAACCGTTCCTATTTTCATGTTTATTAGTCTGGTTTTATGTATAATTTTTGTTATTTGTTTCTTTTTTATCCAGCAGGTCATCAATATTTTTCTAACTTTTATGTAAAATAGGAATATATAAAAATGTTTTTTCACCCAGCAACCATAACAATGCTTTTTATATTGCTATTACTAGTAATTAATAGGCATAGCATATTATTTAAATTTGTTGCACTTGTTAGTCCTATTATTAGCTCTATAGGGTTATTCTTGGGTCAAGGTAGATATTCTTTTGAGTTATATAATTTAAAATTAATTTGGGAATTCGACGATTTTAATAAATTAATTGGGTCGGCATTTTTGCTAGTATTATTAACTGCTAATTCTTACGCTCTTGGTCAAAAAAAATATAATGAATTAATAATAGGTTGTGCTTATGGCGCTGCTGTATTTATTAGCCTTTTGGCTCAAGATTTTATTTCAATGTTCGCTGGTCTTGAAATAATGATGGTTACGTCCTCGATGATTATATTCATAGGAAATCGCAAAGAAGAGAAAAGTTTCCCCTCCATTAACTGTGGAAAAAAATATTTCCTAACCCATTTAGTAACCAGTAATATGATACTAATCGGTATTGCTCATATTATATCTAAAAGCAATTCTTCCGAAATTATTTTGGTTACTAATCTAATGGAGGACCCAGAATATTCGCATGCCATACTTTATGTAATGTTTACGGCTATGGTAATTAACATTGCGGCATTTCCATTTTCCGGCTGGATGGTTAACTATTATAAAGCAGCTTCAGCTTCTGGATTTTTATATTTAATCAATTTTACTACCAAGCTGGGGGTAATTTTGTTAATCAAAGTATTTTATGGGTTTGAACCCTTGAAATATATAGGGCTAACTATGATACTATATTCCGGATTTAAAGCAATTTTTGAAGACAATATATTTGCTCTACTATGTTATTTATCAATAGTTGCCATGGGAATGATGGCAATTGGCATTAGCTCTGGGAACAAATCAGCTCTTGTTGGGGTAACGTGTTATTTATTTATCCATATTATCTACAAATGTCTGCTTAGCACCCTTTGTGCTACCCTTCAGGATAGGAAAGGAATTACTCTTTGCTTAGAACTAGGGAAACTTAAAAATACTATCCTATTAATATCGGCCAGCATTGGAATCTCATTAATGATCAATATTCCTTTTAGTTTAAGTTTTTATAATAAAGCAGAATTATCTCACCTATTTTCTGGAAATTTCTTTTATATAGCAATATTACTCTCCGGTGTGTTTACTATAATTTCTTTTCCGTGGAAAGAAATTATAAAACACAAAAAAGTCATTGCCTTAGAGATGAATATTTACAATAAATTTAGCCTTATTTTTATAAGCCTAGCTTGCTTTATTACAGGATTTTTATGGGAATTTACGCCAATTAGAAATATTTTGCATCCGCTATATGAAATAAATAACTATTCCTATGAAATGCTGAAACAACTAGCTATTTATGGTGTTTCTATAATGATCGTTATAAGCTTAAATATAACACGAAAAGAGAGCACCAGCCTCAATATTCTTGAAATAATTGGTTATGGTTTTGCTTATTTATATCATTACTGGAAAAAAGATAATCCACCTGAATCACCAAAAGAAAATTGGCGTTTAGATGTTTTAGAAGAGCAATTAATAAAGAAACTGTCTATTTTGCATAACCAGCAAACTGCAATTTTTATGGTAATATCTTTATTAATTGTTATGCTAGCTACCTTGCTTATTAGTTTATATTAGCTATAAGATGAAAGATTTAAGCACCAAACAAAATTACTACCTCACTCTATGGTTAAGAGTAATGTGCGCTGCAATTATTTGTATGATTTTTATTGGCGGGCTAACTCGTTTAACTGATTCTGGTTTGTCTATTACAGAATGGAAACCCGTAACCGGAATTCTCCCTCCTTTAACTGAAGCATCATGGATAAGCGAGTTCGATAAATACAAGCAGACTCCCGAATATATCAAAGTAAATAATAATATGAATTTAGCAGAATTTAAATCCATTTTCTGGCTAGAATTTATTCACCGAATTGCAGGACGCATTACCGGTATATTATACATCCTCCCTTTGATGTATTTTTTATATAATAAAACTATTAGCAGCGCAAAAATTTATATATATCTTATAGGGTTAATTCTGCTGATTAGCCAAGGGATTGCTGGGTGGTATATGGTAAAAAGCGGTCTTATATCTGCTCCTTGTGTAAGCCACTTTAGGTTAGCAATCCATTTGTTACTGGCAATTGCCTTATATGCCCTATTATTCTGGCAATTAATGGAACAGTCTTTTTTCAAAATACCTATCGGCATAAAAACCAATTTAGTTCCGCTTAACATCTGGTTAAATATTTGTTTGGTATTATTATTTATTCAAATAACTTTTGGTGCTTTTGTTGCAGGACTTGATGCCGGTCTTGTTTATAATCAATTTCCGCTCATGGGAGACTCAATTATACCAAATGAAATTACTTTCGGAACATTTGGTTCAAATAGCTTTTATGACCCAGTATTTGTGCAGTTTATCCATAGGATACTAGCTTATATTGTTACACTAGCTATTTTAATTACTTGTTTTATTGGTTTTAAAATACAAAACTTACTGTTATCTAAAGTACTAATTTATTTAATTATAGCTCTTATATTTCAAGTCATGCTGGGTATTTTTACTCTAATTTATTTAGTACCGATTACACTTGCGTTACTTCATCAAATAGGCGCTGTAATACTCCTTTCTACCCTGTTATGGGCTAAATATCTAGCTGTAAATTAAAATGATAGAATTGCGAGTTGAAGACATTATAGAAACAAGGTTAGATAGATTTCTAAGGCAAAAATTTGCCTATTTAACTCAAGGAGTTGTGGAAAAAAATTTACGAAAAGGGCAAATCAAAGTAAATGGTAAAAAAGTAAAAGCACATACTAGAATTAACAAAGGTGATGTAGTAAATATTGCTAATTATCTTATAAATGAAAATCTTATAATTCCTCAAAAAACTTTTTTTTCTCCTGCGGCCATCTCGCTAGCTGATAAAATTCTTAATGAATATCTTATCTTTTCGTGCGATCAATTTATTGCCATTAACAAACCACATGGTATTGCAGCACAAGGCGGAAGCAAAATAACTATTAGTATCGACCATGCTTTGCAATATTTGAATAAAACTGAAAAAAGTCAGTATAAATTAGTTCACAGGTTAGATAAATATACGAGCGGGGTTTTTATTATAGCTAAAAATCTAAATAGTGCCATTTTACTTGGGGAAGCTTTTAGAGAAAAACAAATCCAAAAAACTTACATAGCCATATTAACAGGCGATGTATCTTTTATTCCGAAAGAAGGAAGTATTGAAAGTTATATTGGTAAAGAAAAATCCGGAGTTCAGGAAATAGTGAAAGAAACTGAAGATGGAAAATTTGCAAAAACCATATATCAACTATTAGCAAACAACAACGATAGTGCTATAATGAAATATACCCCCCTAACCGGCCGAATGCACCAATTAAGGTATCATAGCAAACAATTAGGATTTCCAATTCTAGGTGATATAAAATATGGCGGACTGCCTTTTAAGAGGATGATGTTACATGCGCTAGAAATTACGATTCCGGCAAGAATCTTTGGTAAGGAGCAAGTAATCGTAGCCCCTATGGATAAAATTTTTGGGTCTTGTTTTTACAGCATTGATCCTTCATTAAAACTAAAAGAGTCATAAGATTATTCTTCGTCAAGTTGAAAAATAAAATATCCATCTCCAAGTGCTTTTATCCCTTGTTCTTCCTGCATAAGCCCCGGATCTAATTCTGACGATTTTTGATTAATTTCTAAATCAGTACGTTGCAAAGAAATACCTAAATCTGAATTTTTATCACTACCAGTTATTAGGAGAGAAGTATCATCAGGAAATGATTCCGATACCATTGATCCAATCGATTTTGACGAAAAAGGAATAGGGATAGGCTCAGATATAGCATGTAGTGAAATAGACGGACTTTCTTTTGTGGATTCTGAAGTTGTAACCGATACCAGGGATACTGAAGTAGTATTTTTTTCAGCCGAACCAGATAGTGGGGCTAAAGGTAGAAAAACATCTTCAGATTTGAATCGCTCTGGAGCAGAAACCTCTTCTTCCAATGGCAAGCTTTGTAAAGAGGACATAGACGTAAAGCTATTAGACACCGGCGAAGGAGATAAACTATAAATTGCATCGATTTCTATTTCTTTCTTAACTGATTTAGAGTAGATAACCGGTTTACCGACAACTAACTCAACGCTATTTTCTTCATCAGATAATATATTTTGCCCTATTCCAACAAAGCTTTTTTTACTGCCTCGCAATGGAATATCTAGAGGCTTGCTCAATTTTGACATGGTCTTTCCCTTTTTACCGCTGCCATTATACAGATTTATATTATACGTGCTACTAATTTTATTAGAAAGAGCGTGAAAAAACTAATAACTCTAGGATTCTGCCGGATATAAACTTCCGTGCATATAGATTCAGTTAAAATATTAAGAAAGAACCACCTTAGCCGTTGAATAAAGTCCACCATCAGAGAACTTTCGATAAGGTGGGCTTAGTAATTACACCACCACGATGATGTAAGTGACCAATCCCTTGAAAATGCTTATGTCCTGGGGGTTTTTTATCTATTCTGACGCACTACGCAGCCCTTAAGTTACTTTTATCATCTTTCTAATTTTTCTGCAACTACTTTCAGTTCATTAAATATAGAAGATAATAGTATTTTAAAGTCTTCATTAACCTCTTTTGCTACACCTTCAGCTTCTAAGTTTGCTTGCTTTTGCTTATTATCCAAAAGATTAAGTGTAACCATAACAAGCAGGAGTTCAAAAGAAGCAGAAGGGTTAGCTTGTCTTACTTTATTTATTTCAACGTCCAGTTTTATAGCAAGAGAATGAAGTTCCGCATGGCTTTCTTCCGGACAGTATAATTTAAAGTCTCTATTGCTTAGAGTTATTGTTACTATCGACATAATGATTTCTTATTTGTTCTAGTTCTTTAATATACTCTTTAATTTGATTAAGAATTACTGCACTGCTATTTTTTAACTCCTGATTCTGTATTTTTAAATCTTCAATTTGCTTATCTTTCAAATTTAGTTCGAAGATAAGTTTATCCACACTGCGATTAATCTGTTTTATAAGGTATATCAGAGCTTTGTTGTCTACTTCCATCGTTTACATCATCTGATTGAGTTGTTATAAGTAAGTCTTCAGGTTGTACCTTTAAAAAATCATATAATGCTATCACCAAAGCCAGTAAAATAACAGAACAAATAATTATATATTTTGTATATTTTTTAGTAATAACAGGTATCTCAGAACTGTTTAATACTTGCGTTGTCTCTAACTCATCATCCCGCTCATTCTGGGGATTAATTCCAAGAAACTCATAATACATTTTTTTGTATCCTTCAGTATAAACTTTCCCAGGCATTATATCGTAATTCCCTTCTTCAAGAGCAAGTAAATATTGTTTGCGAATATTTAGTTTTTCTGCAACATAATCAATGCTATACCCCGCTGCTTCTCTTGCTTCTTTCAATTTAGAACTCATAGTTACCCACTAAGTTGTCTTAAGAATAATTCGAATTTTTTATTAGCTAATATAAGCATATTTAAGTTAACGGTTTCCTGGAATTTAAGTTCTGTTACAAAATTGGTAAAAATACCAGCACTTTGATTATTGTTATTAATCCAACTTAATAAATCAACTCTATTTTGTTGTTTTTTTATTATTTCCGTAACAAAACGCCTCTGTTTATCATAAAAATCATCTTTTAGGGATTGGATAGATAGTCTATTCCAATAAGAATCGTCTATCTGCGCATCGCATGATTTTCTAAGCCAATCAATATTCAATAACTCTCCACTTTCAAAGTATAAGTTTGCAACATCTTCGTCTTTAGAATTAGTAACTTTAGCAACATAAATAATATCAAAAGCTGATACTAACGATTCTAAAGAAGCTACAGCTTTTGCTAGACTTTCTTGAACTCCTGCTTGTTTATAAATATTGATTTTATTATAAAATTTTGTTTTAGTTTCTCCCACTAGAAGTTTTCCCATTAAGCTAGTTATCCGGTGTATTTGCTCTTTATAATCTTCTATAGTCTCTAAAATATTGATCGGAGATTTGGTATTTTTTATAAACCAGCTAATACCCCGGCGCATTATTTTGGCAAGGTCAGTAAACATATCCACTTTTATTTCTGTAGTAATTGTCTTATCCAGGTTCTCTACTTTTTTCCATAAACCGTCTAAATCAAACAATTCGCAAATGACACTGTGGGCTCTTGCAATATCACATAAAACTCCACCTGTTTCTTTTTCGATATCAGTAATTAATGACCCCCCCCAGTTGATTAACTAATTTATTAGCTATAACAGTAATTATAATTTCTTTTTTTAAAGGATGATTTAGAATTTCGTTGCTAAACTTATCTCTCATTAAATGAGGAAAATAATTAAACAAATATTTCTGAAAGTATTTATCTTCTGCAATATTCGAGCACATCAGCTGCTTTTCCACTAACATTTTGCTATACGACAATAACACTGCAAGTTCTGGGCGTGTTATTTTTTCTCTTGCAATTGCTCTGCGCGAAAGTTCTGACAAAGCAGGCAAGAATTCAACTTCTCTGTTTAGTAAACCTTCTTGTTCTAGGTTACGTATTAACTGCCCAAAATTTTCAATATTTAAAACTGGTGTTCTTTGCGCAATAGTAATTGCTTGATTCTGATCATAATTATCAGTTAATACTAATTCCTCGACTTGCCCGGTCATTTGCTGTAACAAATAGTTACGTTCTTCTACAGGAAAGCTACCAGAAGAAGTAGACATATTCAAAGCAATTTTAATATTTACTTCGTGGTCAGAACAATCAACACCGGCAGAATTATCAATAAAATCAGTATTTATATGTCCGCCACAAAGAGCATACTCAATTCTACCGAGCTGGGAAACTCCAAGATTTCCCCCCTCACAGATTACTTTAGTGCGTATATCTCTCGCATCACAGCGTAAATTATCATTTGATTTATCACCAATATCTGCATTATTTTCTGATAATGCTTTAATATAAGTGCCTATCCCACCATTCCATAATAAATCCACATCAGCTTTTAGAATCGCTTTAATTAAATCATTAGGAGTAACAGAATTACTTTCTAAACCAAGAAGGCTTTGTATTTCCTTAGATATATCAATGATTTTTGCCGATCTCTCGAAAACCCCCCCCACCTTTAGAAATTAATTCAGGATTATAATCCGACCATTTACTACCTGGCATATTAAACAACCGTTGCCTCTCTTTATAACTTGACTTGTAGTCTGGATTTGGATCTATAAAAATATGCATATGGTTAAATGCCGCTACCAATTTTATATATTTGGAGAGCAACATACCGTTACCGAATACATCTCCTGACATATCTCCAATACCAATTACTGTAAATGGCTCGGACTGAATATCCCTGCCCATATCATAAAAATGAGAGCGAGCTGAAATCCACACTCCTTTAGCTGTAATACCCATCTTTTTATGATCATAACCCACTGATCCACCGGATGCAAAAGCATCACCAAGCCAGAAATTATACTCCAGTGAAACGTGATTTGCATAATCAGAAAAAGATGCGGTTCCTTTATCAACCGCTACTACTAAATATGGATCGTCATGATCGTAAATTACGGTTTTTGCCGGCCGAACTATTTCACCATTAACCAAGTTATCAGTAAGGTCTAAAAGGCCTCTCAAGAAATTTTGATAACATTCAACAACTTTTACCATATATTCCGTGCGAGAAAAGTGTCCTTGCTCAAATTTAACAAAGAAACACCCTTTAGAACCAACCGGTACTATAACAGCATTCTTAGCCATCTGAGCCTTCATCAAGCCCAGTACTTCTAATCTATAATCTTCTCCCCTATCTGACCACCTAATTCCTCCCCGTGCAACCTTCCCACCCCTAAGGTGGATACCTTCAAATTCATTAGAATAAATAAAAATTTCAGCATAAGGTCTTGGCAGCGGTAGGTCTGGCACTTTATGCGAATCAAATTTAAAAGAAATATAAGGTTTTATCGCATCATCTCTGGTTTGATAAAAATTAGTTCTAGTAATTGCTTTAATAATTTGATACATATTACGCAGGACTTTATCCTCCGTACTATTTGAAACTACATCAAGGTAATTTTCTAGGTCCTTACTAATAGATTTTGCCAGTTTTTTTGAATATAATTCA
>Ga0209229_10000471_pt1 | contig 16256 bp, 14 predicted proteins | sample SanBayMetagenome_FD_187466 | JGI IMG/M metagenome (GOLD analysis project Ga0209229, IMG submission 187466) | Freshwater and sediment microbial communities from dead zone in Sandusky Bay, Ohio, USA (SPAdes) (version 2) | ecosystem: Environmental > Aquatic > Freshwater > Lentic > Sediment... | reverse complement strand
GCAAACATCTTTAGTGGTGGACGCCGGCCCTGACTTCAGAGCACAGATGTTGCGTTCCAACATCAACACACTCGATGCCATTCTTCTTACGCATGCACACAAAGACCACATGGCGGGATTAGATGATGTAAGGGCCTACAATCATTTTCAACGGCGACCGATGCATCTCTATGCCGATCCCCGTACCGAAGAAGCGGTGCGCCGTGATTTTTACTATGCGTTCTCGGACGGCAAGTACCCGGGCACGCCCGACATCGATCTCTTCTCGATCGGTTCCGAGCCTTTTCAGGTTGGCGATATTCCCGTAACCCCGATCGAAGTCATGCACTTGCGTATGCCCGTGCTGGGGTTTCGCTTCGGCGACTTCACCTACATCACCGATGCCAATTTTATCGAAGAAGCTGAACTGGACAAGATCCGGGGCAGTCGCGTTTTGGTGCTGAATGCCCTGCGAAAAGAAAAACATCTCTCGCATTTCACGCTTTCGGAAGCGATCGAATTGGCTACATCCCTTGATGTGCCGCAAGTCTATTTTACGCATATTTCACATCAGTTGGGATCGCATGCGGAGGTCAGTGCCGAACTGCCTGACGGTTGTAACCTGGCTTATGATGGCCTAGGGATTCAAGTCTCGTAAAATACCTAACAGTTGTTCGTGTTATGAAATTATTCCCGACTTTTGGGCTATGCATTTTCAATCTACAGAACTCACCGAGCAGGTAAAGCAAACCGCCCGTGATTTTGCGGAGCGGGCCATTCGTCCGCATGTGATGGAATGGGATGAGTCGCAATTTTTTCCGCGGGATGTATTTCGTCGCCTGGGTGAACTGGGCCTAATGGGTGTGTTGGTGCCGGAAGAATATGGCGGATCGGGCATGGGTTATGCCGAATACAAAGCGGCGATTGTGGAGCTTGCAAAGGTTTGTGGTTCGGTCGGACTCAGCATGGCGGCTCATAATTCTCTTTGTACCGGTCACATACTTGCCTTTGGCAATGAGGAACAGAAGAAAAAATGGTTGCCGCGACTGGCCAGTGGAGAGGTGATCGGTGCCTGGGGGCTGACCGAGGCGAATACCGGCAGTGATGCCAGCAATATGCGTTGTACAGCGGTCCGAGAAGGGGATGAATGGGTGATCAATGGTACCAAGAACTGGATCACGCATGGTATCAGTGGAGAAATTGCGGTTTTGATCACGCGTACCGGTGAGCCTCGTACAAAAAACAATGCAACGGCATTTGTGGTGGAGCGGGGCACACCCGGATTTTTAGCGGGGAAGAAAGAGAATAAACTCGGGATGCGTTGCAGTGAAACAGCTGAAATGATCTTTGATAACTGTCGCATTCCGGATGCGAATCGTTTAGGTGAAGTCGGTGATGGATTTCATCAGTCAATGAAAGTATTAGATGGCGGACGCATTTCTATTGCCGCCCTTTCGTTGGGTATTGCTCGGGGTGCTTACGAGGCGGCCCTGAATTATGCGCAGGAAAGAGAACAGTTTGGAAAGCCTATTGCACAATTCCAGGCCATCGGATTCAAACTGGCGGATATGGCAACGGAAATAGAGGCGGCGGATCTGCTCACCGATCAGGCGGCCTATAAAAAACAGCATCATTTACCGATGACACAAGATGCGGCCATGGCTAAATATTATGCTAGTGAAGTAGCGGTGAAGGTCGCCAATGAGGCGGTGCAGATTTTTGGTGGTTATGGATACACAAAAGATTTTCCTGTGGAGAAATTTTATCGGGATGCCAAGTTGTGTACGATCGGGGAGGGAACTTCAGAGATCCAGAAGTTGGTCATTGCTCGATCGATCCAGCGTTGATCATTGCAATTCTTGCAGGTCGACAAGCTTTTTGTAATAACCATTTTGCGCGATCAGACTTTCGTGGTTTCCTCTTTCTACGATCAAGCCTTCCTGCATCACGAGAATTTCATCTGCGTGCCGGATGGTGGAGAGTCGGTGCGCGATCACTAGGCTGGTTCGGTCTTTCATTACATTATTGATGGCTTCCTGTACCAGTCGCTCGCTCTCGGTATCGAGGGAAGAGGTGGCTTCATCTAAGATCAGGATAGCGGGATTTTTCAACAGGGCGCGTGCGATGGTCAGTCGTTGACGTTCACCGCCACTGAGTTTACTGCCCCGATCGCCCACGTTGGAATTATATTGGTCGGCTTTCTGTCGGATGAACGTGTCGGCATTTGCCAGTCGCGCGACTGCTTCTATTTGCGGAAGTGGGGTTCCCTCCATACCCAGCGAAATATTATTTGCAATGGTATCATTGAACAGTATGGCTTCTTGAGTAACCAGGCTCATGTGTTGGCGAATGGAGGATAATGCGTATTCGCGGATGTCGACGCCATCGATCAACACCTGTCCGTCGGTCACATCATGAAATCTTGCCAGTAGGTCTGCCAAAGTCGATTTACCGGAACCGGAGGAGCCGACCAGCGCGATGGTTTTTCCTTTTGGCAGGGTGAAGTTGATTGTATTCAGGACCAGCTTTTCACTGTAAGCGAATCGTACGTTTCGGAACTCGATCTGTTGCTGGAATCCGTCAAATTTTATACCGGTCGGATTTTCATCGATGGTTTGTGGTGTGCCCAGTAACTCTTCGATGCGTGCGATGGCGGCGGAACCTTTTCGCATGTTGCTGAAAGAAGTGGAAAGGGATTTAACGGGATTGATGATGTTATAAAAAAGTGCGAGATAAGCCAGAAAGGTGGAAGGGGCCAGTGCGATCTCTTTATTCAATACGCTTTGTCCACCGAACCACAGGATACCGACGAATACGCCCACGCCTAATACTTCTGATACGGGTGAGGCCAGGTCTCGGCGGCGACTGATCCGGTTGCGGGCGTGCAGCAATTCATCATTGGTCTGCTCAAATCGATTTCGGATCCAGTCTTGTGCATTGAACGACTTGATGATGCGGAGTCCGAGCAGCGTTTCATCTAAAATGCTTAACGATTCACCTTGTTTTTCCGCGGCCTCTTGTGATGTTTTCTTTAGTTGCCGGGAGATACGTCCGAGTATGAATCCGATGGCGGGGATGCAGACCAGTATGGCCAAGGTCAGCGCCGGGCTGATATAAAAAAGAACAAGGAAATTGATGAGGATGGTCATCGGGTCACGCACCCAACCTTCAAGTGCTCCTACCAACGAATTTTCTACCTCGTACACATCATTGGTTAAGCGGCTCATCAGGTCTCCTTTTCGCTGTTCTGTGAAGTAGCCGATGGGAAGGGTAAGTACTTTTTGATAGATATCTGTTCGAAGGCGGTGAATGATCCGATTTTTCATCGGATTCAGGATGTAGAAGGACAGATACAGAAAGATGTTTTTGAAGCCGATCGAAAGGAGGATGATCAGACAGATGATCCCCAGGGTGGCGACAGGTGTCAGGGTATCGACCTGTTGTAGCAGTACCTGGCGGATGGTTTCCATCACGGTATTGTCGGCCGGTTGGGAAAGGCGGCTGTTATCGCCATTGAAGATCAGATCGAAAAAAGGGGCCAGCATCCCGAAGGAGACGATCGAAAAAACGATGGACAGCAGGATGCAGATCAGGTAACCGGTGATGGAGCCGGTTTGATGACGGAGGTATTGGAAGATGCGGGCGTAGGTGCGCATGGGTTCGATCGGTACAAAGTAACTAATTTTAGGCCAGCGATCGGGTTTCGGTCGACTAGCAACTTAACAAACGTGCAGCCATGGAGGAAGGAAAACGTCAGCGGCAGATCGCCGGCTTATTGAATGAGGAGATGAATCGGATCTTTCAATCGCTTGGTTTGTCCATGCAGGATGGAGGAATGATCTCGATCTCCGCCGTGAAGGTCACCCCGGATCTCCTGGAGGCAAGATTTTACCTCAGTTTCTTTCAGGTTAAGGATCCGGATGCTGCACTGCGAAAAGTGACTGAGCGAATGCCGGAGATCAAACGTGAACTGACAAATCAAGTGCGACACCAGTTGCGCAATATGCCGGTTCTCAAGTTCTTTCGTGACGACACCCTGGATCATGTTTTTAAGATGGAGGAATTATTCAAGCGAATTGGCGAGGAGAACAAAACGGTGGAGGGGTCTGCAGACACTACCACGAACACCTAAATCACATCTTCTTTGTACCTGCATTTTGCCTGGCGATATTTTCGGTCTCCCAAGTCAACTACGGCCATTTCTCTGATCGCGTGGACCAGCGTTATAGCCATTGCCGTCGGCACGGGGGCGCTGCTGTTGGTGCTGAGTGTTTTCAATGGGTTTGAGGGGTTGGTCAAATCGCTCTACGCAGATTTTTATCCACCGATCCGCATCATGCCTGCAAAGGGAAAATTTACGGAGATGCCGGATTCGATGCAGGCGCGATTGGCTACTTGGCCGGGTGTTTCTGTGTTGTCAAGAACCATTGAGGATAAGGTTATTTTACAGCAGGGCGAGTATCAGTCAGTTATTCAGCTAAAAGGGGTTGATGAAGCATATAGTCAGGTGTCCGGTGTTCCGGATAGGATCTATCATGGATCCTATTCGTTGGGCACTTACGAGCAGCCGGCGTTGGTGGTAGGTGCCGGTGTGGAGGAGGCGTTGGGTTTGTATGCAGGTAAGGAGGTGACGACTCTTCGCGCCTATATACCTCGGCGCGGCGGTGGTCGTTCTTTGTCTGAAGAAAACATCCAGCAACGAGAACTTTATGCATCCGGTTCATTCATGATCCAGCAGGATTTCGATGAACAGTATGGGTTGACGCGGTATGATTTTTTGCGTGATGTGTTAGGGGCGTCAGCCACTTCGTTCAGTGCGCTGGAGATAAAATTGGCAGATCCGGATCGGCTGCAACAAGTTAAAAAGGAGCTCAGGTCTTATTTGGGTCCGGCTTTCAGGGTGGAGGACCGTTACGAACAGAATCAAAGTTTATATGGGGTGATGAATGCAGAGCGGTGGATCGTATACGGTGTTTTGTCTTTGATCTTAGTGGTAGGTGCCTTCACCATGATCGGGGCGTTGACCATGTTGATATTGGAGAAGCAAACCGATATACAGATCCTTCGTTCATTGGGGGCAGAGCCGAGTGTGATACGCCGAATCTTTTTTTCAGAGGGGATGTTACTGGCTGGCATCGGGGCCGGTCTTGGTATGCTCTTGGCCTTATTACTGATCTGGCTTCAGCAAACGTTTCACTTGATTCCGTTGGGCGGTGGTAGTTTTCTGATCGATCACTATCCGGTTGAATGGAAAGGTCGGGATGCATGGCTGATCGCCGGCACGGTATTTTTCATAGCCGGTCTGGCCTCCTGGATTCCCGCATCAAAGGCGGCGTCTCGTGTGGAGTCGCTTCGTACTCAGTAATCGCCTACGGTTTCCGGTAATTGTTCCAAGGCTCTTTTCAGTTGCTCGTCGTTCGGTGCGATGCCGTGCCACTCGTGTGTTCCTTCCATGAAGTCGACGCCTTTGCCCATGGCGGTACGCATCAGGATCACGATGGGTTTTTGATTGCCGGTAAGTGATTTTGCTTTTTCCAGTCCGGCTACTACTTCATTCATCTCGTTGCCATTCATCTCCAGTACAAGCCATCCGAAGGATTCGAATTTGGCTCGGAGATCGCCGAGGCCCATGACCTTGTCGGTCGGACCATCGATCTGCTGCCCGTTCCAGTCGATCGTAGCGATCAGGTTGTCAATTTTATGATGTGCTGCGAATAGGGCTGCTTCCCAGATCTGTCCCTCATCTAATTCTCCATCGCCATGCAAGGAGAAAACAAGGTGCTGATCTCCGTTCATTTTTTTTGTGAGTGCCGCGCCGGCTGCTACACTGAGTCCTTGTCCCAACGAGCCCGATGCGATTCGTACGCCAGGCAGGTGTTCATGTGTGGCGGGGTGTCCTTGTAAGCGGGAGTTCAGTTTGCGGAAACTAGCTAGTTCGCTGATGGGGAAGTATCCGGCTCGGGAGAGCGTTGCATAAAAAACAGGGGATATATGTCCGTTCGACAGGATGAACAGGTCTTCTTCACGTGCGTCCATGGAAAAAGCGGGATCATGTTTCATGACCTTGAAATAGAGGGCGGTGAAAAAATCGGCGCAACCGAGTGACCCTCCGGGGTGTCCGCTGTTGACACCGTGTACCATACGGAGTATGTCGCGGCGTATCTGGGTGGCGAGGGCGGAGAGGTCTTTCATTTCGTTGGTTTTTACAAAAATCACAAGATTGTGGGAGACGATTTCAGGAAGGGGAGTTTTCCTACCCACTTTTTTTCAACAAACGGATTTTTAGTTGTTTACAATATGTTCACGAGTAATTTTGGTCATAACCCGGGCTTTTACCTTAGTTTAGATTGTTATTTCTATGATCCTGGAAATTCTAATGGCTCTGGCTGGAGCCTTCTTGTTTACGTTTTTGACTGTGCCGGTAGTGATCGAGATCGCTGCCCGGAACAGGCTTTTCGACCGTCCCAATGCCCGTAAAATCCATAAACGAAGAATATCTTCACTGGGAGGTGCCGCCATTTTTACCGGTTTTTTGATCTCTACCATGCTTTTTGTGCCGGAAGAAACCCGTCCGGAATTCCGTTTTTATTTGTCGGCTATTGTCATCGTTTTTTTTCTGGGTTTGAAGGATGATCTCAGCGATCTGAGTGCCATGAATAAGTTGATCGGTCAGTTGATCGTGGCCTCGATTCTGATATTTGCCGGCGGCTTGCGTTTGGAGGGCATGTACGGGCTGTTCGGATTAAGGGAAGTCCCTGAGTTATTCTCGTATGCGCTTACTTACGCCACCATCATTGTGGTGATGAATGCCTTTAACTTGATCGATGGGGTGGATGGACTTGCAACCAGTATGGGTATCATTAGTGTTTGTGTGTTCGGTGTATATTTTGCGGCATCCGGGCAATTAGTGTTTGCCATGATGGCTTTTTCATTGGGCGGTAGCCTGATCGCCTTTTTGATCTTCAATCATCAGCCGGCCAAGATCTTCATGGGTGATTCCGGTTCTCTCTTGATCGGCACGGTTAATTCAATTTTGGTCATTCGGTTCATTCACACTGCTAGTGATCCCGCTGCAGCTTTGCCAATGAATGCTTCAGTGGCCGTTGGTTTTGCGATTCTGTTTGTGCCTTTGCTCGATACCTTACGCATGTTCACTGTTCGTCTATTAAAAGGACATTCCCCTTTTCGACCCGATCTCAATCACCTCCATCATTTATTGTTGGATAGGGGGCTCACTCACTTTCAGATCACACTCACTTGTGTACTTTCCAATTTACTTTTTTTGGGGGCCGCTTGGTATTTCTCGTTATTCGGATCAACCGCTGTTCTATTAACGGAGGTAGCTATTGGTTTTATGCTGATTGGAGTGCTTTATTTCACCCGTCCGGTCGCAGTTACTGCAGAATCGGAGGTTGATACGCCGGTGATTGATATCAACAGCGATGTGAATACCAAAGCGGAGTAGTCTGTTTTTCGTTCCCGTATCCTTTCGTTAGATTTGCCTTTTCTACATGAAATTTTATTGCTATGTCTGATGAATTGATCGCCGTTGAGCGCCACGCTGAAGAATCCATGATCAAAGCCATACAGTTTCTGGAGTCTGAATTGGTCAAGATCCGTGCCGGAAAGGCCAATCCGCAAATGTTAGATGGCCTGGCTGTAGACTATTATGGATCCCCGATGCCGATCAATCAGGTCGCGAACATCAGTGTGTTGGATGCTCGCACACTCAGCATTCAGCCCTGGGAAAAGAATATGTTACAGCCTATCGAGCGAGCGATCATTGCCGCGAATATGGGTGTAACACCTCAGAATGACGGGGTGTTGATACGGATTTTCATGCCGCCGTTGACGGAGGAGCGTCGCAAGGAATTAGTGAAAAGATGCCAAGGAGAAGGCGAGCAATCTAAGGTCGCGATCCGAAACATCCGCCGGGATGCTATTGAGCAAGTAAAGAAATTACAGAAGAATGGGTTGAGTGAGGATGTGGCAAAAGGAGGTGAGACTTCCATCCAGGAGATAACCGACAGGCACATCGCATTGGTCGACAAGCATCTCGCCGCCAAGGAAAAAGAGATCATGTCCGTTTAGGATCGTTTGTTCACCAGGTATACGCCCGACAAAATGATTGCCAGACTGAGGATCTGAAGTGGGTCGATCTCGATATTATCGATCCACCCGACGATCACGGCTACTACCGGAATCCCATAGGTGACCAGTGACGCGAACAATCCCCCCGCCAACTGCAACAATTGATAGAAAAAGATCGTGGCCAGCGCACTGCCTGCGATCCCCAGCGCAATTCCTTTCCAGATGGCTATTTGCACCGCTTGATCTTCGAACGCAAGGGCTGAAAAATCAAAATACCAAAGCAGCAGGGCTGTGGGTATGATCATCAATGCGATGGAAACGGAGGCCAGGTGCAATGGTTTTACGCCCTGCAATCGATGGGCCACCAGGTTCACATTGATCCCGTAAAGGACCGTTCCAGTAAGAATGGCCAGCGTGGGAAGCAGACGGGCTACGGTCAGTTCGGCTTCACCTCGGATAACGGGCAACAAGGTGAGCAGAATCAATCCGGTCAATCCGATCCCGATCCCGATCAGCCGGTGCAGCGCCACACGATCCTTATAAAATAAAATAGCGATCGTGACTACACAGAGCGGGGTCAGTGCATTCAGAATGCCCCCCATCGGTCCGGTTATGGCCGGGTCATTCAGCGCAAAGGCAAAAAGAAACGCGGGCAATAGGTTGCCGATTGTTCCGTTCAGGGCCACAAGCGCGATCTGTCGGCTGGGTATCGAGCGAAAATGAAAGATGGCGAGTGGGAGGAAGAAAACGGCTGCAGAGAAGATCCTCAATGCCGCCAGTCGATTCGGATTGATGACAGTGGCACTTTCTTCCATCAGTTTGAAGGAGCTTCCCCAGATCAGGCAAAGCATCAAAAAGAGGATCCATTTCCAGACTTGGTTCGTTCTCATGGCGCAAAGTTGGGTTTTATACGGAGTTGTGTGGGAGTTTTTTATTTTCTTTACTGAAAAATCACTCCTATGGGCATGTTGAAAGAATTTCGGGATTTTGCCATGAAAGGCAATATCGTCGACCTGGCTGTTGCCGTGATCATTGGCGGCGCCTTTGGAACCATTGTATCTTCTCTGGTGGAGGATGTGATAACACCCCTTTTATTGGCACCGGCCCTGGAAGCGGTACATGCAACAGATTTGGATAAATTGGTATGGAACGGGGTTAAATACGGAAAATTTCTCGCTGCCACCATCAAGTTCGTCTTTATTGCCTTTGTGATGTTCGGATTGGTCAAAGCCATGAACCGGATGGTCAAAAAAGAAGCCGCGAAGTCTGCACCGACACCTGCCCCGACGCCGGAGGATATTGTATTGTTACGGGAGATCCGTGATTCGTTGAAAAAGTAATCGGCCGGAGCCGTCTCAACCCCCTAATTTTGTCCGCCTAGTCCATGGCAGTACACCCCGCATATCAGATACGTTTGCCCCAGTTCGAGGGGCCCTTTGACCTATTGCTGTTCTTCATCGAACGCGACGAGTTGGATATTTATAATATTCCGATCAACCGGATCATTAATGATTTTCTGGCCTTTATCCGAGAAAGTGAGGAGTTGAATATTGAGCTCAGCAGTGAGTTTATTCTATTCATATCGACCTTGATGCGGATCAAAGCAAAAATGCTACTGCCACGCAAGGAGTTGGATGCGGATGGTCAAGAGATCGATCCCCGTCAGGAGTTGATCAGCAAGATCCTGGAGTACAAACGTTTCAAAGAGGCCTCTGCTCAATTGGCTGATATGGAGGCCTTGCGCATGCTGATGGTAAAGCGGGGGAATATTCAGCGGGAGATGATGTCGGTGGGTGAAACAGCTGCGGAGGGTACCGAAATCCAAACGTTGACTCTTTTCAAGCTGATGAAGGCATTCGAGAAGGCCTTACAGCGATATTCGGATCGGGTAAATCGGCCGGTTCATACCGTGGTGCAGTACAACTACACCATGGAAGAAAGTCGGGAGCAAATGATGAACATAGCATTACAGGACCGCACCTTGGCCTTTGAGCGAATCTTCGACCGGTGTGAGAACCGGGTGCACGCGATCTTTACGTTCCTATCCTTATTAGAGTTGATCCAACAAAAATTTCTCCGCATCCTAATCGGTGAGGGCCGAAACAATTTCATTATCGAATACATCGACCCGGCCGATCGCGAAACGGAATCCGCTTCGGAAGAATCAGCGGGTCTCTGATCGAATCACTTGCTGATCGCTGGCCAGTTGGCTGGTAAGCATCTCTCTGACCACTTGCATGATGGCTTCCGTATCGTATTCGCATTCGCGATGTAATTCCTTCGGTGTGCCATGTTCAACGATGCGATCAGGAATGCCGAGTATGCGTACTTCATTTTTGTAGCCCTCTTTGGCCATGAATTCCAGAACGGCCGATCCGAATCCGCCTTGTACAGACCCGTCCTCCACTGTTACGAGGTAGGGATAACGTTGACAAACTTCGTGCAGCATGGCTTCATCGATCGGTTTTACAAATCGCATATCGAAATGCCCCGGGTTGTATCCTTCCAAACGTAGTTGTTTGATCGCTCTTTCAGCAAAATTGCCCGGGTGTCCGATGGTCAGGATGGCTAGTTCGTTGCCATCTTTCAATTTTCTTCCGGTTCCGATCTCGATGGCTTCAAAGGGTGTACGCCACTCCGGCATCACGCCTTCTCCGCGGGGGTAGCGGATCACCATCGGGTACTGGGTCGATTCAAGTTGGGCGGTGTACATCAGATTGCGCAATTCCTGTTCGTTCATCGGTGCGCTGATGATCAAGTTCGGGATGCAACGGAAATAGGCGATGTCGTAGCATCCGTGGTGAGTTGGGCCGTCATCGCCCACCAGACCGGCACGATCGAGGCAGAATACTACCGGTAATTTTTGGATCGCTACATCGTGCACGACTTGATCGTAAGCACGCTGCATGAATGATGAGTAGATGTTGCAGAAGACGCGCAAGCCTTGTGTAGCCATACCGGCGCTGACCGTTACAGCATGTTGTTCGGCGATGCCCACATCAAACGCGCGATCGGGCATTTTTTCCATCATGAATTTCAGGGAGGAGCCGGAGGGCATGGCAGGTGTTACGCCGAACACGTTGTCGTTCATTTCGGCGAGTTCGATCATGGTGTGACCGAACACATCCTGGTATTTTGGGGGTTGGGGCTTTTCGAATGTTTTCTTGACGATTTCACCGGTGATTTTATCGAACAATCCCGGAGCATGCCATTTGGTTTGATCCTTTTCAGCAAGTGCATATCCTTTTCCCTTCGTAGTGATGATATGCAGGATCTTGGGACCCGGAATTTCACGCAGGTCGCGGAGTGTGTCGACCAGTTTGGCGATGTTGTGTCCGTCGATCGGACCGAAATAACGGAGCTTCAGTGCTTCAAATAGGTTGGAGCTGCTGTTGATCATCCCTTTCAGTCCGTCCGTTAATTTATGCGCCATCGAACGACTGAAAGTTTTTCCGACCGGCAGTTTGCCGAGCAGGGACCATACATCGTCTTTCACTTTGTTGTACGTGGGTGAAGTGGTGATGTCGGTCAGGTATTCCTTAAGGGCACCTACATTTGGATCGATGCCCATGCAATTATCATTCAGGATGATCAACATATCACTATCCGCTACGCCGGCATGATTCATGCCTTCGAAGGCCAAGCCGGCCGTCATGGCGCCATCACCGATCACTGCTACAACTTTTCTGTCTTTTTCACCTTTGTATTTGGCCGCCATGGCCATTCCGAGCGCAGCAGAAATCGAGGTGGAGGAGTGGCCCACACCGAACGTGTCGTATTCACTCTCGCTGCGTTTGGGAAAGCCGCTAAGTCCTTTGTATTTCCGGTTGGTCACGAAATTGTCTCGACGACCGGTGAGGATCTTATGCCCGTATGCCTGATGCCCCACATCCCATACCAGTTGATCGTAAGGGGTGTTATAGACGTAATGGAGGGCTGTAGTGAGTTCAACAACGCCGAGGCTGGCTCCGAAATGTCCACCATGTACACTGACGACATCGATGATATACTGCCGAAGTTCATCGCAAACCTGATGAAGTTTTTCTCTCGGGAGCTTTTTAAGGTCGGCCGGGGAATTGATGGCTTGTAGGAGTGATCCAGGTTGAATGTTCATTTGTGTAATGTTCCGTTGGTAAAGATAGGCGAAGGGGCTTCACGCTAGTCCAAATTAACAAACGGAATGGGTTCGGGTTCGCGGCTATTTTAGCCTTTGCGGACCCGGATAGAACGGGAGGTTTGTTTGCCGGGTTCGGCAAACTGCAAAAAGTAAAATCCGACAGGCCTTTCACTTAGATTCAAGCTGATGCGGTTCAATCCCGGTACAACCGGTTGGCGAACCTGTTGCAGGAGCTGGCCATTTTGATTCAGGATACGGATCTCGGTGATTCCTGCAGTTTGGAAATGGGCTTCTAATTGGATCGGTCCGTTAGAGGGGTTAGGGTATATCCGATCTGGAGTGGTTGTGATGCCGGTTGTGAGTCGGATGGTTTGGGACCAGTTGTTTTCTTCTTGCAGAGAGATCATACGGAGCCGAACGAATTGAATATCACCGTCAACTGGAATCTGTAATTGATTGATCCATTCATTCGGGATGCCCAGGGGTACCGGCTGAATGCGAATGGGCTCGAATCGGGTGCCGTTCCGACTACCCTCAATGATCACACTTTCAAGCAGGCGTGCTTCCTCAATGGTCCACTTGAACCGAACCTCTTCTCCACTTCGATTCGCCTCAAAAGAACGGAGTTCGAGTGGCAGCGTGACGACAGAACAGCCGGAGATCGTGAATGGGAACGTCCGCAAATAGCATCCTTTTGCAGAGGACACCGTCAGTCGATAACTGCCAGCTCGTAAACTATCGATCGTGATCGTATTCGGGTTGATTGCAGTGCCACTGATGTATAGGTCGTTGGCATCAAATTGTCCATTTTTATTGCTGTCAAGTGCCAGTATGTAAGACATAGGGAAAACACCTGCAAAATCTGGTGCAGAAACGGTTACTGCCACTTTGCCATCACGTGCACAGGTGCTTGCTTTCACATAGTAGAAATTGTACTGCACGTCCTGCGCCTCACCACCTCTGTTATTAGTGGCACCGGCACTTTGCTGGGGATCTTTAACCCATCCGCAGTCGCCATCCGTGGTGCGGGCAAAACTATTTCCTCTTCCGGCAGAGGCACCGATCGTTTCATAGACCACATTCAGCGTATTCAGGTTGAAGGTCTGACTGGTGCAACTAGACCAAAGTGGTGCATTTGTAGTGATGGTGCTGTTACTTTCGACCGGCAAACTCCTGGCCACTGCATCTACAATATTCAGCTGTGGATCGAGCAGTACGACTTGCTCATTGGCGCTTCCACCATCGGTGAAAAATCCATCACCCGTTGTCGGGATCGGTCCGCTGGTACATCCGCAGGCATTCCAGTTCAAGTCGGCTGTAATGGTGCTATCCAGGTTGGCACAAGGGCCGGCGATCACATTCTGTCCGGCGATCACATAAAATTCACCGGGTTGCAGGATCGTGCCTTCCGGAATGGTAACGGAGAAATCTCCATCTGTGAGAATGTAGCAGCCGATGTTAACTGGACCCGGACCGAAATTCAGCAGTTCAACGAATTCAGCGGTGGTGCCACAAGCAGAACCCGGCCAGGGCATGTATTCATTGATAACAACTCGTCCCTGAGCGTCTGCAGGTCGAGGGGTTGCAATAAATAATGCGAAGAGCAACAGGCCTCGAACCGTAATGAGGAGTTGGCTTTTCATGGCTGATTGGATTCAGAACCAAACATACCATCGTGCTCTCCGGATTTCTTAATTAAAGACGAAAATCTGTCCAGAATAAGGGGAAAAACATGCCGGAATCGTAAACTCTACTTGGGGGTTTTACGATTTGTTGCTTGCATGCACGGCTTGACATATCGATGAAATCAGGTCTGTATCTTTTTCGATCGCGTTTCCAACTACGATCAGATCAGCCCCCGCGCGACAATTCGCAGCTGCTTTTTCAGGCGTGGTGATGCCGCCGCCCACGATCAGCGGAATGGAGATCTGCTCGGAGACGGCCTTTATCATTTCTGTGGGGATCGGCATTAAGGCACCGCTGCCGGCATCCAGGTAGATCAGCTTCATGCCCAGCATTTCTCCTGCCAAGGCTGTACAGACGGCGATCTCATTTTTGTTGGAGGGCAATGGGTTCGCATTGCTGATGTAGGAAACAGTAGTGGGCAGTCCACCATCCACCACCATATATCCGGTGGATATGATTTCCAGCCCGCTTTTCTTAACCAGCGGGGCAGATATTACATGTTGTCCGATCAAGAGCTCGGGATTGCGACCCGAGATCAAGGAGAGGTAGAGTAAGGCGTCAGCTGCCGGGGTTACTTGGCTCGGGCTTCCCGGAAATAAGATGACTGGGATCTTGGTTTGTGCCTTTATGCTGAGGACTAATTCTTCCAAGTGCGTGCTCACGACTAGACTCCCACCCACCAGCAAAAAGTCGACTTCTGCAGACACACATTTTTCAATCAGCTCTCCCACCTGATCGATTTGGGTTTTATCCGGGTCTACCAAAACCGCAAAGGATTTTTTTCCGGCCGCTCTTCGGTCGAGCAATTCTTTATAAACGGTATGGCTGGATGCTTGCATGGGCGATAAAAATCCGAAAAAATAATTAAATACATTTCATTCGGGACGAAGATACACGGCTAATTGCCAGGTATGTTGTCCGATCAAGCTGGAAGTCGTTTGTACGTCCCTGCGCATATAACCGATCTCCAGATCCCAAACCGGTGCAGGCCGATAGCCCAGCGCCAGATAGAAACGATTTTGATCGAACCATTTTCCATTGAGCTTTTCTCTTCCCGTCGCGTGTAAAAAAACTTCATTTTGTAACGCTCCGAACAGGCCCCGTTCAAAGGGGCGTTTAGTAGACCAAGGCAGTATCAGACGATTGAAATACCTGAATCGGGTGGAGTAGATCGAAATGGATGGAATGGCTACACCCTCGGTAAATCGGGTCGGTCCGATAAAGCGCTCCTCCAGGCGAAAGCGGTGCTGAAGCGTGAACAGACGGATCGGTTGCAGATAAAGCCATTGCTGCCAAATACGGTGTTCAGGTGTGTAGGCACTGACGCCGGTTGTTTTGGCTATGCCATGAACGTAAGCGTAACCCAGGGTCAGTATATTTCTTTTGTTAAGCTGATATTGGAGACCTGGCCGGATTAACCAGGTTTTCAATTGGTTCATGTCGGCACCGCTTCGTAGCTGTGCATCCAAATGAAGTCCCCAGCCCTTTTTATATGGCCCATTTACAAAAACACTTCCCCAGGCGCTTGGGCCATCCTGGCCATAAAGCACCATGCCATGCAACACCACAAGGATGATCAACCGGTATTTGCGCGTCACACAAGGGATCTTCATCATCTCCAAAACTAATAAAACCGGATTTGCCCGGAGACTGACAACAGGCAGTTCCTCCAATTGATCACCATCGGTAGTTTGCAGGTGTCTTAAACTCCTTTTCATTGGGTGGACAATTGTGATGAGATTACCAAAAATATTTTTTCCATCTTTTGGAGGGGTTTGTGAAAAAATGATGAAAACCCTGTCCAGTAGGCGTTTCACATGTTTACACGGCCTTTTCCACACGATGTTGAAATTTCAAACAAGGAATTTCAGGCAGCAAAAAATACTTTCGTAAGCACCTCCTTCACGGAGGTGATTTCATCCAAACCAGAACACAACCCATTAAAGAATTTATAATAGTATGGCAGCGAAAAAACAAGCATCCGCCTCCAGGGGCCTTCAGTTCCAGCGGCGCTTTACCAGAGAAGATATTCCTGTATTCGAGCAATTCGAATATGACTACCGCACATCGGTGATCCGGAATCCGACCGGAGAGATCGTATTTGAGATGAAAGATGTGGAGGTTCCGAAGCAGTGGAGTCAGATCGCCACGGATATCCTGGCACAAAAATATTTCCGCAAAGCCGGCGTTCCGCAGGGTGATGGCACCTTGGGTCGTGAGCGTTCCGCCAAGCAGGTGGCACATCGTATGGCCAATTGCTGGCGCGTATGGGGCGAGCGTTATGGCTACTTTGCCTCTGCAAAAGATGCTCAAGTGTTTTACGAGGAGTTGGTCTATTCCATTCTGGACCAGATGTGCGTGCCCAATAGTCCGCAGTGGTTCA